>LSQX01130414.1_pt5 | contig 24950 bp, 25 predicted proteins | sample 654561 | NCBI WGS metagenome assembly LSQX01 (sample SAMN04489861, study PRJNA283612) | anaerobic digester metagenome | isolation source: 4 biogas reactors fed with cattle manure at either 37C or 55C with and... | place: Denmark: Kongens Lyngby | collected 2014 | reverse complement strand
AGCGCTCCATGAGCAGCGGCCAGGCCACGCCGATGACGAAGGAGGACAGCAGCAGCAGGACGACGCCGAGCGCCGGGATGCGCAGGTCCTTGAGCACGATCGCGGAGAAGAACGCCACGGCCACGAAGACCGCGATGATCATGAGGATCATCTTGGCCGGCAGGTGCGCGTGGATGTCGGTGTAGCTGGCGCCGGTGAAGGTCTCCTGGGAGGAGTACAGCAGGGTGTAGCGGTCCAGGAAGTAGGACACCGCCTGCAGCACCATCCACAGGCCGCCGGTGACGGCGAGCTGGATGCGGGCGGCGCGGGAGATGTAGCCCTTGACGCCCATCGCCTGGTTGCCGATGCGGATGCCTCCGAGGAGGTAGTGGCCGATCATCGAGATGATGAACGCGACGACCAGCAGCATCGACAGGGTGTCCACGGTGAGGCGGATCATGGGCAGGTTGAAGGCGTAGAAGCCGAGGTCATGCCCGAACTGGGCGTCCTTCACCCCGAAGTTCCCGCCGTTGAGGAACATCATCACGGTGCGCCAGGTGCCCTGGCCGACGAAGCCGGCGAAGAGGCCCACGACGACGGGGATGCCGATGAGCAGGGCACGGACGGACTTGTCCAGGGCCTGGCGGTACTGGTGGACCGGGGAGTTGAGATCCATGGTCTCCAGCGTGTCCGGTCTGTTGCGCCACGTGAAGAAGCCGGCCAGCCAGATGATGAAGCCGGCGATCAGGGCGAACACGAAGAACAGCGCGAAACGGACGAGCAGGACCTTCGTGAACACGCCACGGAAGTCGACTTCGCCGAACCAGAGCCAGTCGGTGTAGAAGCCGATGGCCAGGGGCGCCAGGATGAACAGAGCGGCGACGATGCCGATGATCCAGCTGAGTACCTTGGGTGGTCGGCTGACGGACGGGGATGGTTGTGAGAGGCCGGTGGCCAAAGTCCTTCTCCTAAATATTTAAGACATACATTTCTGCCGGTGTACTGTCCTTAGCCTAGAGAAGTACACCCCTGTGTGACCAACGAAGGAGGGCCCGTGACTGTTCCCGAAAATACCGCGCAGGCGCTGAACAAGGCCATGATGGAGGCCGTCGAGTTCGTGCACGCCGAGGGCTGGGACGCCGCACCGACCCTGTTCGCGCTCGTGCCCACCCGGCTGCTGGCCGATCAGCTGGCCGACCCGGACGAGGCCGCCCCGCTCACGCTCGTCGTCCAGGACCTGCCCGAACACATCCTCCCGGGCTCCGATGAACTCGGCGACTACCTCTCCCGTCTGGCGTGGCCGGAGCTCGTCGGGGGTGTGGTGCTGGCGCAGGAGATCATGTTCCGCGATTCCGCGGACCCCACGCTTGCCGACGCCCGCCCCGCCCGCCTCTTCTCCGGCGTGCTGCGGGAGGAGGGCGTCGAGCTGACGCTCCTCCAGCTGCGTCCCACCGAGGAGGAACTGGAGGAGGGTGGCGCCTTCGCCGAGGACAACATCGAGCTGCGGGGCGGCCCGGACGTCGCCCCCGGGGTGCTCCAGGCGCTGCGCTTCGGACTCGAGCAGGACCCGGATCCGGTCGACTAGACTGGGCCGGAACATCATTCCCCCAAGGAGCCTGAGCCCCGTGCGACTTCACCGCCCTGCCCGCCTCGCCCGCGCCACCGCCGTCGCCTCGGCGGCGTTGCTCAGCGTCGGCCTCGTGGCGTGTTCCTCCGAGGGGGAGGCCCCGGAGCCGTCGGAGACCACGGCGTCCCCGACGAGCGCGGCCCCGACCACCACGGCCACCCCCACCACCGTCTCCTCGGCGGCGACCACCACCGAGGAGACCACCTCCGAGGAGACGACCACCCGCGCTCCCCGGGAGACGGGGTCGAAGTCGACGACGGTGTCGTCGACAAGCAGTCGTGGGGTGCCCGCGGACGTCGAGAAGGTCCAGAAGATCTTCGGTTCCGTGGCGCCGGCGTCGCTGTTCCGTCAGTTCGAGGCGTGCAACGACAGCATCGCGAACGCGTGGGAGTGCTCCGGCCCGGAGGTCGGACAGTTCCAGTTCTTCCAGTCGATGTCGAAGGCGGCGTCGACGACGCAGCTCATCACGGAGCTGCGCAGCTCGCGTGTCGTGGAGGACACGGGCCGCCGGGTCGTGGGCTGGTCGACGCTGGGGACGACGGCGGTGATCACGGTCGTCGACAATGACGAGGGGCTGGTCATGCAGCAGATGGTCTCCTCCGACCGCGTGGACCCGGAGGAGCGCATCTACGAGCTCGGCCTCGCCGAGCGTCCCTCCGAGGAGCCGGAAGAGGCCGCGGAAACCAACGCCTAACCGCAGGTGACGACGTCGCGGCCCGCCCCGAAGTCCTCCATCGCGGTGATCGCCTCGGCGAGGTTGTTCACCTTCGCCACGACGATGTCGCCCTTCTGCCCCTTGAGCGCCCCCGCACAGTTGCCCGCCGGCGCGAGGAAGAGCTCGACGCCGTCCTCGGCCGCCGCCCGCACCTTGTGCTCGATGCCGCCGATCGTGCCCACCGAGCCGTCCTCCGCGATGGTGCCCGTGCCCGCGACGGTGCGCCCCGCGTTGAGCTCCCCCGGCGTCAGCTTGTCGATCACCGCCAGCGAGAAGATCATGCCCGCACTCGGACCGCCGATGTCCTGCAGGTTGTAGGACACCTCGAGCCCGTTGACCGGCTGGGAGTTCATGTAGACGCCGAGCATCGGGACCCTCCCGTCGTGCGGGTTCTCCCCCAGCTCGATGGCCTCGGTGACGGTCCTCCCGTCACGGCGCAACTCGAGGGTGATGTCGTCGCCCGGCTTCTTCGACCGGACGATCTCCTGCACCTGCCCCGGCTTGTCGACGCCCTGCCCGTCGACCCCCACGATCACGTCACCGCCGAGCAGGCGGCCGGTGGCCGCCGACTCCGGGATGGTGTCGGCGACGACGATCTCCACCGGACGGCCCAGATGGTTCATCGCGGCGACGGTGGCCGCGGCCTCCGAGGAGGTGAAGGCCTGCTTGTTGGCCTGCTCCACCTCCTCGGGGCTGAGGTCCGGCGGGAAGACCTGCTCGATGGGCACGAGGGTGTCGTCGGTGGTGAGCCAGCGGCTCAGCGCCTGCGCGAGCGTCATGCCGGAGCGCACGGAGACGGTGGTCATCCGCAGCTCCCCGGCGGTGTCGTCGGACTCGGCTCCGTCGATCTCCACCACCGGGGTGCCGTCGACCTCACCGAGGGTGTCGAACATCGGGCCCGGCCCCTCCGCCGCGTACGGCACGGTCAGGGAGATGTCCGTGCCCGGAATGTGGTCCATGGAGACCAGCGCGGCCAGAGCCAGGACCGGTACTCCACCCCACACGAGGGTGCGCATGCGGCGGCTGGCTGGGGTCGATGTCGCGTTCACGAGAGATCAGGGTACCTGTGTTCGCTGTCAGCGTTGCCGACATCATGGCCCGTCGTCCGCGGCGGCCGGTAGATTGGGTGCCATGAACACAGGCGGATTCGGCTTCTCTTTCGGACCAGGCGACGATGACGACGACAAGTCGCGCCGCGACCAGAACCCGTTCGGCGCGTTCGGTTTCGGCGGTGCTGACGGATCGGGCGGGCTGGGCGACATGCTCAGTCAGTTCGGCCAGATGCTCTCGGGCATGGGTTCCTCGATGAACTCCCCCGAGGGCCAGGGACCGGTGAACTACGCCCTCGCGGAGCGGATCGCACGGCAGCAGATCGGACAGGTCACCCCGGTGCGTGACCAGGACCGCACGGCCGTCGAGGAGGCCGCGCGTCTCGCGGACCTGTGGCTCGACGACGCCACCCAGATGCCCACCGCCGGTGGCCGCGTCGTGGCCTGGAACGCCGAGGACTGGCTCACCCAGACCCTGCCCATGTGGAAGCGCCTGGTCAGCCCGGTCGCCGAGCACATGGCCGACGCCCAGCTCGCCTCCCTCCCGGAGGAGGCCCGCGAGATGATGGGCCCGATGCTGCAGATGATGAACCAGATGTCCGGCATGAACTTCGGCATGCAGCTGGGCAACGCCCTCGGTGACCTGGCCAAGCAGGCCCTCACCGGCTCCGACTTCGGCCTGCCGGTCGCCCCGACCGACGTCACCGCCCTCCTGCCGGCGAACATCACCGCCGCGGGCAAGGAGCTCACCGTCGCCGGCCAGGAGCTCATGGTCTACATCGCGGCCCGCGAGTCCGCACGCCAGCGCCTCTACCGCCACGTGCCGTGGCTGGTCGAGCGTCTGGTGTCCTCCGTGGAGGAGTACGCCGCCGGCCTGGTCATCGACACCTCCCACATCGAGGAGGCCACCCGCGAGCTCAACCTCGAGTCCGGTGACCCGGCCGCCATCCAGGACGCGATGCAGCGCCTGCAGGGCATGGACCTCTCCCCGCGGATCTCCTCCCGCAACGCCCAGGCGGTCTCCCGCCTGGAGACGCTGCTGGCCCTCGTCGAGGGCTGGGTCGAGTACGTCGTCGACCGGGCCATGGGCGAGCGCATCCCCTCGACCCCGGTCATGACCGAGGCGTGGCGCCGCCGCCGTGCCACCGGCGGTTCCGCCGAGCAGGCCTTCGCCAAGATCGTCGGCATCGAGTTCGCCGCCCCGAAGGTCGCCGAGGCCGTCGAGCTGTGGCGCCGCGTGGACGTCGCCGTCGGCCAGGAGCGTCGCGACGGGATCTGGGAGCACCCGGACCTCATGCCTTCCGCGGAGCAGCTGGACAACTCCGCCGACTTCATCGACGGCCTGCTCGGCGAGGGCGACTCCGACGAGTTCGACCGCGAGTTCGCGAAGCTCGAGGAGATGCTGCGGGAGCAGGAGGGGAAGGACCCGGAGTCCCCTGAGGACCCGGAGAACCGGGAGAAGTAGTGCCGTTCCACCCGGCCGAACGGGAGATCCTGCTGGCGGTGCGGTACGTCGGCCCTACGGTGGTCTCCCGGCTGGAGCAGCTCGGGTACACCAGCCTGGGGGCGCTCGCCGCCGCGGACCCCACGGACATCCTCGACGGCGGGGCAGCCGCCACCGGCTCGACGTGCTGGCGTAACTCGCCCCAGGCGCGGAAGGCCGTGGAAGGGGCTGTATCCGCGGCACGCGCGCACTCTCACCCGAAACGCTGATATGCCTCCAGGTAGCCCTTCGCACGCTCGGCCTGCGGGGCGCGGTCGGCCCACTCCCAGAACTCGGGTCCGTGCCCGGGGATGAAGGTGTGCACGAGTTCGTGGAGGATCACCGCGTCGAGGACGTAGTCCGGCACCTGCTGCAGCCGGTCGGTGATGCGGATCGCCCCGGTGGAGGGCGTGCATGACCCCCAGCGGGTGCGCTGGTTGGACACCCAGCGGATGGAGCCGATGGTGGCGCGGCCGTCGAGAAGCCGGGCGTTGAGGTCCTCGGCCCGGGCCCGCAGCGCCTCGTCGGAGGTGGCCGTGGACATCTGCTTCCGCCGGAGGCGGGCGAGGATGTCGGCGACGGCCTGCTCCTCCTCCGCCTTCGTCATCCGCGCGGGGATACGCACCTCGACGGTGTCGCCGACGAGACGGGCCTGCACGGTGCGGGTGCGGCGGGCGGAACGGATGACCTCAACGGTGGGCATGCCACGGCATTGTATCTGTGGTCAGATGTGTCCATGGGGGAAGGCATCAGCCTGCGACTGGCCGACGGGGCGCACGTCTATCTGCGCGGCCGGGACGCACTGCAGTTCGGTCTGGACGCGACGCGGGCGGGCGTCATCGAGACGTCGCACGCCCCGCTCATCATGGCGACGCTGCTCGGGGCCCGGCGCGCCCGCCCCCGGGAGGCCCTGCTCACCGGCCTGTGCGCGGCGGGGCTGTCCCGTGCCGCGGCAGTGAGCCTGCTCGATGACCTGCTCGCCTACCGCATCCTCGTGCCCCGCCGGGAACACGGCGTCATCCTGCTGGGGCGCGGCCGACTGGCACAGACGCTGTCGGAGCTGCTGCACCGTTCGGGCATCGACGTGCGCACCCCGCTCCGGGGTGAGTCCGAGTACGCCTACCTGGCGGCGGCCGAGGTGACCGTCCCGGTGGTGGTCGTGGACCGGCTCGCCCACTCGCGGGCGATGGCGCCGATGCTCACCCGCTTCGCGCGGACGTGGGTGAGCGTGTCGGTGCTCGACCACCGCGGGGTCATCGGTCCGCTGCGTATCGACGACACCGGCCCCTGCCCCCTCTGCGCCGACCTGCACCTCACCGACCGGGACCCCTTCTGGCACCGGGTGGTCACGCAGCTGCCCGGTGGTCCGGTGAGTCCGGTGCCGGCCACGTTGGCGATGGTGGCGGCGCAGGCCGGCACCGTGATCGCGTCGCTGGTGGACTCCCCCGCCCCGCCCGGGGTGGCACCCGTTGTCCCCGTGCCGGGCGAGCTGATCACCGTCGACCCGTGGGCCGGGGTCTCCCGCGAGGTGCTCGACGTCCACCCGCGGTGCCCGGTGTGCTTCGTCTACGAGCGGAAGGCCTCGAGCACGGCGAGCAGCTGCGCGCCGTAGCGCTGGACCTTGACGGGGCCGACGCCGGGGACGTCGAGAAGCTCGTTGCGGTCGGCGGGCAGTGCCTCGGCCAGCGCCATGAGGGTGGCGTCGGAGAAGACGATGTAGGCGGGGACACCTGCCTCGCGGGAGGCCTCGGCGCGCCAGGCGCGCAGTGTCTCGAAGATCTCCTCGTCGGCGCCGGAGGGGCAGTCCTCGTGGCGGCCCAGGACCTTCTCCGCGGGGGTGCCCAGCTCGCCGCCGCACACGCGGCAGCGCTTCGGGCGGACCGTGCGCGCCGGGACCTTCTCGATCTCCAGCTCCGGGACCACCCCGTCGAGGAAGCGGGACCGGGTGCGCGACTTGCGGCCGCCCTCCTGCCGGGCCAGGGCCCAGGACAGGTGGAGGTGCTCGCGGGCACGGGTGATGCCGACGTAGAAGAGTCGGCGCTCCTCCTCGATCTGGTGGGCCCCGGCCTTGATGGCGTGGGAGATGGGCAGGGTGTTCTCGACGAGCCCGACGAGGAACACCGCGTCCCACTCCAGACCCTTCGCCGCGTGGAGGCTGGCCAGGGTCACGCCCTCCATGGTCGGCGGGTGCTTCGACTCGGCACGCTGGCGCAGCGCCTGGAGCACACCCGTCATGTCGAGGTCCGGCTGGGCCCGGACGAGTTCCTCCACGAGGTCGACGAGCGCGACCAGCGACTGCCAGCGCTCGCGGGCCTGCGCGCCCTCCGGCTCCGTGGGGGTCAGCCCCAGCGGGGCGAGGGCGGCGCGGGTGACGGCGACGGGGTCATCGGGCAGGTCGGTGCGCTGCGCGACGCGGACCAGCTCCGAGATCGCCTGCCGGATCTCCGGGCGCGTGAAGAAGCCCTCCCCGCCGCGCACCTGGTAGACGATGCCGGCGTCGGCCAGCGCCTGCTCGAAGACCTGCGACTGGGCGTTGATGCGGTAGAGCACCGCGATCTCACTGGCGGGCACCCCCCGGTTGAGCAGGGTGAGGATCTGCCCGGCGACCTCACGGGCCTCGGTGGGCTCGTCGTCGTAGGCGTTGAAGGTGGGCGCCGGGCCGTCGGGACGCATGCCCTGCAGCTCCAGACGGGTGCCGGCGGCCCGGCCCGTGGCCTGCCCGATGACGGTGTTCGCCAGGTCCGTGATCTGCGGGGTGGAACGGTAGTCACGCTGCAGCTTCACCAGGGTCGCGTTCTCGTACGTCCGCGGGAAGTCGAGGAGGTACCGCGGGGTCGCCCCGGTGAAGGAGTAGATGGTCTGGTTGGCGTCGCCGACGACGGTGAGGTCGTCGCGGTCGCCGAGCCACGCCTGCAGGACCCGCTGCTGCAGCGGGGTCACGTCCTGGTACTCGTCGACGACGAACGTGCGGTACTGCTCCCGGAACTCGTCGGCCACGCCCGGCGCGTTCTCCAGCGCGGCGGCGACGTGGAGGAGCAGGTCGTCGAAGTCGAGGAGCATGCCCTCCTCGGTGGTCTTCGCCGCCTCGTAACGGCGGTACACCTCGGCCACCTTGAGCGCCGGGACGGGCGGGGTGCGGTCGGAGTTCTCGACGCGCTCCGGGTACTGGTCCGGGGTGATGAGGCTGGCCTTCGCCCACTCGATCTCCCCGAGGAGGTCACGCACGTTCTCCGTGGTGGACTCCACGCCCACGCCCCGGGCGGCACGGCCGACGAAGGGGAACTTGTTGTCCAGCAGACGCCACGGCAGGGATCCGGCGATCTGCGGCCAGAAGTACGACAGCTGCCGACGCGCCGCCGCGTGGAACGTCCGCGCCTGCACCCCGCCGATGCCCATGAGGTGGAGGCGGTGCCGCATCTCCCCGGCGGCCCGCGACGTGAACGTCACGGCCAGTACCCGGTTCGGGCTGACGAAACCGCGGTCGATGAGGTGGGCGATGCGGTAGGTGATGGTGCGGGTCTTACCCGTGCCGGCACCCGCCAGGATGCACACCGGCCCGCGGGGGGCGGTGGCGGCGACACGCTGGTCGTCGTCGAGCTCGGACAGGTCGATCACTGGGTGGTCCTCCTTGCGTTCCTCCACTCGGTGATCATCGCATGTGCGATCGAACCCGGACGGGCCAGGGGTAGATCGTCCAGCTCGGCACGCGCCACCCAGCGGGTCTCGACGAGCTCCCCGTCGGTCTCCCCCACCGGATTCTCGTCGCTGGTCAGGGACGTGAACCCCACCATGAGCGAACTGCTCACCGCCCAGGGCTGACTGCCCCAGTAGCGCACGTCACGCACGCGGCGGCCGGTCTCCTCCCGGACCTCCCGGGCGAAGGCCTCCTCGAGGTTCTCCCCCGGCTCGACGTACCCCGCGATGAGCGACCAGTAGGAGCCCCGGCGTGCGTTCCGACCCAGCAGGATGCGCTGTTCCCCCGCCAGTTCCACCAGACCGATGACCGCCGGGTCCAGGCGCGGGAAGATCCGGCGGCCCGCGCCACCCACCGCCACGACCCCGTCCGCCCCGTAGGACAGCGGGGTCCCGTCGACCGGGTCGAAACCCGACAGCTCCCGGTGCCGCAGCAGGGCGATCGCCCGGGAGATCGTGCGGTCATGCCCGAAGACCCGTGGGTCGGCCACCCGCCCACCGGCGGGCAGCAGGGACTCCAGCTGCTCCCGGCTGACACGCACGGCGTGCAGGTCGGCGGTGACCTGGACGGTCAGGCCGGGGAAAGGGGACGTCGGAAAGCGCAGGGGTGCGCCGTCCTCCGCGACGGGGACCTCACCCGCGGGGCCGATCGGCAGGAACATGTTTCACGTCCTCCCCGGTGACGTGGCGGATGAACAGGAGGCGGTCGCCCGGCTCGACGGTCTCGGCCTCGGGCGAGTCGATGCGGTAGAGCTCGCCGGAGCGGACCAGGCCGAGGGCGATGTCGGCGAGGTGACGCGGGTTGGCGCCGACCTCGTCCTCCGCGATGGGACGCTCCGCGACGGAGAAGCCCTCGTCGGGGCTGAGCAGGTCCTCCATCATCTCCACGACCGAGGGCGTCACGGTGGCCAGACCGAGGAGACGGCCGGCGGTCTCCGAGGAGATGACCACCGAGTCGGCGCCGGACTGCTCCAGAAGGTGCTGGTTCTCGGACTCGCGGACGCTGGCGACGATCATCGCCGACGGCGCGATCTCCCGGACCGACAGCGTGACCAGCACGGCGGTGTCGTCCATGCTCGGGGCGACGACGACGGAACGGGCGCGCGTAACACCGGCGATCTTGAGCACCTCCGCCTTGGTGCCGGAACCGTAGACGGTGACCAGACCCTGATTCTCGGCGCGGGCCAGCGCCTGCTTGTCCGTGTCGACGACGACGATCTGGTTGGCCGGCACGCCGTCGGCGAGCAGCGCCGACACGGCGGAACGCCCCTTGGTGCCGTAGCCGATGACGATGGTGTGGTTGCGCACGGACTTCCTCCAACGCTGGATCTGCAGGGTCTTGCGGGAATTCTCCGTCAGCACCGACAGGGTCGTACCGACGAGGAGGATAACGAAGGCGATTCGGATCGGTGTGATCACCACGATGTTGATCAGTCGCGCGGACTGCGTCACCGGGGTGATGTCGCCGTAACCGGTCGTCGACAGGGACACGGCCGAGTAGTAGAACGCGTCGATGAACGTCAGGTCCTCGGTGTAGCCGTCCTTGTCCAGGTAGACGATGGTCGCCACCAGGAGCAGCAGGAGATAGGCGTAGAGCACACGGCGCCCGATGAGCGCCCACGGGCTCGCCGCCACGGAGCCGGGGATGTTGATGATCCCGAGCAGTGCGTGATCCGGCAGCTTGCTCAGCTCCGTGTCACCGCGGAATCTCGCGCGGATGCGGTTGCGCATGCCCGACTCCTTCCTGTTTCTGCTCCCTGACTCTACTGCCTACGCCTCCTTGTCGACGACCGCCTCCGCCAACATCTGCTCCAGTTCCGCATGACCTGGCAGATCGTGCGGCTCGAGGGTCTCGCCCCAGCCCACATAGTGGAACGCGGCACGCACGGGGACGTCCTCGCCGATGATCCGGCGCCACGCCTCCCGGTACACCGCCAGCTGGATGATCGCGGCCTTCCGGTCCGGACCGCTCGGCGGCCGACCGGTCTTCCAGTCGACGATCAGCCAGCCCTCGGGGTCCTGCGGGTCACGGAACACCGCGTCCATGCGTCCGCGCACCACCGACCCGCCGATGGTCACCTCGAAGGGCTGTTCCACGAACTCCGGGGTCCGCTCCGCCCACTCGCTGGCCAGGAAGGACTCCTTGAGTTTCACCAGGTCATCGGCGTCGACGGGCTGTTCGTCCAGGCCCGGCAGCTGATCCTCGTCGAGCAGTGCCGTAGCCCCGAAACGGTCCTCGAGCCACTCGTGGAAGGCCGTGCCGCGCTTGGCGTACTGGTTCGGCCGGAACGGCACGGGACGCCGCTGCCGACGCGCGAACTGCAGCGGATCCGCCCGCAGATTCACCAGGTCCGTGGCGGTGAGCTCACCAGGCAGCGCCACCTCCACGACCGGGGCCTGCGCGGCCTCGTGCTCCTCGATCAGCGCCGTGACCTCCGCCTCCCAGAAGTCGAAGGTCTCGCCCGCCGCAGGGGCGGGCAGCTCCGCCAGGGCCTGACGCACCAGCTCTGCGCCGGCCAGGGCCGCGGGCTGGGGGTCCAGCTGCGGGAACGTGCCGGTCTCCGGCTCCTGCTCCTGCTTCTCGACGTCCGCGTCCGTCTCCCAGGCCACCACGGCGTCGGGCGCGAGCCGGCGGAGGGTCTCCAGGTGCTCGTAGGGCTTGGGGGAACGACCCGCCGGGGAGGCGGTGACGGTGAGTACCCGTTCGGAGCGGGTGATGCCGACGTAGAACAGACGGGCGTTCTCCTCCGCCAGTTCCGCCTTCTTCCCCTCCCTGTACTCGCCGTAGATCCTGGAGAACTGCGACCGGTTCTCCGCCTCGGTCGTGTCGACGTCGTCTGCGTCGGGGATCCTCTGCGACTGGGTGAGGAAGGTCTCCGTGTTACCCGTGAAGGTCGACTGGTCCGCCCGGATGACGCTGACGACGTCCCACTCCAGTCCCTTGGCCTTGTGGACGGTCATGATCTGGACGCACTCGTCCTTCACCGCGGCGTCTCCCGGAGCGAGTCCGTCCTCATGCTCGCGTGCCAGGTCGAAGTAGTCGAGCAGCGCGCCGAGGTTGTCCCCCGGGTAGGCGGCGACCATGTCGAGGAACGCGTCCAGGTTGACGGCACCGGTGGGGCCCGGTCGGGTGAGCACCTCGGTGCGGACGCCGAACACCTCGATGATGTCGGCGAACAGGTCCGGCAGGGACTTGCTGAGGCTGTTCGTACGCAGACGGCGCAGCTGCGAGCTGAGCCGCTTCAGACGGCGCACCCCCTCCTCCGAGTAGCGGCTGAGTTCCCCCAGGTCCGCGACGGCGTCCGTCAGGCCGGAGACCTGCTCCGGAGGTTCGTCGACCAGCGCCGCCAACTGGGCGCGCAGACGGTCCTCCGCCGGCAGGTCAGGGTCGATGTCGTGGCGGGTGTGCCCCTCTCCGCCGGCGGTCAGGTTGCGTGCCCGGTTACGCAGCGCCACCAGGTCGGACAGTCCTAGACCGACCATCGGGCCGGTGAGCACCCGCAGGGCCGCGGGGGAGTCCTGGGGCCGGACGAGCATGGTGGCGACAGCCACGACGTCGGCGATCTCCGGCAGGCTGAGCAGCCCACCGAGACCGAAGATCTCGTAGGGGATGCCCCGGACCTCCAGGGCGTGGGCGATGTCGGCGGTGTGCCGGTTCTTGCGCACCAGCACGGCACCGGTGAAGGTCGCCTTCTTCAGCGCCTTCCTCCGCTCCTCCTCGTCCCGGATGGCGGCCGCCGCGGCCTTGGCCTCCTGCTTGGCGTGGAACTCCGCGGCCAGACGGTCAGCGACGAAGTCCATCTCCTCCTCCCTGGTACGGAAGTAGCCGAGGGCCACGTCCCCGGTGGGCGCTCCGGGGCGGGGGTCGAGGGGCTCGACGGCACGGTCGGGACCGGTACCGAGCAGCTGCCCCGAGATCCCGTTGGCCAGGTCGAGGATCTCCGGGGGGTTGCGCCAGGAGGTGGTGAGCTGCTTCTTCGGCGCCGGAGCCCCGTCCGCGGGGAAGTCATTGACGAACTCGCGCAGGTTCTCGGAGGTGGCGCCACGCCAGCCGTAGATGGCCTGCATCGGATCGCCGACCGCCGTGACGGTGATGTCCCTGTCCTCACCGCCGAACAGGCTGGACAGCAGGACGCGCTGGGAATGGGAGGTGTCCTGGTACTCGTCGAGCATGACGACCTTGAAGCGACGACGCTGGGACTCCCCCACCGACGCGTGGGTGGAGGCCAGGCGGGCGGCCACCGACATCTGTTCGTTGAAGGTGGTCACTCCGAGGGAGGCCAGTTCAGCACGCAGTTCGTGGATGAGCGGGAAATGATCGAGGCGCTCGCGCTGCGCCTTGAGCCACGTCTGCTGGTCCTTGGTGAAGTAGTCGGGTGCCTTCTTTCCGTACGGCGGCAGGGACTCGAGCTCCCGGATGAACGCCAGGGTCTCCTCGACGACGTCCTCCTCCTGCGCGACGGCGTTGCCCATCTCGGTGATGAGACCCAGGACGCGTTCGGTGACGGTCTTGACCTGGTTCGTCGAGGAGTGCCTGCCGCGGTAGTCGGAGACGACCCGGTGGGCGATACCGTGCAGCTCAGCGGCGGTGATCATGCGTCCGGCCGGTTCCACAGGCACGAGGAGCCCGTACTCGCGGACCAGCTGGGCGGCGTAGGCGTCGTAGGTGGACACGGTGGGTGCCAGGTGCGCCAGGTCATCGGCCAGCTGGCCGGAGGGGTCTAGCTGGCTGATCTTCGGGATGCCCGCCAGCACGCCGAGGCGGTGCCGGATACGGGCGGCGAGTTCCTGGGCCGCCTTGCGCGTGAACGTCAGACCGAGGATCTGGTCGGGGGTGACGTAGCCGTTGGCCACCAGCCACACGACGCGGGCGGCCATGGTCTCCGTCTTTCCGGCACCCGCGCCGGCGACGACGAGCAGCGGGCCGGGTGGTGCGCCGATGATCGCGGACTGCTGCGGAGTTGGCCGGTGCTCCTGCCCGAGCCAGGCGGAGAGCAGTTCCGGGGTCACCTTGGGTGCGTGGTGGTCAGGCATGGGTGGTCAGCATTCCTTCGGTCTGGATCGGGCAGAGGGCTCGGATGGGGCAGTTGTCGCAGGTGTCGTTGGCCCGGGCGGTGAGCTGCGGACCGGTGAGTTCGCTGAGCAGCGGGGGCAGCAGTGCGGCGAACTCCTCGAGCTCCTCCGCAGACTTCGCTGCCTGTGTGCGGGTGGGGACGCTGACGTTGTCCGCACCCGGGTAGACGAGCACCCCGCCCTCCACCTCCAGCGTCGGGGTGCCGGGTGGTGAGTCGGTGACGGCGCCGTCGATCAGCGCGCCCCGGGTGAGCGCCAGCTGATAGGCCATGAGCTGGGCGTGTTCCTGGACCTTCTCCTGGCTCGGGAGGGAGCGGCCCGTCTTCAGGTCGACGATCGTGTGGCGTCCCTCCGGGTCCACGTTGAGCAGGTCCATCCGCCCACGGATACGCACCCCCTCGGCGACGTTCACGTCCACCGGGATCTCGACGCCCACCAGGGAGTGGTTGACCTGCGACGACTCGTACCACTCGCGGGTACGCGACAGCAGACGGGCGAAGTCGAGCCGGGCGGTCTCCTCCCGCCACACGGGGTCATCCTGGATCGCTGCGAAGGCCTCCGCGGTGAGCCGGGCGGCGATCTCCGGGTCCACTCCCCTGCCGAGTGCCTCGAGGAAGTAGTGGGCGAGGTTGCCGCGGGTCAGCGCGACCGGGGAGTCCTCCTCGTCGTAGAGCTTGCCCACGACCTCCCGCAGCGGGCACGTCAGCAGTCCCTCGATGCGGGAGGGCGACAGCGCGGTCACCGCCGGCAGAGGGGTGCTTGTCGACGCCTCCGTGGTCGTCCACCACTCCTCCGGCGCGGCCCCCGGGATCCCGGCCGCCGCGAGGCGGGCGAGCTGGCGGGCGGCCTGGGTGCGTTCGTCGGCACGCGCGGACTCGTCGCACACCACGCGCCGCAGCTCGGCGAGCAGACCGGGCACGGAGAGCAGCCGCACGTGCAGGGGGTCGTAGTCGGCGGTGTCGTCCGCCGGGTCGACGGCGTGGCGCTGCACCTCCAGCCCGTGGGTGGGGCAGAACTCCTCGATGAAGCGGGAGGGTTCGGTCGGGTCGTCGCCCTCCGGGACGTGGACCGCGGTGATGACCAGCCGCTCTGTCGCGCGCGAGGCGGCGACGTGGAAGAGGCGGCGTTCCTCCTTGAGGCGTTCGGCGGTGTGGGAGATGGGCAGGTCGGGGTCGATGTCGGAGTCGAGGAGCTCGACGAGTTCCTCCTGGTCGAAGAGCGATCCGGTGGATCCGAGGGAGGGCCAGGCCCCCTCCTGGGCGCCGGCCAGCACGACGTGGCCCCATTCACCGCCGACGGTGCCGTGCGCGGTGAGCAGGGTGACGGCCTCCGGGGTGGCGGTGCGGCGGTCGCGGACGCCGGTGGGCAGTTCCTGTTCCTCGATGTGGGTGAGGAAGCCGCGGACGGAGCCGGTGGGGCGGCGCTCGGCGTAGTCGCCGGCGGCGTCGAAGAGCGACATCATGGCGTCGAGGTCGCGGTCCGCCTGCGAACCGGTGGCACCGCCGCGCAGGGAGGCGGCGAGCAGGTGGTCGGCCAGGCCGGTGGCGGACCACACCGCCCACAGGACCTCCTCCACGTTGCGGCTGCCCAGCGCCGCGCGTCCCGCCTCGAGCACCCCGCGGATGCGGTCAAGGATCGCGCGTTCCCGGTCGGTGAGCAGGTCGCCGAAGTCGGGCAGGGGGGCGTCGGGAAGCAGCAGGCCGCGGAGGGTGTCCATGCCGCGGGTGGCCGGGTCGAAACGCCGCAGACCGCGGATGAGGCGGCGGAGCGTGACCGGATCGGCGCCACCGACGGGGCCGAGGAGCAGGTCCTCCAGGTCGGCGGGCGGGAGTTCCTCGGTGAGTGCACGGACGCCGAGGAGCAGGTTGGCCACGATGCGCTGCTCCGAGAGCACCACGTCCGTCGGGTTGAGGTGGACGGGCACCCCCGCGGCGAGCAGCGCGCGACGCACCGGGGCGATCTGGCCGGTCGACCGCACGATGACGGCGATGTCGGAGTACGGGACGTCCTCCAGCAGGTGCGCGCGCCGGATACGGTCGGCGATCAGGGCGTTCTGCACCGTGGTCGAGTCGACGATGACCACCTCACGCTCCGGGTCGCGGCGGGACTCCGGCAGGACGATCTCCCGGTCGACGGGGAGGTCGGTGAGGAACTCCGGGGACGCACCGCGGAAGCGGAAGATCGACTGCGCCGGGTCACCGCCGACGACCACCAGCTCCGTGCCCGGGATGAGGCGGCGGATGAGTTCGGCGGAGGTCGGGTCGAGGTGCTGGGCGTCGTCGACGACGAGGGTGTGCCAGCGGGAGCTGACGGGCTTCTCCAGCACCGCGCTGACCAGCTCCGATGCGGAGTAGCTGGTGTAGCTCGACGCCGCGGACAGCGCCATCGTCTGCTCGTACTCCCGCAGGAAGTCCCCGGCGGCGCTCCAGATGGGACGGCGGTACTGCTGCCCCAGGCGCTCGAGGTCCTCCGGGGACAGGCCCCGCTCGGCGGCGCGCAGCAGGAAGTCACGCAGCTGGCGGGCGAAACCCACGAAGGTGAGGGCGGGACGGTGCTCGGCCGGCCAGGTCCCCCGCCCCTCCTCGGCGTGCCCCCGCAGCAGGTCCCGGATGACGGCGTCCTGCTCCGCGCCGGTGATGAGGCGCACCGGGTCCTCGGAGGCGTCCCGCAGCAGCGCGAAGGCGAGTGAGTGCACCGAACGGACGAGCGGGGCCTCGGAGGCGAAGTCGGTGCCCGCGAGACGGTCCGTGAGCTCCCGGCGGATGAGCGCGCCCGTCTCCTTGGAGGCGGCGACGACGAGGATGCCGGTGGGGTCCACGCCGGCGTCGATACGCGCCAGGACGGTGTCCACCAGCAGGCTGGTGACGCCGGAACCCGCGGGCCCCGTCACCCGCCAGACACCGCTCGTGGGCAGCTCGCCGGGCCAGGTACGGGTGGGCAGATCCCGGTTCCGCGCGACGAGGCGGACCACGGGCTTCGGGGCAGGAGACGTCATGCCCTAGTTTGTATCAGCTGCCTCCGACATGAGGAGATCCTCCACCCTCCGGATGTGCGCCCGCGCGTTCGAGGAGCCCCGCGGGTGGAGCTCGTTGACGTGGCGTCGGTACGCGACCGCCCGCAGCAGCAGCTGGTCGATGTCCGGCAGGTGCCGGAAACGGTCGATGATGCCGTCGTCGACGGCCCCCGCGATGAGGCCGTCCACCATGACCAGCGCGGCGGTGTACGCGGGCGGGCGGGGCGCGGCGAAGGGCACCAGGTCCGTCACCGCCGGCGCCTGATTCCCGTGGTAGAGGGTGCAGGCCAGCAGGTCCGCGTGCCCGAACTGCAGAGGCCCGGTGATCTCCCGGTACTCGGGGGCGTCCTCCTCCCAGGCACGGTGCTCGGCGAGGACGAAGGGGTCGGAGGCCTCCGGCTCCGGGGGCAGGGCATGCCCGTTGAGTCCCGCGAGGGCCTCCGTCAGCCGCAGGGCCACGAGCACCGTCTCATCGACCCGGCGCGCCAGTTCCCCGTCGATCCAGGTGGAGGCCTTCCAGCCGGCGACGATGAAACGGCCGTCGGTGGACCGTACGGGGCGGGCCAGGCGCACACCGTCGACGTGGAGGGAGCCGCGCAGCTTCGCGGACCAGCCGGCGGCGACGCCGGAGGCCCGGGAATACACGACGGGGCCGATCCGCCAGCCGTGGTCCCAGGCGTGCCCGGCCGGCTCCGGCATGCCGGACTCGCCCTGGAAGGCGTTGACCACGTGGGCGGGGACGGTCTCCTGGTACATCATGCGGGCGCTCCCCTACAGCACCACGGGCCGCGGGTACGGCCACGGGTTGTAGCGGCAGGTGACGTTCTCGTCCGGGTAGACCTCGTCCGGGTTGATGGCGTGGAGCTCCGCGTTGTTGAGCGAGAGCGTCTGCTGCATCATGATCGGCGCGAGCTCGCCGTCGGCCCCACAGGGCTCGTGGGCGGCGTAGCCCAGGCCGTGCCCCACCTCGTGGTTGACCAGGTACTGGCGGTAGGAACCGAGGTCGCCGTTGAAGGGGGCGGCGCCGCGGACCCAGCGGGACTCGTTGATGAGCACACGGGAGACGCCGTCGATGCGGATGTGGCAGCTGGTCTCCATCTCGAGGTCGAGACCGCCGCACAGTTCACGGGTGGTGCCCACGCTGGTGAGCTGGATCCGCATGGTGGGCTCCTGGTCGGGGGCGACGTGCTCGAAGCGGAAGGCGGTGTCGTTGGTCCAGCCCTTGGGGTTGGACAGGGTGGCGTCGATCATGGCGGCCAGGGCGTCGTCGCCGCCGGAACCGGCCGTGTCGACGCCGTCCTCCACCTCCACGACGTAACGGATGACCGTCTCCAGTCCCTCACCCGCGGTCATGCCGGGGGTACCCACCGTGCGGAAGGTCCCCTCGCCCTGCTCGGTGAACGGGCCGCCGGGCGGGAGCTGGTTGATCGGCAGCGCCTGGTCGGGGTCGTCGGCGGGGTTCGGTCCGTGCCTGGTCCCGTCGCCCGCGGAGGCATCCCGGTTCTCGGTCCGTGACGTGGCGCTCACGGCGCCGTCCATCGTGTCCGTCTCCGCGGGGGACGTGAAGACGTCGACAAGCACCCAGACGGTGATCACGACGAGAACCGGGATGGCGTAGGCACGCCATCCCAGGTCACGGGCGTATCGGGCCAGCACGGACCCGGAGGAGCGGGAGCTCATGGAGTACGTGGTCCGGAGGGTCAGGCGCCGGCGAAACCGACGAAACGCTGGGTGGTGGTGCCCAGCTCGACCCAGGCGATCTGACGGGCGCGGACGATGTAGCGGACGCCCTTGGCGTCGGTCAGCTGCAGCGTCGCCTGGTCATTCTCCAGGGCCGCGGCGACCTGGTCGGCCACGTCCTCCTGGTTGTCCTCGGTGGTGATCACGAGCTCACGGGGCGAATCTGCAAAACCGATCTTGATATCCATGGGCCCCATCATAGACCGGGACCGATAGTATCTAGGTTGTGTCTGCACCTACCTCGCATTCCTCGTCCCGGTCCGCCTCCCCGACCTTTGCTGAACTCGGTGTGGCGGTGGAGATCTGTGAGGCTCTCGCCGCCGAGGGAATCACCCGCACGTTCGCGATCCAGGAACTGACCCTCCCCCTGGCGCTCGACGGCACGGACCTCATCGGTCAGGCCCGCACCGGCATGGGCAAGACCCTCGGTTTCGGTGTGCCGCTGCTCGACCGGGTCTTCGACTCGGCCGACGTCGAGGAGCTCGACGGCACCCCGCGTGCCCTGGTCGTGGTCCCGACCCGTGAGCTCGCCGTCCAGGTGGGCGAGGACCTCGCCCGCGCCGCCGCGAAGATCCCGGTCCGTCTGACCACCATCTACGGTGGCCGCCCCTATGAGGAGCAGATCGAGGCGCTGGAGGCGGGCGTCGACGTCGTGGTCGGCACCCCGGGCCGCATCATCGACCTCTACCAGCGCGGTGACCTGCAGCTGGACCGCGTCGCGATCCTCGTCCTCGACGAGGCCGACGAGATGCTCGACCTCGGTTTCCTGCCGGACATCGAGAAGATCCTCCGTGCCCTCGAGCACGAGCACCAGACGATGCTCTTCTCCGCGACGATGCCCGGTCCGATCATCACCCTGGCGCGCAGCTTCCTCAGCCAGCCGGTGCACATCCGCGCGGAGGAGGCCGGCGCCGCGCAGACCCACTCCACGACGGAGCAGGTCGTCTTCATGGCGCACCGCATGGACAAGCCGGCGGTCACCGCCCGCATCCTGCAGGCGAACGACCGGGGGCGCACCATCATCTTCGCGCGCACGAAGCGCACCGCCGCGGAGGTCGCCGAGGAGCTGGCCGGTCGTGGTTTCACCGTCGGCGCGGTCCACGGTGACATGGGGCAGCCGGCCCGTGAGAAGTCGCTCAACGCCTTCCGCGACGGCACCATCGAGATCCTCGTGGCCACCGACGTCGCCGCGCGTGGCATCGACATCGACGACGTCACGCACGTCATCAACTACCAGACCCCGGACGACCCGATGACCTATGTCCACCGCATCGGCCGCACGGGCCGCGCGGGACACTCCGGCACCGCCATCACCCTCGTGGGCTACGACGAGCTGCCCAAGTGGAAGGCCATCAACGAGGAACTCGACCTGGATCTGCCGGAGCCGCCGCAGTGGTTCTCCACGTCACCGGAGCTTTTCGACGCCCTCTCGATCCCCGAGGGCGCCCAGGAGTCCGTGGGCAAGCCGCGACGGGTGTTCGGTGGGGCGGCCGCCGCCGTGCGGGGCCGTGGTCCCCGCACCCCGCGCGGCCCGCGTTCCGGTTCCGCGCGCGCTCCCCGGAGTGAGCACGGCGACCGTGGCGAGCGCGGTGGGCGGGGTCGCCGCCGATGAATCGTCCGCTCCGCCGCACCCGTGGTGACCTCATCGCCACCGGTGTCATCACCGCCGTGTCCGTCGCCGCCGTCTCCGGCGTGTGGCTGACCTCCCCCGTCCGTTCCTCCCACCTCAACTCCGCGGAGGTGGAGCATGTCGCCGCGGAACCGTTGGAGGAGGTCCCCGGGGCCCTGGTCGAGGCATGGTCCCTGCCTGACGTGCCCCTGCCCGGCGTCCACCAGCCCGTCATCTCGGACGGGCTGGTCATGACCAACAACGGTCACCGTGTCTTCGCCGTCGACCCCTCCCCCACGGGCGGGGTCGTGTGGGACTACGAGCGTGACCTCGAGCTGTGTTCCCTCGGTGCGGCGTGGGGCCGGGTGGTCACCACGTGGCGGGCGGACCACGGCTGCGGTGACGTGGTCTCCATCGACACCTCGACCGGCAGGTACGAGCGCACCCGCTCCGCCATCTCCCCGGATGACGTCGTCGCCGTGGCCTCGAACGACCGGATCGGCACGGTGGGTGCCGACCGCCTGGAGCTGTGGCGTTCGGACATGGTGCGCACCGTCGAGTACGGCCACGTAGAGGGGCGGCAGGAACCGAACCTGCAGCCGCACCCGGGGTGTGAGCTGACCTCCGCTCTCACCCGTACCGAGCTGCTGGCGGTCACCGAGGTGTGCAACGACGGCGTCTGGCTCCGCTTCCAGGAGGCCACCCCGGAGGAGTCCCGCACCCCGGAGATCAGGACCTCGGTACAGCTCTCCGACGCAGGCGCCTTCCTGGTCGCCGTCGGCGAGGAGGGCGCGGCTGTGGTCACCGAGGGGGCCGTCGTGTCCTACTCGGACGAGGGCGTCGAGCTGCACCGCCACGAGCGGGGCGCTCCCCTGCCCACCGCAGCGGAGGGCTTGCCCCACGCCCCGGTCGCCGCGGACCTGCCGCACCACCTCACCTGGTTCGACGGCGGGAGCCTCCTCCTTTTCTCCCCGGGCGATCTCGAGGTGCAGCACGAGATCCCGGCGCTGGGTACCGGCGTCGCGGTGGGCGAGCGTCTGCTCGTGCCCGTGCCGGAGGGCATCAGCGTCGTCGACTGGACGACCGGTGAGACAGAGAGGACCATCCCCGTCGACCGCGGCGGGTACGAGGGGATGGTCACGCTGGGTGTGGCAGGCGGGACGGTCGTCGAGAAGCGGGGCGACCTCGTCGTGGGGCTCGTCCCGGAGGTCTAGAAGCCGTGCCTGGCCTCCGCCCACTCCAGTGAGCGGGGGTTGAAGAGGAAGAACAGCGCCGCGATCGCGGAGGCGGCGGTGGCGACGCCGGCGGGCCACAGGCCGCCGGTGAACATGAAGTACGACAGACCCAGGGTGATGATCTCCAGGTAGATGACGAGGCCCCGGCCCCACTGGTGGCCGCGCATCATCCAGATCGCGGCGAAGATCGCGGCACCGAAGATCAGGCCGAGGAAGACCGCTGTGCCGGTGCCGACCCAGCTGATGTTGGCACTGTCGGAGACGAGGTCCGCCTCGCGTGCGCCCATGATGTCCCGGGCGACGAGGAGTCCGGCGAAGGCGAGCACGATGGCCGACTGCACGATGGCGATGAGGCCGGCCCACCGGATGGGGGCGGGCGGCAGGGGACGCTGGGGGCTGGGGTTCACGTCAGTCACGGCTCATTACTCTATACCCCCGCTCCGCTGGGCGGATGCTCCCGAGGGGCCGGACGTCAGGTGGCGGTTGCGGCGCGCCGGACATGACTTGACAGGCTGCGTAACGGCCGGAGGGACGGAGAACTTGACGTTCGGAGCCCCGGCATGCTTGCAGGCACTTTAGCGTTTGCGCAGGTCATAGCGTCGATGACAAAGCCCCAAAACAGTGACACAGAACACTTTGCAACCTTAACAATGGATAATATTGTGTGAATTACGACACAATTCTGCGTTTACCCCTAGCGCACTTTGTGTTCACGTGCCATTATTCTCGGGTAGCAAAACGGCCGGTCGGTAAATCGGCCCTTAACCCTGACACACCACGGGGTTAACGCCACATGAACGAGGTGAGGGCCCCGCGCCCGGACCCGACATCGTGGGGGATGCAACTTGTTTTTCAGTCGGCCACACCCGTGGCCGCCATTCTGGTGTGCACCGTTTCGCCCGCGTTCCAACTGTGTAAGGAGAATAACCCATGTCTGATTGGCGCCACGAGGCCGTCTGCCGCGACGAGGATCCCGAGCTGTTCTTCCCGGTCGGCAACTCCGGTCCGGCCCTGTCCCAGATCGCCAAGGCCAAGATCGTCTGCAACCGCTGCCCCGTCACCTCCCAGTGCCTGAAGTGGGCCCTGGAGACCGGCCAGGACGCCGGCGTGTGGGGCGGCATGTCCGAGGACGAGCGTCGCGCACTGAAGCGTCGCAACTCCCGCGGCCGTCGCACCCGCGTCGCTGCATAACCAGGTTCCTAAACAAGACCTCAATTTTTCGCGACCGGGCCCGAGCGCTAGAGTTGTCGGAAGTTGACAACCCCTCTCACCCAAGGAGAATCACATGAGCAAGCGTGGTAGCAAGCGCCGTGCCCGTCGCAAGAAGAGCGCAAACCACGGTAAGCGCCCGAACTCCTAAAGCAGGATGTAAAGCGGCTTGACCGTCCACCGAGCACACGCTCGGTGGGCGGTCTCTGCTTTTCTCCCCCGGATGCCCCCGGCCCCGCCCGGCCTCACCCCTGGTAACGCGTCACCCGGACCTCACGGATCTGCATCGAGATCCGCTGCCGCAGCGTCGCCGGCGCCGCGGCCTCCGCGTTGCAGCACTTCTGCAGCAGCGCCCGGATCTCCCGCTCCGAACGCAGACGACCGTGGCAGTGGGGGCACTCGGCGATGACCGCGAGGATCTCCCGTGCCTGCTCAGGGGTGGTGGAGGGGTCGAAGAGCGTGCACAGCTGGGCCTGGATCTCCTCGCAACGGCCGATGCAGGGTTCCTTCATTACTTGCTCGCTTCCGGGGTCGTGATGTCCATGTCAGGGTGATCGAGGCCGATGCCCTGTGCATGCGCCACTTCCTTCAACAACTGACGGAGCTGCTTTCTTCCCCGGTGCAGTCGTGACATGACGGTGCCGATGGGCGTGTCCATGATCTCGGCGATCTCCTTGTACGCCAGGCCCTCGACGTCGGCGTAGTAGACCACCATGCGGTAGTCCTCGGAGAGCTGGTTCATCGCCTCCGCGATCTTGCCGTCCGGCATGTTCTTCAGGGCCTCGACCTCGGCCGACTCCAGACCCGTGGAATCGTGCGAACTGGTGGTGTACAGCTGCCAGTCGCTGATCTCCTCGGCGGGGGCCTGGACGGGTTGACGCTGTCTCTTCCGGTAGACGTTGATGTACGTGTTCGTCATGATCCGGTAGAGCCAGGCCTTGAGGTTGGTGCCCGGTTTGAAGGAGTCGAAGGCGCGGAACGCCTTGAGGTACGTCTCCTGCACCAGGTCCTCGGCGTCCGTGGGGTTGCGGGTCATGCGCAGGGCGCCGCCGTAGAGCTGGTCGAGGAGCGGCAGTGCCTCCTCCTCGAAGCGGTTCGCGAGCTCAGTGCCCTGAGTGCCCGAAGCACCCGAAGTATCCGACATCGGCGCCTTTCTTGTGTTCCAGGTCGATTCTCATCCATTGTAGATGAGTGGCCAGACGACCCTCCGCCCCCACCGCCGCCGTGCGCGTGCTTCTCGACGCCGCCGTGCCCCACCTCCTCCACACCTTCGAGGCCGGCACCGACGACTTCGGCGAGCAGGCGGCCGCGGCACTGGACGTCGACCCGCACCTCATCCTCAAGACGCTCGTCGTCGACACCGGGCGGGAACTGGCGGTGTGCTGCGTGCCGGTCACCGGCCTACTCTCCCTGAAGCAGGCCGCCGCAGCCCTCGGGGTCAAGTCCCTCGATCTGGCCGACCCGGCGAAGGCGCAGCGTGCGACCGGATACGTCACCGGCGGCGTCTCTCCCCTGGGGCAGAAACGCAGGTTGCGGACGGTGATCGACGCGAGCGTCGAGAAGCAGCCGCAGGTGTACGTCTCCGGTGGACGGCGCGGCCTCGACATCGCGCTCGACCCGCAGGACCTGGCGCGGCTGACGGGGGCTCAGTTCTCGGCGATCAGCTCCGGGTAGTCGTTGCGCACGTTGCCGACCGCCCTGTCGACGGGCCGCACCGTGAGCCGCTCCAGGTAGTCGGCCGGCGTGGGGTGCAGCAGTTCGGCGGCCTGCTCGGGGGTACCCGTGGTCCACTGCTCGATCTCCTCGGTGGCGAGCAGGCGCGGCAGGCGGTTGTGCAGCCATTCCAGCGGGCCGTGGGAGTCGGTGGTGACCATCGTCGCTGAGAGGCGGTCCAGGCCGGTCGCCCACAACGCGGCCGCCCACAAGACCTTCCCGAGGGAGACGAAGTACGGCTGCTTGCCGGTGCCGTCGTCGTGCCACTCGTAGTAGCCGTCCATGGGGATGAGCCCCCGCTGGCTGCGGAAGGCGTCCCGGAAGCTCGGCTTGGTGGCCACCGTCTCACCGCGGGCGTTGAACAGCGGCGGACCGGAGTCGTCCTTCTTCCAGTGCGGCAGCAGGCCCCACCGGGCGGGATCGACCTGCGCCCGCGGTGGGGCGAGGCGCACCAGCGGCACCATCTGGGTGGGCGCCAGATTGTAGCGCGGCGGCGGGGTGCCGTCCGGCGCATGGACCTCGGTGACCCCCGGGAGGGTGCCGACGGCGTCGAGAAGCGACTCGTCGGAGGTGAACAGAACGAATCGACCGCACATAGTCTCTATTATGAACCCCATGACTGCCCTTTGGCCTGCGCCCACTGCTTCAGGACCGATCAGGTGGACCCAGCACGTCCCCGGATCCAAGTCGATCACCAACCGTGCCTACATCCTCGCCGCCCTCGCCGACTACCCGTCGGTCATCGAGAACGCGCTGCACTCCCGCGACACCGACCTCATGGCCGGTGCCCTGCGCACCCTCGGAGTGCACAT
>LSQX01166573.1_pt1 | contig 24959 bp, 18 predicted proteins | sample 654561 | NCBI WGS metagenome assembly LSQX01 (sample SAMN04489861, study PRJNA283612) | anaerobic digester metagenome | isolation source: 4 biogas reactors fed with cattle manure at either 37C or 55C with and... | place: Denmark: Kongens Lyngby | collected 2014 | reverse complement strand
GATGACTATTATGTAAATTCTAAATGAGATATTAATTTTAAAAAATACTTTTAGTTTCCATTAATAAATCAACGAAGTTTGCTTTTGTCATTTTTTGAATATCCAGAATTGCCAATTCTAGTTGAAACCCCTTTTTTCCAGCCGATACAATTATTGTTTTTAAATCTAGAGCTTTTCGATCAATATAAGTAGGAAAGCTTTTTTTCATCCCTAAAGGGCTGACTCCTCCTCTCTCATATCCTGTCAGAGTTAGTAAATTATTTTGATCAATCATGCTTAAACTTTTTACGTTGGCTACTTTAGCAGCTTTCTTCAGATCTAATTCATCTTCTAAGGGAAGACAAAAAACATAATAGCTTTGATCGGGTGATACAGTTACCAATGTCTTAAAAATAAGATGAGGATCCTTTCCGATATCAGATGATAGCTCCTGCAGTGTTATTTTTGGTCTAATTATATAGCTGTGAAAGATGTATGGTATTTTTTCTTTATCTAATTTTCTCATGGCATTAGTCTTTATCTTCTTCATGAACTAACCTCTTTTCTCATCAATATTAATGAAATTTTACCACAGGAAGATCATATGCTCAAATCAAATCCTAATAGATAAGTTTAGCAGATGTAAACTTTTAGTTCATAAACTGTAAGGTTATTCAAAAGAAAAACTAGAAAAAAAGAAGAAAAGAGATTAATTTCAAAGAGTAAAACATTGAAATGAGATGATTCACAAGGGATTAAGCGGTTTTAAAAGTAAAGTGATATTTTCTTAAAAGACCATTGATTTATTGAATTGTTTTCTATATAATAGTCTAGGTAGTTTAACCATACTAAACAAAATGTTTAACGTTTAATTTAAGCGAAAAGGAGAGAGTGAACAAATGGAGATTGGAGAGAAGATTAAAAATCTAAGAATAAAAAATGCCTTGACCCAAGAAGAGTTAGCCAATCGCTGCGAATTGACTAAGGGGTTCATCTCTCAGCTAGAGAGAGACTTGACGTCTCCTTCTATTGCCACTCTAGTGGATATTTTAGAGGGGCTGGGAACAGATCTTAAGAATTTTTTTAACGAAACCAGAGATGAGAAAATCGTATTTTCAAAAGAAGATGCTTTTGTTAAAGAAAATGAAGATGTAAAATCCACTATCAGTTGGATTATCCCAAATGCGCAGAAAAATGCCATGGAACCCATATTGATGGAAATCCAGGTTGGAGGAAAAACCAAAGACGTAGATCCTCATGAAGGTGAAGAATTTGGGTATGTCATCCAAGGGATTATAGATCTTCATATGGGTAATTTAAAACATCGAGTAAAAAAGGGCGAAAGCTTTTATTATAAACCTGGGGCGACACACTTTTTATCCAATGGAGGTAGCAGTAAAGCTATTATTCTATGGGTAAGTACGCCACCAATTTTTTAAAAAAGGGGAGGATAAACCATGACTAATGATATTATGATTGATCTAAAGAGCATATCCAAAAGCTTCGGGGAGACTAAAGTTTTAGATAATTTAAATCTCTATATCAGGCAAAACGAATTCTTGACCTTGCTAGGGCCATCTGGCTGCGGAAAAACCACCACATTAAGGATTATTGCCGGTTTTGAGACCCCTACAGATGGAAAAGTGATTTTCAAAGGTAAGGACATTACAAAAATCCCTCCTTATGAAAGACAAGTTAATACTGTTTTCCAAAAATATGCTCTTTTTCCTCATATGGATGTATTTGAGAACATTGCTTTTGGACTAAAGATTAAAAAAATGAAAAAAGAAGTTATTCAAGAAAAAGTCACTGAGGTTCTTCGATTAGTTAACCTAAGTGGATTTGAGAGAAGGGGTGTAGAATCTTTAAGTGGAGGTCAACAGCAAAGAATCGCCATAGCCAGAGCTTTGGTTAATGAGCCTAAAGTTTTGCTACTGGATGAACCTTTAGGCGCTCTGGATTTAAAACTTCGTAAGGATATGCAGCTAGAGCTAAAGAAGATTCAAAAAAGAGTGGGGATTACATTTATCTATGTGACCCATGATCAAGAAGAAGCTTTAACCATGAGTGACACGATTGTGGTTATGGACCAGGGGGTTATTCAACAAGTGGGTACTCCCGTAGATATTTATAATGAGCCTAAGAACGCTTTTGTCGCACAATTTATTGGAGAGTCCAATATCATTGACGGAATTATGCTTGATGACCTTAAGGTGGAATTTTTAGAAACCACATTTGTTTGTTTAGATAAAGGATTTGGCAAAAATGAGCCTGTTCAAGTAGTGGTTCGACCTGAAGATATTGATATGACTAAAGAAAATGATGGGCATCTTAATGGAGTGGTAAAAGAAGTTACGTTTAAAGGAGTTCACTACGAGATGGTAGTGGAATCTCAAGGCTTTCCATTTTTGATTCAATCTACTGCCATGGCTGCCATAGGTGAGACTATTGGTATGAAGATTATCCCCAATAGTATTCATATTATGAAAAAGGGGGCTGAGAAATGAAGCTAAAAAGAGCATCATACCCTTACATGTTGTGGATGATGATTTTTATCTTTGTCCCCCTGCTGCTAATAGCCTATTTTGCCTTCACCACAGGAGACAGCAAGAACTATGAAACTTTCCAGTTTAGTTTGGATAATTTCAAGGAGTTCTTACAGCCTGTTTATCTGGAGGTTTTAGGAACTTCCCTTTGGATTTCCATAGTATCCACGGTGATTTGTTTTGTTTTAGGGTATCCTATGGCTTACATAATTGCTAACCAAGAAAAAATCAAGACTAGAAACACCATGATTCTTCTTTTTGTTATCCCCATGTGGATGAATTTTCTGCTAAGAACTTACGCTTGGTTGACCATCCTTGGGAAAAATGGAATTATCAATAACCTACTAAATAGCTTGGGATTTGAGTCTGTGGAACTGCTCTATAAAAATGGATCCGTTATCTTAGGAATGGTTTATAATTTTCTTCCATTTATGGTGCTACCCATCTATAGCGTATTGGTGAAGATGGATAGGAGTCTCATTGAAGCTGCTCAAGATTTAGGGGCCAGCAAGATGACAATCTTTAGAAGAGTGACTTTTCCTTTAAGTTTACCAGGAGTTGTTACGGGGTTTACCATGGTGTTTACGCCAGCGGTGTCCACCTTTATTATTTCTAGCCTTTTAGGAGGAAATAAGACCACTCTCATTGGTAATGTCATTGAAAGACAGTTTATCTTTACCGGGGACTGGCATTTCGGATCAAGTATGTCTTTAATCTTAATGGTTATTGTCCTAGTTGTTATGGCGTTTTCTAATCGTGGTGGTGGAGATTTAGAAGGAGGGAGAGGTGCTTTATGGTAAGAAAAGGTATTAAAAAATTATATGCTTTTCTAATTTTCTTTTTCCTTTATGCCCCTATTATAGTCCTCATTGTCTTCTCCTTTAATGAATCGAAATCAAGAGGAACCTTCACCGGTTTTAGTTTGAAGTGGTATGAGCAGCTTTTTAGTAATCGAGAGATTATTGAAGCCTTGTCTAATACTATGCTAATTGCTGTAGTGTCTACTGTGGCAGCTACGATTCTTGGAACCTTTGCGGCTATTGGAATCCATTATTCAAAAAAAGGATTATTTAAGACCGCCAGCCTTAATTTAAATTATCTACCCATCTTAAATCCAGACATCGTCATCGCCGTATCCTTAATGGCCCTATATCGATTGATTGGTATGGATTTTGGTTTGGCTACCATATTGCTGTCCCATATTACATTTTGTACTCCTTATGTGGTATTGGCTATTTTGCCTAAGCTTAAGCAGATGAATAAGTACTTGGCTGAGGCAGCCATGGACCTGGGAGCAACACCATTCTATGCTTTACGAAAAGTGATTATACCTGAGATTATGCCAGGAATCATGACTGGAGCACTATTGGCCTTTACGCTATCGGTGGATGACTTTGCTATTAGTTTTTTCACTACAGGTCATGGAATACAAAATCTAAGTATCTATATCTTCTCAGAAGCGAGAAGAGGGTTAAATCCTGTCATTAATGCTCTGTCCACCTTTATGCTCATAGGTTTCTTTATCCTCCTTTTAATTATTAATAAGATTGGATCTAAGGACTTAAGTCAAAAAAGCATTAAAGTGAAACAATAATAATTCAATTCAGAATGAAATTAAGTTTTCGGAGGAAAAAGATATGATTAAAATAAAGAAAGTTATGGCCGCCCTGCTTACAGGAATTTCCATTTTAACGCTAAGCGCCTGTGGAGAAAAGGGAGAGTCTATCAACGTTTATAACTTTGGAGATTACATTAATTTTGATGTAATTGACCAATTTGAAGATGAAACTGGTATCAAAGTAAATTATGATACCTATGCCACCAACGAAGACATCTATGTGAAACTTAAGCAAGGTGGAAATTCTTATGACGTAATTTTTATCTCAGACTATACCATTGAGAGAGGAATCACTGAAGATCTTTTTACAACGATTAATTGGGAAAATGTGCCTAACAAAGATAAAGTAGATGAGAAGTTCCTTGATTTAGTTTTTGATCCAGGAAATGAATATTCGGCCCCGTACATGTGGGGAACCTTTGGAATCATATACAACACCACCATGGTGGATGAAACTGTGGATTCTTGGGATATTCTTTGGGATGAAAAGTATGCTGGAGATATTTTGATGTTAAATAGCCAAAGAGATACCATCGGTGTAGCTCTTCTAAAACTAGGTTACTCCATGAATACTCGTGATGAAAAAGAGCTTGAAGAAGCTAAAAATGAGTTAATTAAACAAAAGCCTTTAGTTTATGCATACTTAGGAGACGATATCAAAGGAGCTATGACCTCAGGAGAGGCAGCATTTGGTGTAGTTTGGTCTGGAGACGCTATGTACATGATGGAAGAAAATCCTGACTTAGCCTACGTTGTTCCTAAAGAAGGAACTAACCTTTGGTTTGATAATATGGTAATTCCAAAGACCGTAGCGAATAAAGATGGAGCTGAGAAGTTTATTGATTTCATGCTTAGACCTGATATAGCGGTACAAAATGCTGAATATATTGGTTACTCTACTCCAATTACTGAAGCTGTAGAACAGTTATCAGAAGAAGTTCAAAATTCTCCTGTAGCCTATCCTTCAGATGAAGTCTTAGAAAAGACAGAGATTTTTAGAGATCCTACGGACTTACTCGGAATTTATGATAAAATCTGGACAGAAGTTACTTCTGCAAAATAAAATTCAAAAAGCCATTCTTAAGGAGGATCTCTTCCCTAAAGGATGGCTTTTTAATATAAAAGAATATCACAAACCTTCATGAAGTGTTTCCTTTTTTATCATTGGTAGGCTATTTTATGATGGTATGATAAAAGTTGTGGTAAATTCTATGAGGCGTATGTGATTTGATTAAAATAGATGAAAATACTGTATGAATCAGGAGAAAATTACATAGATTATAGTAAATCTTATTTAAAGAGAATGAAAAGATAAACCTTTACAAATTTTATATTTATACTATAATAGACTTAAATAGCTAGTGCAACCGCTTGCACTAGCCCGAGGAGGAAATTGATGAAGGCATTTCAAATGAATGAACGTATTAAAGGCTTTGAATTTGGTACTCCCTTAGAGACCGGTATTATCCATGGCGAAAAAACCTACGGGCAGCATGCACTTCCTTTTGAAATTGATCTTGAAGAAGGACATGGCTATCTATCTTTTCACCTGACAGAAAATGATCGAGTTTATGGATTAGGGCCTAATATGGGAGGAATAAATAAACGAGGTCGTCGATATGAAGCTTACTGTACTGATGATCCTCTTCATCATGAAGATAAAGTTGTCCTTTACGGGGCGCACAATTTTTTCATGATAGAAGACGATGAAGTAGCTACGGGTTACTTCATTGATTTTCCTTCTAGAATCTACTATGATATTGGATTCTCGGATTTAGATGATTTTAAAATTCATATTCATGGTGAAGATTTTACTTTCTATATTATAGAAGGGGCTTCATTAAAGGATATTGTTCATGAGTTCCATAAAATAATTAAGAAGCCTTATTTACCTCCCAGATGGGGATTAGGATATTTTCAAAGTCGATGGGGATATCGAGATGAGGCAGAGATCCGTGAAATCCATCAAACCTTTAAGGAATATAAATTACCTCTAGAGGGAATTTATCTAGATCTTGATTATATGGAAGACTTTAAAGACTTCACTATATCTAAAGAAAGATTTCCAAACTTTAAGGAGTTGGTGTCTGATCTAAAGGATGAAGGAGTTCGATTAATTCCCATCATTGACGCTGGGGTAAAGATTGAAAAAGATTACCCTGTTTATGAACAGGGTATTGCTGGGGATCATTTTGCAAAAAATGCAAAAGGCGAACCATATATAGCTGCCGTGTGGCCAGGAAAAGTACACTTTCCAGATTTTCTTCAAGAAAAAACTCAAGATTGGTTTGGGGAGTGGTACCGTGCTCTAACCGACCTAGGTATTGAAGGGGTTTGGAATGATATGAATGAACCGGCTATATTCTATGATGAAGACTCTTTAGATGAAGCGGTTACTCTAGCCATCGAAGCTAAAGGAAAGAATCTAGGGGTCCTTGATTTCTTTGAGCTTAAAGATAAATTCCAGAACATGGGGAATAAGGATGAATATTATCGGAGGTTTTTTCATAACATCGATGGAACAGCCTATACTAATGAAGCTGTCCATAATCAATATGGTTATTTGATGACAAAATCAGCTTCAGATGGCCTTAGAAAGCTTCTAGATAAAAGACCATTGCTTATTTCAAGAGCTTCATCCATTGGTATGCATGCCTATGGAGGAATCTGGACTGGAGATAATAGTTCGTGGTGGTCTCATATTGAGTTAAATCTTAAGATGTTACCAACCTTGAATATGTCAGGATTTTACTATGTGGGAGCTGACACAGGAGGCTTTGGTGGAAACTCCAGTGGAGAGCTTCTAAGCCGATGGATGCAGCTTAGTGTATTCACACCACTACTTCGTAACCATGCAGCTCTGGGGACGAATAACCAAGAACCGTATGCGTTTGGCGAAGAGGTGGCTAGAATTAATCGGAAGCTTTTAGGAGATCGATATCGATTAATCCCCTATCTATATTCTGAACTGTTAAAGCGTTACCATCATGGCGGTCTTATGTTTACGCCTCTTTCCTTTGAATTCTTTGGACAAGAAGCTCAAGATGCAGAGGATCAATTACTACTAGGTGAAGAACTTATGATTGCACCCATCTATAAACCTAATGGTAAAGGAAGGTATGTGTACTTACCTGAAGAAATGGCTTTAGTTGATTTTAAAGACCAACCGGAGCTTACCGTATTAAATCCAGGGGTTCACTATGTTTCTTACGATTTAGATGAACTGAAATTTTTCTTAAGACGAAATAAAATGATGGTCTACGGAGAAGCCAGTTTGAATGAGAAATCGATGAAGAAAGATTCATTGAACTTATTAGGATTTGTGGATGGCGAAGCAACCTACACCCTCTATAGTGATGATGGGTTAAGCTTTGACTACGAAGAAGGTCAAGTGAGCAGAACAAAAATCCAAGTAACGAAGAAAGATAATGGAGACTATAAAATTTCAGTGGAAAATAACCACATTGATTTAAAGACAATTACCCTAACCTTAGTGGATGCAAATGGTGAAATTTATAATAAGGAGGTCAGGGTTTAGGTCAAAGGGAATTCTTTGGTTTAGACTAAATAGCTATGAAAACAAGAACTAGTGGAATATTAATGCACATCTCAAGTCTTCCAGGACCCTATGGCATTGGCGATTTTGGAAAAGGAGCTTACGACTTCGTTGACTTTTTAGATCGATCCAACCAAAAAGAATGGCAAATTCTCCCTTTGGGAATAACAGGATATGGAGATTCACCTTATCAGAACTTCTCAGCTTTTGCGGGAAATCCATATTTTATTGATTTAGATGAACTGATTGAAGAAGGATTTATTGAGAAAGAAGAATTAAAGATTCTACCCCTAGGCGATGATGCTGAAAGTGTAGATTATGGAATCCTTTATAAGAATAAAATGGAGCTTTTAAAAAGAGCCTACAGAAGAGCAAGCCGGGTAAAGGAATATACTTTTAAACGGTTTTATGAGAAAGAAAAATCTTGGCTTAGAGAATATGCCTTATTTATGGCGATCAAGCATGAACAAGGGGGAGACTCTTGGTTAAAGTGGCCAAAATCATTGAAAGATGATACCTCTAAAGAAGTTTTAGCTTTTGAGAAAAGTCATGAAAAAGAAATCTTTTTCCATGTGTTTATCCAATACTATTTCTTCAAGCAATGGAAAGAGCTTAAGAGTTATGCCAATGACAAGGGAATTAAAATCATTGGGGATATGCCAATTTACGTAGCAGAGGATAGCTCAGATGTATGGGGAAATAAAGAGCTTTTTAAGTTAGATAAAGATTTTGCACCTAAAACTGTTGCTGGATGTCCGCCAGATGCTTTTTCCATCACAGGACAATTATGGGGGAATCCTATTTATGACTGGGATCAAATGGAGAAAGACGATTATGCTTGGTGGATTTTAAGAATTGAGATGAGTTTTAAAATCTATGATCGCCTAAGAATAGATCACTTTAGAGGATTTGAAGCTTATTGGGAGATTAAAAATGGAGCAGAAAATGCGGTGAAAGGTCAATGGACTAAAGGTCCAGACTATGCTCTTTTCAAGAAAATAAAAGAAGAGCTGGGTGAACTGGATATTATCGCAGAAGATTTAGGTTTCTTAACTGATGAAGTTGAAGAACTTATAGAGAAAACGGGATATCCTGGAATGAAAATCCTTCAATTTGCTTTTGATCCTCGAGAAGAGTCAAATTACCTTCCTCATACTTATGATCCTAATTGTGTAGTCTATACAGGAACTCATGACAATGACACCATCATGAGTTGGGCAAGAACCGTAAATCCTGAAGACATCAACTATGCAGGGAAATATTTAAAATTAAGTTTTGAAGAAGGGATAAACTGGGGATTTATTCGAGGGGCTTATAGCTCTGTAGCAAATATGTGCATCATACCTCTTCAAGATTACTTAGGCTTAGGAGAAGAAGCAAGAATGAATACACCTTCCACCTTAGGGGATAATTGGAAGTGGCGTATAACAGAAGACGTATTAACCTTAGAATTAGCAGACAAAATTGCAAAGATGACTAAAATGTATGGGAGATAGAAAAAAGATATGAATAAAGAAATGATGAAAAGTAGAATGAAGTCCTATGCTTTAACGGGATACGGTAGAGACGTGGAGAACTTGACCAGCAAGGAAAAGTTTGATGTGCTTTCTAAAGCGATTATGGAAGATGTTGTGCCTAGATGGCAAGAATCAGAAAAGAAATTTGAAGGAAAGAAAAAAGCCTACTATCTATCCGCTGAATTTTTAATGGGAAGAGCTCTTTCAAATAATCTGATTAATCTACAAGAACTTGAGGAAGTAAAAGAATACTTAGACGAGCTAGGAATTGATTACAACAACTTAGAGGAAGCAGAGAATGATGCCGGATTAGGTAATGGTGGGCTGGGAAGACTGGCAGCTTGTTTCTTAGACAGTGCAGCAACCCTAAACTATTCCTTAACGGGATATGGAATTCGTTATAATTATGGAATTTTCGAGCAGAAATTCATCAATGGCTTTCAAGTAGAAGAAGGAGATGATTGGCTTAAAGGTGGAGATCCTTGGTCCATAAGACGGGCAGATGAAAAGGTAAAAGTAATGTATAAAAACCAGACAGTTTATGCAGTGCCCTATGATATGCCAATTATCGGATTTGGTGGAGACACTATTAACACTTTAAGACTTTGGCAATCAGAAGCCCTTAATGAATTTGACTTTACCGCATTTAATGATCAGAAATATGATAAAGCTGTAAAAGAAAAGAATGATGCCGAAAATATTTCTAAGGTTCTTTATCCAAATGATTCACTCGAAAAAGGGAAGATTCTTAGATTAAAGCAACAATACTTTTTTGTATCCGCTTCTCTACAAGATCTGATCAGAACTCATAAAAAAGACTATAATGATTTTAAGAATTTTAGTAAGCTTCATGCTGTGCAATTAAATGATACTCATCCCGCTGTAGCCATACCGGAGTTGATTAGGCTTTTAGCCCTAGAGGGAGTTTCCTTTAAGAAGGCTTTTGCCATAGGAGTGGATACTTTCGGATACACAAACCACACGATTTTGAAAGAAGCTTTAGAGCAGTGGCCAATTAAATTGTATAAGAAAATATTGCCTGAAGTTTATAAAATTATCGTAAAAATCGATAATATGCTTCGCAAAGAGTTAGTGAATAAGGGTTATAGTTCAACCCAAATTGAGCACTTTGAAGTTATTCACGCAGGAAACATTAGAATGGCATGGCTTTCTATTTATGGTACCCACTCTACTAATGGGGTAGCTAGACTACACACTGAAATCTTAAAAGATACAGAATTAAAAGAATGGTATGAATTATTCCCAGAACGGTTTAATAATAAGACCAATGGTATTACCCAAAGAAGATGGCTACTTCAATCCAATCCAGAGCTTTCTGAGTTTATTTCAGAGCTTTTAGGTAACCGAGACTGGATTACAAATCTAGATGACTTGGCTCGTTTAAAAGAATTTGCCAATGACGATGAAATTATTAAGCGATTCATTGAGATTAAAAAAGAAAAGAAAAAAGAACTTAAGGATTATATTAAAGAGAAAGAAAATATCGATATCGATGAAAACTCTATCTTTGACATTCAAATCAAAAGACTTCATGAATACAAGAGACAATTACTTAATGCATTCCACATCCTTTATCTCTATCAAAGATTAAAAGAAGATAAGTCCTTTGATATTGAACCAAGAACATTTATCTTTGGTGCTAAGGCTGCTCCAGGTTATGTAAGAGCTAAAGCAATCATCAAGTTTATTAATGAAATTGCTGCTATCATCAATAATGATGAAGATATTAATGGAAAGATCAAGGTAGTCTTTGTGGAAAACTACGGTGTGAGTTATGCGCAGATGTTATTCCCAGCGGCAGATATCTCTGAGCAAATTTCCACAGCAGGTAAAGAGGCTTCAGGAACAGGGAACATGAAGTTTATGCTTAATGGGGCAAATACGATAGGAACCTTTGATGGGGCTAATGTAGAAATTGTAGAAGAGGCTGGCCTAGATAATAATTATATCTTTGGCCTTACCGTAGAACAGATTGAAGAATTAGAAGATAATTACTATCCTCTTAAAGAACTTAAAACAAATAAGAGACTTAAGAAAGTTGTAGACACATTAATTGATGGATCATTTAATGAAAATACAATGGAGGATTTCGAAGAAATCTATAACTCACTAACCATAGGAACTAGCTGGCACAATGCCGATAATTACTATATTATCCGCGACTTTGATGCCTATGTGACAGCTCAAGAAAATGTTAATGAAGACTTTAAGAACCCATTAGAATTCTACCGCAAAGCATTTATCAACATGGCATCAGCTGGAAAGTTCTCATCTGATCGAACCATTAAGGAATATGCAGATGACATTTGGGCTATTGACAGTATCACGAAAAGTAATTAATTAAAAAATAAAAATAAAATGGATTAATCGGGATTAGGGCTTGAAAGCCTTAAACCCCAATGGAATTGGCTTATGAGTAAAGCTTGTGCAACCGCTAGCATTGAAAATAAGCCTATATTTCCATTTTTTTTCATAATATACTAGCATTTTCTGAAATATGGCGTTATAATAAGGATAGTAAAGCGTTTTCATCATGAATTTTGTGCAAGCGTATGCATTATCGAAAAGCTGATGCGTCCATTCAGTAGCTGATTAAGATAATAAGTACTCTTTCATTATTATAATGAAGTAAACGATTTATAGATAAACACAATACATAACAAACACAAATGTATTAGGAGGATAAAAAATGAAAAAAATCACAAGTCTAGTTCTAGCTTTAATGATGACATTATCTGTTGCTGCATGTGGATCTAAAGATGAAACACCTGACAACGGTGGAAGCACTCCAGCAGAGACCCCAGTTGATAGTGGATCAGAGGAAGGTCTTACGGGATCAATTACTGTTCAAGCAGAAGAAGGTTGGAAGGGTTACTATGAAGATGCTGTAGCTCGTTTTAAAGAAAACAATCCAGATGCCAATGTAGAACTTAAGATTACTGGTGCATTTGACAACTTAGATGTTCTAGATGCTACTGACCCTGGTAATGAAGACGTTCCAGACGTATTCGCTATTCCAGCAGATAGACTATACGGATTAAACGATAATGAAGCTATTGCTCCTATTGATGCAAAAATGATTGCTGACAAGGTGGGCGGATTTGATAATTATGATGCAGGTCTTGGTGGAGCTATGATGATTGATGGGGACTACTTAGCATTCCCTATGAACATTGAAACTCTAATTGCTTATGCTAACACAGCTAACGCTGAAGCAGCAGGCATTGACTTAACTAAGTCCGTTGAATTAAATGATGCTGGTCTTAATGTATTAATTCCATCATTTGATGCTTGGTTTGCTATTGGAGTTCTAAACTCTTCAGATATTGATATGCTTAAAATGAACGATGATGGAACATTCTCCTCAGACTTCACAGCAGAATGGGCTGACCTTCCTGCAGACAAGCAAGCTACTGTAGAAGCAGTTTACAACTATTGGAAGACTGTTCAAGATGCTAACGCTCCAATGTGGGATGCTGAAGCAGCTTGGGGATATATGGACGAACAATTCACCACTGGTGGAAATGGCGTTCTAAGAATTTCAGGACCATGGGATGCGGGTACATTTAGTGAACAAGCAGCTGATGGTGAAGACCTAGAAGTTCTTCCACTAGGATCAATTACAGCAGCAGGAAAAGAACTTAAGCACTGGAAAGGTGGTTGGGGACTAGCTGTTAACTCAAGATTAGAGGGAGACGAAGAAAAAGTTGCCCTAGCACATGCTTTCATTGCAGAATTAATGAACCCAGAATTTGCGGTTGATTTCTTTAAAGGAACAGGCAAAATCATGGAAAACGTAACTGCACAAACTTATATGGATTCAGACCTTAAAGATTCAGATAAGGTTATCATCGAAAATGTATTTGCATCTTATGCAGATGCTCCAGCAAGACCATTATTCACAGAATATGGTAAAGTTTGGGATACATGGAAGAATGCCGTACTATCTTGGTCATCAGTTAAGCCAGCTGATGCTGAGGCAGCATACAAAGAATTAAAGGCAGCATTTGATGCCATGATGCTTAACTTCTAGAATAGCTAAAACAGGATATTTAAAGAGAGGCTTATGGCCTCTCTTTTGATATCATGATTTAAAACTATTGAATAATAAGAGAAAAAATGAGATATTGAACTAAAGAAAAAAGGTAATCTTAGTTTTAGGTGATTACTTGGAAGGAACATTTTATGAATGGCTACACCAAATTCCCAGAAAAGAAAATGTATATAATTTTAATTGCTGTGGCTTTGATCATTGCTTTTAGTTCCATAGAAGTGTTGATGAGAGTTAAGGACGCCAACCTTTTCGAGGCATGGCAAGAGGCAGTAATGAATTCAGGGAATTTTGAAGAGGGATTTATGCCTGGAATGGATGAATATGTGGGGGTAGAGATGTTTAAATACATTTTTAAAATTAGTATTCCCATGGGATTTGGATTGTTAACTTTTTTAACGTATAAAAAGCTTAGGCTAAATCGATTATTTGTTTTTATCTGGAGTGTATTGCTTCTAGGTGGATTAGCTTATACATTCTTTGAACTGAATTTTGCCTCAGTATTTTATTATTTGATTATCGCAGGATACCTGGTTCTGATCGTGACTGTACTATCTCTGTCAAACGAGATGGATAATACTAAAAAAATATAAAGGTGGGGAGAAAACTTGGCAAAATACAAGAAATTCCTGTACGACTACATCGGTCGTGAATACGAGCGAAAGAATCTCTATCTAAAGGAAGTAGCCCTGTTGGAGGAGAAAATCTCTGAAGCAGAAACTGGCGAGAAAGAGACCTTAAAAAATCAGCTGAAAGAATTGATAAGCAAAAAAGATCAGCATTCTTACAACAAAGAACTAAAGGCATATGAAGAGAAAGAAAAAGAATTTCAAACAGTTAAAAAAGACTATGTTAATACATATGTGGAGACTTTAGATTCAAGCCTATCTAAGGATGTAAAAAAACTTAGCCGGAAATTATACGAAAGTGGTTTAGAAGAAGATTTCTATAAAGACTATATGTTATTAACTTATGATGCAGATTTTAACCATAAAGAAGCCGTAATTCAAAGAAAACTTCTTCCAAATATTATTTCTAATATTACAGCTTTGGAAAAAGCCTTAAAAGAAGCTGAAGCCTATGAGCCTACGGAAAATAAAGAAAAAGTTATGGCTGAGATTGCAACATTTAAACAAGAACAAAAGGCGATTTTAGATAAGAGAGAAGAAGAAATTAAAGATAAGCGTAGACAAGGTTTGATTTCAGATAAAGCTTTGAAAAACACCTTAAAAGAAATCAAGAAAAACTACCAATATGCTGTGGATGTAAAAGAATTCGAAGAACCTACTAAAGCAAAAAAAGAACTAATTAAAAGTAGAAAATTTGAACTTAAAAACTATGTAAAGGTAAATAAACGTATTGTAAATGCAGATGTGGCAGATGCTCGCAGGACCACTCCAGTGGAAGTAGAAAAAACTAAACCTATTTACACCTATACCACATTTATTCTTCCAGGATTAGGTCAACTTTTAAATAAACAATATGTCAAAGCTCTATTCTTCTTCATTGGAACTCTGTTTATTTATGGAGCAGCCATTCCTTATGCCTTAGGCTATGGTAATTATCAAGGAGAAGGAGTAGCAGGGTTAGTAACCCTAGCTGAAGGTGGAAGAAGAATTGATAAATCTCTGATCTTCATGATTGAAGGTATTGTGGCGATTTTCTTATTGCTGTTTGCCATAGGAATCTATTATGCCAGTTACAGAGATATTAAGAGCACTGAAAAAGGAATTATTAAAGGAACCAGAGGAAAGAATTGGTTTGAAACAACTCAGACGATAGAAGAGGAAGGATTCCCAATTTTGGTTTCCATACCTGCTCTAATTGTCATTACATTTATTGTTCTTGTTCCAATCATGACGGCAATATTACTCTCCTTTACGGGTATGGATCCGAGTAACCAATCGAAGTTTCCTTGGGTAGGTTTTCAAAACTATAAACTTATTGTTCTAGGAGAAGGATTAGCGGGTTCTGTGTTCTGGCTTATCTTAGGATGGACCTTAATTTGGACTTTGCTAGCCACTACTTTAGCCATTGGTATTGGATTCGGATTGGCACTATTAGCTAACAACCCAAGAATAAGAGGGAAGAGCTTCTTTAGAATGGTCTACTTACTTCCTTGGGCCGTACCTGCCTTTATTACCATCATGTTCTTTAGTATTATGTTCTCGAATACCGGGGCCATAACCCTGATTATTGAAAAATACTTTGGCGTTTTAATCGACTTTAAGAATAACACCATGTGGAGTCGAACCATTTTAATTATGATGCAAGGATGGTTAGGTAGCTCCTATGTCTTCTTACTAGCCACTGGAGTGCTTCAAGCTATTCCAGAAGACCTCTATGAGGCCGCTGACATAGACGGAGCTAATGGATGGCAGAAAATCAAGAGGATTACTCTTCCTATGGTTTTGTTCCAGACAGCTCCTTTATTAATTAATCAATATACATTTAACTTTAACAACTTCTCCATCATCTACTTGTTTAATGGAGGAGGTCCCTTTAACCCATCTAAATATGGTAACTTGGCTGGGTCTTCAGACATTTTGATTTCCTATATTTATAAATTAACTATGGATAATCAATATCAAGCCATCGGTGCAGCGATCACTTTAGTGGTCTCTTTGGGACTAATGATATTTGCCTTTATAGGATTTAAGAATTCCAAGGCGTTTAAGGAGGAGAGATTATAATGAAATTATTTCGAAAAAAACAAGAATTGTATCTTTCTGACCGACAGCCTTTAACCACTGGCGGAAAAATTATGCTCTTTGTAAACTACATCATATTACTGGTGTGGGCTTTTCTAATTATTTGGCCCTTGAGCCAAATGGTAATCTCTGCATTTAACGGAGAGCAAGGACGATATTTAATATTAGGTGGAGATTATGTGTTTTCATTTAAACACTTTAAATTTCTTTTTGAGGAAACTCCCTATCTAAAATGGGTATTTAATACTATTTTAATTGCCATATCCACTGCGGTTTTAACCATTGGGATCGTATCTTTTACAGGCTACGCCTATTCAAGATTCCGATTTAAGGGAAGAAAAGCCTCATTAATGGCCATTATGCTGATTCAAACTATTCCTACATTTGCAGGAATTACAGCATACTACACCCTCCATTCCATCATCTCATCTCAAGTACCTGCATTTTCCCGGCAGATGATGTTAATCTTGATTTATTCAGGAGGAGGAATTGCAGCGAATACCTTTATTTTAAAGGGATATATGGATTCCATATCTACAGAATTAGATGACGCGGCAAAAATCGACGGATGTTCCAATATGAAAGTTTATCGACTGATTATTATGCCTATCGTAAAGCCCATGTTGGCAATTATTGCCCTTTGGTCTTTCATTGGACCTTTCATGGACTATCTCCTACCTGCGGTGCTTTTGACAAATACCAATGACTACACTCTGGCCCAAGGATTATTTACCTTGATGAATAACAGAGAAACCCTTAATCAGCCTGCCTTTGCAGCTGGTGGATTATTAACGGCATTGCCGATTGTAATCTTATTTGCCGTATTGCAAAAGCAGCTTATTTCAGGACTATCCCAAGGCTCTGTCAAGGGCTAAAGTAAAAAAATAGGAGGTATAATTAAATGAAAGTAACACTTGAAAATATAGGCAAGAAGTATGAAGGCCGAGAAGAATTTACTATACAGAACATTAATTTGGAGATTGATGAGAAAGACTTTTGTGTCATTTTAGGACCATCAGGGTGCGGTAAGACTACCTTGCTTCGTATGATTGCAGGACTAAACTCCATTACCGAAGGAGACTTGCTTTTTAACGGAAAGAGAATGAATAAAGTACCTTCCAAGGATCGAGATATTGCCATGGTTTTCCAGAGCTATGCCCTTTATCCTCATATGACGGTATATGACAATATGGCTTTTTCCTTATCCATGCGAAAAGAGAGAAAGACAGTTATTGATGAAAGAGTGAGAGAAGCGGCGGATCTTTTGCAGATTACCAATTATCTCCACTCCAAACCTTCAGATATTTCTGGAGGACAAAGACAAAGAGTAGCCCTAGGTCGAGCCATGGTTAGAAAACCTGCGGTTTTCCTTATGGATGAACCCCTATCTAACCTAGATGCAAAGCTACGAGAACACATGAGATTAGAGCTAGTAAGACTTCACAAGTCTTTAGGGACCACGTCAATTTATGTAACGCATGATCAAACAGAGGCCATGACCATGGCTACGAAAATTGTATTGATGAATGATGGTATTATCCAACAAGCGGGTAAGCCAGAACAATTCTACAATAAACCAGCGAATTTGTTTGTAGCAGGATTTATTGGATCTCCTACGATGAATATTTTCCAAGGTATGATTAAAGACGGCCAATTCGTCTCTAAAGATGGTCACATCATCACCACCCCTTCAGAAGTAGATGAAAAACAAGTCCGAGAATTTGAAGGAAAAGAAGTCTCTTTAGGAATTCGTTCAGAGCGGTTCTTAACCACAGAGGCTAAGCAAAATGTTACGGTTAAGGTAGACGTGGTAGAAATGCTCGGAAAAGAAAAAATCCTTTATGCTGATTTACCATCAGGTAAAGAGCTGACCATTTCTGTACCTGGACACTTGGACTTTAGAGAAGATGAAACCTATACCTTTGGACTCGATCAAGGTGCACTGCATTTTTTTGATACAGCCACAGGCGATAGAATAAACAACTAACCATAAATGAGAGAAAGGAGCTGCTGGATTTGAAAAAAACAGGTCATATCACCGTCAAAGACGTAGCGTTAAAAGCTAAAGTTTCTCCATCGACGGTATCAAGAGTCATTTCAAATCATCCGAAGATTAGTTTGGAAACCAAGCAGCGGGTACTTAAAATTATGGATGATATGGGTTATTATCCTAATGCCATCGCCCGATCTTTGGCTTCAAGGAAAACGGGTAGTATTGGGGTGATTTTACCTAATCGTTCAGAAGATTTGCTATTAAATCCCTTTTTTACAGAGGCCCTACGGGGAATTCTAAAAGGGGCATCAGTAGCCTCATATGATATTTTACTCTCATCAAACACAGATAAAAGTGATGAATTAGATATCGTAAAAACTTTTATCCGTAGCTCTAAAGTAGATGGAATCATCCTGATGAGTTCTAAAGTAGATGATGAGGTTCAAAAGTATTTAGCAGAATTGGATTTCCCTTTTTCCCTAATAGGTTCGCCTTATGGGGATAAAGAAAAGGTAAATCATGTGGATAACGATAACTACATGGCCGCCTATGAAATCACCCAATACTTAAGCATGATTGGACGAAAACGAATTGCACTAATTGCTGGAGAAATAGGTCAAATGGTGACCATGAAAAGAATTGAAGGATATAAGAAAGCTCTTACAGAGACAAATTTACCCTATAATGAAGATCTTCTCTTTACAGGGAAGTTTGATGAAGAAACCGGGTATATGTATGGTGAAGCTATCCTAAAACTTAACCCCATGCCTGATGCTATTATCATCACTGATGATCTAATTGCTTTTGGAGCGGTGAAGATTTTTAAGGCTGCTGGAATTGAGATTCCAAAAGATATTGCCATTGCTAGTTTTAATAATAGCATTTTGTCTCGCTATTCAGATACTCCTCTAACCAGTGTGGATATTAATTCCTTTGAACTGGGTTATCAATCTGTGGACCTTTTAGTCCACGGGATAAATAATGGAGAAAAAGGAAAGAAGATGATTATTCCTTATACCATTATTAAAAGAGAGTCTACTGAAGGAGAAGAGGCAAACAAGAGATGAAAACTAAGGTGTTGTAGGAAACTATGACACCTTTTCTCACATGAAAATCACATAATTGACTTAATACGGAGGACTTAACTATGAATAGACAAGCTGTTACTCATCATACTCATATTCCTTATGCTTATGCCAAAGACGAGAATAATCTCTACATTCGGCTAAGATTAGCTAAAAGTGATGGGATGCGTGTACGGGTATTTTATAAGGACCGGTATAATTTTAGAGGATTCTATTGCATTAAAACCTTAGAGAAATCTTTTGAGACAGGAGATTTTGATTACTTTGATACGGAAATCTCCATTCATCGAAATCGATATGCTTATTACTTTGAAATTCTAGATGCTCAAGGAACCAAGTGGTACTTTGATGAGCGAGGGCTAAAATTCAAGCGAGGTAAGCTGTTAAAACCATTTCAGTTTCCATTTATTGCCAAAGATGACCTTTACGCGGGTGAAACATGGCTTCAAGAATCCATTTGCTATCAAATCTTTCCTGATCGTTTTTTCAAAGAAGAATCAGCCCAAGTTATTCTAGAGGATAAGGCGTTAACCCCTTGGGGAGAAACTCCTAAGAGGAGAAGTTTTTATGGTGGGAATATTAGAGGAATCACAGAGAAAATCCCTTATCTTAAAGAATTAGGGATTACGCTACTTTATTTAACTCCACTTTTTGAGTCCTCAACAAATCATAAGTATAATACGAAAGATTATTATAAAATTGATGAATCCTTTGGTACCTTAGAAGAAACTAAAGAAATGGTGAAAGCCTTACATAACGAAGGAATTAGAGTGGTATTTGATGCGGTGTTCAATCATACAGGCCATGACTTTTTTGCGTTTCAAGATTTACTAGAAAATCAAGAAGCTAGTCGATATCGGGATTGGTACTACATCGATTCTTTCCCCATCACCGTGGAAAAGACGAATTACTATACCTTTGCTAATTTTATCTCTATTATGCCTAAGCTTAATTTAAAGAACATCGACGCTAGAAAATACTTTCTTGATGTGGCAAAGTATTGGATTGAAGAAGTTAATATTGATGGGTATAGACTAGATGTATGTGATGAACTGAGTCATGATTTTCTAATTGATCTAAAAAAGACAGTGAAAGAGGCTAAAAATGATGCTGTGCTCATCGGGGAAATTCAGCACGAATCTGAATCTTTTTTGCAAGGTAGAGAGTTAGACTCCATTATGAATTATCCTTTTAGAGATGCTTTAGTGGATTTCTTTGCTAAGGGAAATCTTTCCTCTCAAGACTTTCTAGATATTTTAGTGAAAAATCAAGTCATCTACCGAGAAGAAATTACCATGCAGTTACTTAACCTACTCGATAGCCATGATACACCACGGTTTCTTACAGAGAGCAGAGGGAACAAACAAAGACTTAAACTAGCCACGGCGTTTCAACTGCTCTACAAAGGAGTGCCGTACCTGTACTATGGTGATGAGGTGGGGCTCATGGGAGGAAATGATCCGCTTTGCAGAGGGACCATGGTTTGGGAAGAAGAAAAACAGGATTTAGACTTACTGCAATTCTTCAAACAAATGATTCGTATTCGGAAAAATCATGAGGTCTTAACCTTTGGTGACTTCAAGATTGAGCAAGTAGAGGAAAAGTCCTTTTCCTTTAGTCGAGTTTGGCCGAAAAAGGAAAAGAATGAAGAGATTTTTATCTTGTTTAATATGGGACATGAACCATCAATGCTTAAGAGTAAAGCGGGGAAATACAAAGATCTTCTTTCTAATAAGGTGGTTAACTTAGAAGACAGCATCACTGTAGAGCCTTTGTCTTTTAATGTATATGGAACAATGGGAAATGAGTTAGAACTAAGCGATAAATAGCCTTAGGAGATGATTGAGATGAAAAGAAAAATCAAGTTACCCCTTATAGTCGCTCTAATGAGCTTATTTTTGATGTCCTGTGCAGGAAATGAAGAAAAGTATGTGACCTCTACTCAAGGCGAGTTCTCCTATGATAATGCCACGGTGTATTTTGCCATTACGGATCGATTTAAAGATGGAAATGAAGGGAACAACCAATCCTATAATCGGATCAATGTGGACTCTTTAGGAAATGACATTGGTACTTTCCATGGTGGGGATATCAAAGGCATGACAGATAAGCTTGAAGAAGGATATTTTACGGATTTAGGCATAAATGCTATTTGGATTACAGCCCCTTATGAACAAATCCATGGTTACATTGGTGGGGGTCGAGATGGGGATTTTGCCCATTATGGTTACCACGGTTATTATGCTTTAGACTGGACCATGATGGACCAGAACATGGGAACTGTGGATGAGTTTAGAACCTTTGTGGATACAGCTCACGAAAAAGGCATTCGGATCATTATGGACGTGATTATGAATCACACAGGATATCCCAATCTAAAAGATATGCAAACTTACGATTATGGTGGAGTGGAGAACCTGCCTAAAGACTTCAGCGTATCTGAAGGGGAAGACTTCTTTTCTTACCAAGACTACGTTAACTATGAAAGTCCCAGCGCTTGGCAAGGGTTTTATGGGGACTGGGTAAGAGCAGATTTACCTGGATATCATAAGCCAGGTGAAGGGGAAGTAGATTTCTCCCTATCAGGATTACCAGATGTCCGTACTGATGTGGAGGAAGATATAGGTGTAGCACCAATCTTGACGACGAAATGGGCCATGGAAGAAAACGATGACGGAGTTCAGGCTTACCTACCACCCATTATGAAAGATTTAAGACAAGACCTAAATCTATCTCCCGCTGGATACATAACCACCTGGCTTACCGGATGGGTAGAGGAATTTGGTATAGACGGATTTAGAATTGATACGGCTAAACACGTGGAGATTGAAAGATGGCAAGCTCTTAAAGATGAAGCCAGTAAGGCTTTAGAGCGATTTAGGGAGAATAACCCAGAGAATGCAGCTGCGAAATTCACCGATGACTTTTTCATGGTGGGGGAAGTCTGGGGTCATGGGGTTCAAAAAGACTATTACTTCGATTATGGGTTTGATGCTTTGATTAACTTTACCTTTCAGGGGTTAAAGAAAGATGGACCAGCGTTTAGTCCGAAGAATAAAGCGAAAATTTTTGAGAACTATGCTAATGCCCTTAACCAGGATGATGAGTTTAATGTACTAAGCTATATTAGCCAACACGATACCACCTTGTATCCTAGAGAAAAGTTAGAGCAAGGAGGAAGTTACCTTCTAATGCTACCTGGAGCCGTTAAAATCTTTTATGGCGATGAAGCGGCTAGAGAGATGGGAGAAGGCGGAACTGATGGCACTCAAGGAACGAGATCTAGTATGGACTGGGAGAATATAGATGAAGAACTATTAGAACACTTCCAGAAAATAGGATCATTTCGAAATCGTAATTTAGCCGTTGGAGCTGGACAGCATAAAACTCTTAGTGAAAAACCTTTGATTTATATGAGGTCTTATGAAAAAGATGGTATGGATAACAAAGTCATCGTTTATGAAGGAGAGCCTGGAGAGCAAGTGATTAAGGTTAAAGAAGCTTTCAGAGATGATTCTACGGTTAGAGATGGTTATACGAATAAAATCTATACCGTTAAAAATGGTGAGGTTAAAGTGAGTGTCCACGAAAAGGGCTATGTACTATTAGAAGAGGTTTTCAAAGTAGATTAGTATTACTTAATTAGAAAGCTAAGATTGAAGACTAAATCTTTAAATAGTCTGTAAAAAAAAGATACTGGAGACAACTAGTACGGCTAGTTCACCCGGTATCTTTTATTTTAGGGAAATCATGTTTGCTATTTGTAACCCTAAGGACTTAAAAAAAGGGTATCATGGATTTAAGAAATTAAACGTTGGACTAACATGTGGATATATTTTGAAACTGGGCATTGGAGGACAAATATGAAAAGAAAAAGATTTAAGACTTTGTTATCTACGGTACTACTCGGAACTATGCTTATAACAGCGGGTGCTTGTGGTGAAAAGTTTGAGATTTCTGGAGATGATTTGACGAAAGGGATTAAAGCCGAATCATCGGACACCATTGATACTTATAATGAAGAAGACAATCGAGAGGCTTTTAATTTTTCCATGGATCTTTTTAAAAGTAATCTTCTTTGTGATAATACACTAATCTCACCCATCTCTGTCTTTTCAGCATTGGGTATGACAGCCAATGGAGCAAGAGAGAATACGTTAGCTCAAATGGAAGAAGTCTTTGGATTATCAAGAGAGAAAATTAATAAGCTACTTGAACTCTATAAAAGGAATTTACCTGATGAAGATAAGCTAAAAGTTAATATGGCAAACTCTATTTGGTTTAAAGAAGATGAGAGTTTTAACGTAAATGAGAATTTTTTACAGACCAATGCTAACTATTACGATGCTGCCATCTATGAAGCACCTTTTGACGATACAACATTGAAGTCTATTAATGATTGGGTTAGTGATGAGACTGATGGGATGATTGAGAACATCCTGGAAGAAATTCCTGATGACGTGGTTATGTATCTTATTAATGCTCTCTCCTTTGTCGCAGAATGGGATTCTATCTACAACGAAAATGATATTGTAGAAGGCGCTTTTGCAGCAGACGATGGAACGACACAAACGGCAGACATGATGTATTCAGAAGAAAATAAGTATATTGAAGACGGAGAGGCTAAAGGATTTATTAAAAACTATGCAGGAGGGAAATACGCTTTCGTGGCTATGCTTCCTCCAGAGGACCTTCACCTTTCGGCATACGTGTCTGGATTATCTTCAGATAAACTTCGTTTAATGATCAAAAATGCTAAAGATGAATCCGTAAATGTCATGATGCCTAAATTTACCACGGAATATGAAGTTGAGATGTCTGATATTTTAGTGATGATGGGTATGGAAGATGCTTTTGATAAAGATAAAGCTGATCTAAGAGATTTAGGCACTGCAGGTGGAAACCTCTATATCAGCAGAGTAATCCATAAAACGAAAATTGACGTGGATGAAAAAGGAACAAAAGCAGGTGCAGCCACCATGGTCGAAATTAGAGAAGAATCAGCCCAAATAGATGGAGGGAACACTGTTTATCTTGATCGACCATTTTTGTATCTTATTGTGGATACAGAGAGCTATCTTCCCTTATTTATTGGGACTACCTTATATGTAGAGTAAAAATTATAATTTTTCGTTCAAATGAGATTATGGAATCCTACCCAAGTGGATAACTCATAATGTAATGTATGTAGTTTCAATGTAACGTCCTACATGTTACATTGAAACTTATTTTGTTACATTAGCCTTAGTTCGAATTTTGACAGGAGTAGAATTTATGAAGAGGAAAGTGAAAATTTTAATATATGAAATAGATTCAGGTTGTTATTCAGTAGTTTAGGAGGGGTTTGATGTTAAATCAAGTCATTCAACAATTCAAATTAGATGTGTTATCAATTAATGAAGTTGAAGATTCTCATAGTTCTACAGTTTATAAAATCAATTTACTTAATGGAGAAAAAGTCTTTTTAAAAATACCTTATAGCAAATTAAAGTGGCAGCGTGAGTTGGAAGCTTATGAAGTCTTAATAGATAGAGTTTCCATTCCTAAAATGTTGGATCATTGGTCTGGCAATGAGGAGTGTCCTGGCGCTTTCTTATTATCTGAATTAAAGGGGGTACCCCTAACAAATAAGGTTGCACCCATAGTAGCGTTTCAGGTTGGGGTCCTTCATGCTTCTATGCATAAAATTCAACCGCCTGCCATAGAGTTAACGGGCATACAAGATGAATTTCTGGACTGGTCTAATTTTGTGGAACGCCAATTTTATAGTTTTGCTGAGGACGTAAAGGAAGTTTTGGATCCAAGTTTATATAGACAGGCCATTGAAAAGTTCGAAAGTATGAAACTACAGCTGCCACCTTCAGATGGACCAAGCTTTATAC
>LSQX01090093.1_pt1 | contig 24960 bp, 18 predicted proteins | sample 654561 | NCBI WGS metagenome assembly LSQX01 (sample SAMN04489861, study PRJNA283612) | anaerobic digester metagenome | isolation source: 4 biogas reactors fed with cattle manure at either 37C or 55C with and... | place: Denmark: Kongens Lyngby | collected 2014 | reverse complement strand
AGTAGAAGGTGAGATTTTAAAGCAACTTATGACTTCTCCCGTTATTCATGTTGACGAAACCGGCGTACGGGTAGAGGGTAAAAGGCAGTGGTTGCATGTTACCGCCACTAATAACCTTACCTATTATGCTTATCACTCCAAAAGAGGCAGTACAGCAACTGATGCTATTGGCATTTTACCCGAGTATCAAGGAATATCAGTTCATGATTTCTGGAAATCTTACCTTAACTACAAGTGCGATCACGCCCTTTGCAATGCCCATCATCTAAGAGAACTAACATGGATTATGGAACTTACCGGTCAACAGTGGCCACAGGAGATGATAGACCTGCTTTTGGAGATAAAAGCTACGGTAGAGAAAAGAAGAACTACCGCCTCCAGGCTGGAACCGGAAGAGTTGCAAAGCTTTGAAACCAGGTACGACTTGATCGTAGCGAAAGGCTTTCAGGCAAACCCGCCACCGGTTAAGGAAAAAGGTAAACGAGGTCGAGTAAAACAAGGCAAAACAAGAAATATGCTAAATCGCCTACAAGAATACCGGCGAGAAACCCTGGCCTTCATGTATGACTTTCAGGTTCCCTTTGATAATAACCAGGCGGAAAGGGATTTGCGCATGATGAAGGTGAAGCAGAAGATCTCTGGTGTTTTCCGCAGTGAATTAGGTTCTAAAATGTTTTGCCGTATTAGAAGCTATATTTCTACGGCCAGAAAGAATTCTGCGCCCATACTTGGCGCTATTAAATCTGCACTGGAAGGAAACCCTTTTGTTCCGGAATTATAGTTATTTGTCAAAGAGCTGAGTAGTTACTTTTACTTAATATATTACAAAAAAAATTTAGCGTGCAAGGAGGTCATAATACATGAAAGTAAGGATAAAAGGCGTCGCTCTTTTACTGGCCTTGGTTTTAATATTTACCGGACAAATCACGGCTTTGGCTGCTGAGGACCGGATAAGCGCGGCAGTAAAAGAGACGGCGTCATATATTTATCAAAGGGCTAAAAATCCACAGGTGGGCCCCGTGGGCGGCGAATGGGCCATCATCGGCCTTGCCCGTTCGGGCTTCGAGGTGCCGCAGAGTTATTATGAAGACTATTACCGGACAGTGGAGGCTTATGTCGAAGCAACTAAGGGTGTCCTGCACGAAAAGAAATACACCGAGTATTCCCGTGTGATCCTTGCCCTTACCGCTGCGGGTTATGATCCGACCAACGTGGCGGGGTATGACCTGACAATGCCTCTGGGTGATTTTGAAAAAACCATCTGGCAGGGTATCAACGGCCCCATCTTTGCCCTGCTTGCCCTGGACTGCGGCAATTACGCCATACCGGAAAACCCCGGTGCAGCCGTTCAAGCCACCCGGGCTATGTATGTCAATGAAATCCTGCTCCGTCAGCTTTCCGACGGCGGTTTTTCCCTCTTTGGCGGCAGTGAAAACGCCCCGCAGGCAGACGCTCAAGCGGATCCGGACATCACCGCCACGGCCCTGCAGGCTCTGGCCAAATACCAGGATAGGGCTGACGTGAGAAAAGCAACGGAAAAAGCTCTTGCCTGTTTGTCGAGGCTGCAAAACGACCAAGGCGGGTATGCCAACTGGGATGAGGATAATGTTGAAAGCGTCGCCCAGGTTATCGTCGCCTTGACGGAGTTGGGAATTCCTTTGGATGATCCCCGCTTTGTGAAAAAGGGCAAGACACTGATAGATAATCTTCTGAGCTTTTATGTAAAGGGGCAGGGCTTCCGGCACATCGCCGGCGACGAAGAGAGCAACCAGATGGCTACTGAACAGGCCTTCTACGCGCTGGTTGCCGCCCAGCGGGCGAAGGAGGGCAAAAGCAGCCTATACCGTATGACGGACAGGATAAAATCCGAAGCCCTTCCCCGGACCCAGGAGAATACCGGCCTGGGTTTACCCGGTAAACATGCCGATATCAAAGCCATAGCCTTGCTATATCCGGGGAAAACCTTTGCTGATATAAGCAGCCATGCTGCCCGCCCCTCCATTGAAGCCCTGGCGGCACGGGGCATCATCAGCGGCAAGAGCGAAAAAGCCTTTGAACCCGACGCTACCATGACCCGTGCGGAGTTTGCCGCCATTATCGTAAAGGGATTGGGGCTTCCCGAAAAGGCCACCGATGTTTTTACAGACGTTCCAGCGAACAGCTGGTACGCAGGTGCTGTAGGCTCAGCTTACAGTTATGGCATTGTAACCGGCACCACCCCCACAACCTTCAATCCCACCGGAAGCATCACCCGTGAAGAAGCAGCAACCATGGTTGCCAGAGCGGCAAAGCTCGCCGGTATGGAAACTTCCCTGACCGACAGTGAGGTGCGGGATATCCTGGCCCAATTTGTGGATTACACCACTTCCTCCGGGTGGGCGCGGCCCTCCCTGGCTTTCTGCTACCAGGAAAGTATTCTCTCCCAGGAGGATATTAATATCCGGCCCAAGGTTGCCATCAAACGTTATGAAGTGGCCGAAATGCTGTTTAGGATGCTGGAAAGGGCAAATCTTTTATAAAAAAGGATGCGATAGGATTATGAAACAGCATAAAGGTAAAATCATTGGGGCGGCGCTTATTCTTTGCCTCCTTGCCGCGGCATATTTTTTGGGCGGAACCTATGCCGGAGGGGGTATGTCCTACCGGGCGGAGGCACCTTCCTCCGGCACGATGATGCCGGACAGCTCCCCAAAACCGGAGTTTTTAGAGGTCGCAGGGACAGAGAACTTCCCGGAATCTCCGCCGGATTCCGCTACAGCCAATAATACCCCGCAGCCCGATACGCCTGATACGACAGTGAAACCTGCCAAAGCAGAAAAAACGCCCCTCTCCCCCTCCACTCCCTCGCCGGCAATTCAGGGGAAGGGCTCCTCCGAGGGTGTACTTAAAGGCTCGGCATCCTATTCTGAGGAACAGGGTATGATCCTTGACGCGGAAACAGGCAAGGACAAATATCTCACCGAGCCGGTGCCGGAGGGCAAGCCCCTGCAGGTGGAACCCCAGGAGGCCGAGATCAAGGATCAGGCCCATACCTGCACCCTGTCGGTGCGCTGTGATACCCTTCTGGATAACATGGAGCTTCTTGACAAGGAAAAGTGGGAACTGGTGCCGGAGGACGGGGTTGTTTTTCCTGCCACGGAAGTGACCTTTTATGAGGGGGAATTGGTGTTTAACCTGCTCCAGCGGGAGATGAAGAAAAACAAAATCCACATGGAGTTTCGCAATACGCCCATGTACAACAGTGCCTATATCCGCGCCATCAACAACCTCTATGAGTTTGACGCGGGCGAGCTTTCCGGCTGGATGTACAAGGTCAACGACTGGTTTCCAAATTACGGCTCTTCACGCTATCAGCTAAAGCCCGGTGATGTGGTGGAATGGGTATACTCCTGTGATCTTGGCCGGGATGTGGGCGGAGATTACGCCAGCGGATATTACGCCAAGCTGAGGGGTAAATGATGAGGGACACATTTTCCACCTATCATCCGGCTGTAAACTTCCTGTATTTCACTTTGGTACTGCTGCTTTCGATGTTTTTTATGCACCCGGTCTGCCTTGGTATATCGTTGCTGTGCGCTTTTTGCTATTCAGTTTATCTGAAGGGCAAAAAAGCCCTGCGCTCTAATGTGAAATTCATGCTGCCTATGCTGGTTGTTACGGCCCTCATTAACCCGGCTTTTAATCATGCAGGGGGAACTATTTTGACCTATCTGCCCGGCGGAAATCCGCTGACCCTTGAATCCATTATTTACGGTATCGCGGCGGCAGTGATGCTCGTTACCGTCATAAGCTGGTTTTCTTGTTATAACGCAGTTATGACCTCGGACAAGTTTGTATATCTTTTCGGGCGGGTCGCTCCGGCCCTGTCGCTGATTCTATCCATGACCCTGCGCTTTGTTCCCCGCTTTAAGGCGCAGCTTAAGGTGGTTGCAAACGCACAGAGGTGCTTGGGACGGGATGTAACCAATGGAAGCCTTTTGCAGCGGGCAAAGCATGGCCTGCGGATCCTGTTCATTATGGTGACCTGGGCGCTGGAAAACTCCATCGAAACGGCAGATTCCATGAAAAGCCGCGGATATGGATTGCCGGGGCGCACTGCCTTTTCCCTTTACCGTTTTGACAGTCGAGATAAAAATGCCCTGCTTTTTCTGCTTTTTTGCGGCGGATACATCATATCGGGGGCTTTCATGGGCGGTTTGTCCTGGCGCTATTTTCCTATCATGAAAGGCGCGGGGTTTACGCCTTACTCTGTTAGCCTGTATTTTAGCTATCTTGCCCTGTGCCTGATGCCGGTTGTAATCAATATAAGGGAGGATCGGAAATGGAAATCTATACAATCAAAAATTTAACTTTTTCTTATCCTCAGAGCGAAAAAATGGTCTTGAACGATCTCTCCTTTTCCATTCAACAGGGACAATTTGTAACCCTTTGCGGTCCCTCCGGCTGTGGAAAAACCACATTGCTGCGCCAGCTTAAGACTGCCCTTACTCCCCACGGGTACCGCAGTGGGGAGATTTTGTTCGAGGGGAGGCCTTTATCGGAGATTGACAGGCGCACCCAAAGCGCCCGGATCGGATTTGTGATGCAATCGCCGGACAACCAGATCGTCACCGACAAAGTATGGCATGAGCTGGCCTTTGGGCTGGAAAGTTTGGGCTTAGATACACATGCCATTCGCCTGCGAGTAGCGGAAATGGCTTCATATTTTGGGATACAGAGCTGGTTTTACCAAGATGTCAGCGAATTATCCGGCGGGCAGAAGCAACTGTTAAATCTTGCCTCTATCATGGCCATGCAGCCATCGGTACTCATCATGGACGAACCCACCAGTCAGTTGGACCCCATCGCGGCAGCGGAATTTCTATCTACCGTGGGGAAGATAAACCGGGAACTGGGTGTTACCGTCATCATGACCGAACATCGGCTGGAGGAAGTATTCCCCCTGTCAGATCGGGTGCTGGTGATGGATGAAGGGCGGTTAATCTGCGATAATACGCCGGAGGCCGTGGGCAGGCAGTTGAAGGAGCTGCATCACGGCATGTTTCTGGCCATGCCGGTGCCCATGCGTGTCTATGCCGGTGTAGAAAATGACCTGCCCTGCCCTGTAACCGTAAGAGAGGGGCGGATGTGGCTGGATGCCTTCGCGGAAAAACATCCTCTGTGTGAAGTGCCTGCGGCGGATGATCCGATACATATGCCAAGGGGTACACCCGTCATTGAGCTTAATGAAGTGTGGTTCCGCTATGAAAAGGAGGCGCCGGATGTGGTGAAAGGGCTTTCCATGGAAATCTATCCCGGTGAGCTCTATGCTATCCTGGGCGGCAACGGTACCGGGAAAACCACGGCGCTGTCGTTGATTTCCGGCATCAACAAGCCTTACCGGGGAACCGTGAAAATAAACGGACAAGAGCTGCAAAAGATTGGGGAGCGAGGGCTTTTCAACGGGATGCTGGGTGTGCTGCCGCAAAATCCTCAGGCCGTTTTTGTAAAAAAGACGGTGCGAGAGGATCTTTTGGAGATGCTTTCGGAGCAGAAGAAATCCCAAAGAGAAAAGGAAAAGCAGGTCCGGCAGATTGCAAAGCTATGCCGTATTGAGGATTTGCTATCCAGGCATCCCTACGACCTGTCCGGCGGAGAACAGCAGCGGGCGGCTCTGGCGAAGGTGCTGTTACTGGAACCCAAAATCTTACTTTTAGACGAGCCCACCAAAGGGATGGACGCTGAATTTAAGCAGGTATTTGCCAAGATTCTCTATGAGCTTTTACAAAAGGGCTCCACTATTTTGATGGTAAGCCATGACATTGAGTTCTGCGCAAAATATGCCCACTGCTGCGCCTTGTTTTTTGACGGCCATATTGTCAGTTGGGATATCCCGCGCCGCTTCTTCTCCAACAACAGTTTTTATACTACCGCTGCCAACCGGATGGCCCGGCACAGGCTACCGAACGCAGTGACGGCGGAGGATATCATCATCGCCTGTGGAGGCAAGGCTATGCCCTTTGAAATCAAGTCTCCTGAAGATAACGGCATGGCCTCCGGGACTTCCTTGGATAAGCAAGCCGGTGAAGTATCGGAAGAAGCAGTGGATAAACGGCAGATTTCAAAGCGCACCTTGGCCGCTATAGCGATGATCCTTATCACCATTCCGCTGACCATCTATATCGGCATTTACTATCTGGGCGACAGGAAATATTATTTTACCAGCATGCTCATTATTTTACAAACCATGCTGCCCTTTGTCATGGTGTTTGAAGAGCGTAAGCCCCGGGCACGGGAATTAATTGTCATCGCAGTGCTTTGCGCTATCGGTGTGGCGGGGCGTACCGCCTTTTTCATGCTACCCCAATTTAAGCCGGTGGTAGCCATCGTTATTATCGCCGGCATCGCCTTTGGCGGAGAAGCGGGGTTTTTAGTAGGCGCTGTCACCGGTTTTGTATCCAATATGTTCTTTGGCCAAGGACCATGGACGCCGTGGCAGATGTTCGCTTTCAGCATCATCGGTTTCCTGGCAGGGGTACTGTTTAAAAAAGGCCTCCTGCGGCGCAACACCATTGCGCTGTGCATCTTCGGCGGGCTGTCCACGTTTTTCATTTATGGAGGAATCATGAACCCGGCGGCGGTACTGATGTTCCAGGCTAAACCCACGATCCAAATGTTTTATTTAGCTTACATCCAGGGCATTCCTTTTGATCTCGTCCATGCTGCTGCCACTGTGGTTTTTCTATTTTTTATCGCAAAACCCATGTTGGAAAAGCTGGACCGAATCAAAGTAAAATATGGGCTACTAGAGAACTGAAGCAATAAAAACAAACAGTCAAAATGACTGATAAATATATATAGCGCAAAGGGCAAACCTGTTTAAAACCCCCCTCACTTTCTTTTTAAAAATGAGGGGGGTTTTGTACGCTCGGCACAAACCGGTCTTAGCTGATGGTCGGATATTCAAATCATATTTTCTTTTTGACGGGAATATAAATCCACGTATTCTCGCCGTGATAAAACTCAAAGCACATCTTGCTCTCATCAAAGCAGTATTCACTTGTATCCAGCTATTCCTTAAAAATGTATTTCCATACCTTGCGTATTTCGGTACGATAGTCCAATCTTCTCATCATCTTAAGAAAGTATAACACAGGGATGAGGTATTTACTTTTCCTGTGTTGCTAAATTCAGCGTTGCTTCCCATGTTGGAAAAACTGGATCGAATCAAAGTAAAATATGGGCTACTAGAGGATTGAAGCAATAAAAACAGACAGTCAAGAGGCCTCCGTTCCAAAAGCTTTAAGAAAGCCGCTAAAAAATATTTTCTGTATGGCAGGAATAATATGCCTGGACGTAGAATATACGAGTAGCACTAATTATAATATAGTAACACGCCAAAGTTAAACGGGGCCAATCTTATTACGCCTTTTATTTTTGCCCATTTGGTAACACGAATATCTAATTAGTAACATATATCCTGTAGCACGAAAACTCTCTTTTCCGGGGCATTGCTTCAGCAAACAGGACCCTGTTAAGCTGGCTCACTGGCCAGAAAGAAATAATGGCCTTACCAGCAATTCCCCGCCACAGCAAAATCTAATTTCTCCTGTTAAGTTTGTTCGAAAGGAGGCAAACCCTAAATGAATCTTCAAGATGTTTTTGCAAAATTGAGGAACAAGGAAATTACCTTTATTGGAGAAGGGGTAAGAGCGCAATTTGACAATGTCCAGCAGACTCCCCTGGGCTTTCAGTGGCGTGGGAGGCATTACGAGGTATTAAAATTGTTGCACACTTCGATAAACTCGGAAGGTTACCTGCAATACCTGTTGCTCACAAATGGAGGAGTATTTGACCTTGTCCTGCAGCGTGAAAGAAGTGATTCTGGCCTATGCCGAAGCAGGTGGGTTTTAAATTATCGAGTAAAGGATGATCCGGCACAAAATACGGACAAGTCGGCTTTTGCAGTTAATGACATTGGAAAAGAAGGGCTGTTTTTTAAACAGGCGACGAGCAACCTTGCTTTGATACCACTGCTCTTGGCCAATGTTGCGCATTACCATGGGCATCTTTGTCCTGAACTGGCCATTGGCTACCGGGCTGCACTAATTGCTCAGGAAGAGCTGGGTCTATCGCGGGAAAACTCTCACCGTTTTTTTATTGTGGCCGAAAACATGAGCTCTGCCATTGAGTCATTGCAGCTTATAACAGGATGTACCATCGGAAATCAGAACTTTTTTGCCTATGACCTGGGGAAACATGTCTATTATTTCGGAAGTTTTTCTAATGCCCATGAACCCCAAAAAGCATTAAGATTAGCTCTAACAAACCTTGTTGTTGACCTTAGCCATACGCGTGAGCTGGAAAAAAGAATCATCTCCGGTCAGGCCGATTTGGAGGAGCGCAGAGAATACCAGCAGGCCATTGACAATGCGGTCGAAGAGATCTTGACCCTCGCCTCGCAGAAACTCTTTAACAAAACCAGAATATCTCTACAGCCGCCTAGGACTAGTGGACGTTTAGATTATATTCGCTGTTCTCATTGTGGAGAGGTGACGGAAATTGAAAAATGCAATCCGGCAGAAAAAGGTTTTATATGCCGGGTTTGCTCCGCTAAAGCTATATAATTCGATTAAATCAAAAAAGATTTAGCATTCCTGTAATCCGTGAAACTGCTCTTTGCAAAACAAATAACCTCCAGTTATGATTAATGTGTGCTACGACAACGCACAAAAACCATAAAACCGGAGGTTACAAGCAAATGTTTAACTCTCAGAAACTGGAAGCCATTACAACAAGCACACTAATAGTTGGAGTAGATATTGCAAAGAAGGTTCAATGGGCAAGATTCACAGATTACCGTGGCCTGGAGTTAGGCAAAGCCCTAAAATTTTGGAATGACAAAAATGGCTTTGAGAGCATTTTAGCAAGTATCCAAACGATTTGCAAGCTCAAGAAACTGGATAAAGTCATCGTAGGGATGGAACCGACCGGACATTACTTTAAGCCACTTGCGAACTACTTGCTTTTAAACAAAATTTCAGTAGTGATGGTTAACCCTTATCATACCAAGCGGGCTAAAGAACTTGACGATAACAGCCCTACTAAAAGTGACAAAAAAGATGCACTCACCATAGCTAGATTAATCCGTGACGGCAGATATTACGAAGTATACATGCCCCAGGACATATTTGCAGAACTGAGGGTGCTGTCCAATACAAGAGTAAGCCTGATGAAGCGCCATAATGCCCTAAAGAACAGCATCACAGCAGTATTTGATGAGTATTTTCCTGAATTTATAACAGTATTTAAGCACCCATTTAAAGGTAAAACATCCATGCAGATCATGAAGTCCTGTCCTTTTCCGTCACTAATCCTGAAACTTGGTGTTAACGGGGTGCTTGCTGAGATAAAGAAGGCCGTAAAAAAGACCGTCGGCATAAAAAAAGCACATCAACTTGTAGAAACGGCAAAAGGCTCCATAGGCGTAAACTATGGAACAGCATCAGCAAAGCTAAAAGTAGGGCTCATGATTGAGGAATTAGAACTGCTAGCAAAGCAACTTGAGCAAATTGAAAGCGCCATGGAGCTAGCCTTGGCTGAAACAGGAATGAAAGAAATAATACTTGGTATTCCTGGCATCGGAGTGGTGACAGCAGCTAGTTTTTTAGGAGAAATTGGAGATCCTTTGAGATTTGATCATCCTCGTCAGATAAGCAAAATGGCCGGTTACAACCTGGTGGAAGACAGCTCAGGAAAAAATATAAGTGGAACATCCATATCGAAGCGAGGCCGAAAGAATTTGAGGAATGTGCTGTACCGGATGGCCAGGACCATGGTAGCCGTAAACACCGAGATGAAAGAGCTGTACCAATACTTAAAAACACGGCCCAACAACCCTCTTAAGAAGAAGCAAGCACTTGTAGTAATCTCGAAGAAGATAGTGACCGTAATCTATTATCTGGTGAAAAAGCAAATGGAATATAAAGCAGAGCTAGTATTGGGTGAATTCAGAAGGAATCAGATACAGCAAGCAGCATAAACAGTCAACATGCCGATAAAGCGGAGATAAGGAGAAAGACCTCCATTAGCCCACTGAGGCAGCATTTTAGCTTAAAACTATCTCCGCTTTTATCCCTAAAACAGAACGAAGGAATGTAAGGGCATAGACCCAGCGAGACATGATAGGGTGAGTTTTGGGATAAGAACGGCTGTAATAAGGATTTCAGGGTGAATCCCGGCCATGGATATGCCGCAGGCGTGGATTTATGGATAAACCCTCCAGGGGCAGGGTTACCCACAAGCTCCACACCTGCTTGGACAACGCAAAAACGGCGTTGCCCACATACCCACAGCCGCTACTGCTACAAAAGATTTTTATATTTTAAAGATTAAAGACCAATGATTTAAAATTCTTCGTAATTCTAAGAATAACGGAAGATATGGAAAGATAATCTTCAAGAAAAGAGATAGGAGGTCAGGCAAATGTGTATGGAAAAAACACCGTGAGAAAAATTATTAGAATTTGCTTTGGGTTATTAAAGAATGTCATATTTCTGCTCTGCAAAATCAATCTTGTAAACCGGTTACAGCTTTTCTTTTTTGGCTTTTTGGAGGTCTTTTTGGGAATGGTCGGCAACCAATCAAAAAGGAGGATGATATAAAAATGAACTTGAAAAAAATTGCCGTAGTAATGTTTGCTGTCATTCTGACAGCGAGTCTTTTCCTTGCTGGTTGCGCTCAGGATAAGAAAGCTCTGGAAAAGGAGGAGGGGGCCCCCGAAACAATTACAATTACTGACCAATTCGGAAGAGAAGTTACGGTGCCCAAAGAGATCAACAGGGTCATTGCTTACGGACCTCCAGTATTAAGAGATGTAGTAATACTAGGTTCTGCAGATAAGGTGGTAGGGACTGATGAGCATAGTGTAGAGCACGCTGTACACGGAACGTGTTTCTACGTATATGCCCATCCTGAACTTGCGGATCTCCCAATCGTAGGTGTCTCCAGAGAGCCAAATATGGAAGCAATGGTTGTCCTTAAGCCCGACATTATTTTTAATTTCGAAAGCTGGGTAGACTCCGACCTTATTCAGGAGCAAACCGGCATACCGACAATTGGTTTAATAGGTGTGGAAGACTGGAATGCTGCTGACTTTCACAAATCTTATGAACCGTTAAGGATAATAGCTAAAGTGCTTGGAAAGGAAGACAGGGCTGAGTGGTTAATCTCCTACGTAGAAGACAAGCTTGACCGGATAAGAGAAATCATTGACCAGATTCCTCAGGAAGAAAAGCCTAGGGTTTATGCTCTTATTGCCCACGGAATAAGCAGCGCAGCGGTTTATGCCCCGGTAGAATGGGCTGGGGGCTACAATGTGGCTGAAGAATACCTGAGAGAGCATGATCTGCAGTATGCAGAAATAGATCCAGAATATGTGCTTCACTTGGATCCAGATGTAATATTCCTTGGCGGTACAGTCGATGAACTCATTGAAGCTCATCCCGGTCTTGAGGCAACGAGCGCAGTAAAGAAAGGGCAAGTCTATCAACTTTTTGGGCCGTCCGTAAAGCGTGAACTAATTCAAGTGGTAGCAGAAACATACTATATAGCTAAGATTCTACATCCGGATTTGTTTCAGGATCTCGATGTAGAAAAGGAAGCAAACAAGATGTTTAAAGAAGTTTACGGTGTGGATGATTTATACAACAAGGTGCAAGAAGCCAGGGGAAGAGAACTCTACCGCTGGGAGTAATAAAGGAGACAATAATAATTATGGCAGAATTCAAGTCGCTCCTGAGGAAGACAGCCAAGCTGAAAGATCCAGGGGGTTATCTTGTGCAGGCTGAGGAAATTAAACTGGAAGAATTTTACTCCAAATTCATAGTTAGGAAAGTTGCTTTCATTATAGCAAGCGTTGTTGGGCTTGTAATTTTGGGTTTACTTGCAAGTACTTTGGGTGCTGCTAGCGTGGGGGTAAAAGACGTGGCTTATTCAATTGCTGTCAGAGTTTTTCCTTTTGCTGAGTTCCACACAACCGAGGTTATTGACACCATTGTATGGAAACTAAGACTTCCTCGTATTGTCTTGGCTGTACTTGCTGGGGCGGGGCTTTCCCTGGCTGGTGCAGTGATGCAGGGAGCCATGCGCAATCCCCTGGTGAGCCCCTTTACTATAGGGGTTTCCGCTGGGGCAGCTTTTGGGGCATCAATTGCTATTGTCCTTGGATTTAAGCTTATTGGAACTACCGGCACAGTGATCATAATAGTAAACGCTTTTGTCTTCGGTCTCCTTACCGCTTTTATAGTCGCTAGCCTTGCCAGCAAGAAAGGGATGAGGCCAGAGAGCCTCATTCTTGCTGGAATAGCCACGAATTATTTCTTTTCTGCTGCCACATCCGTTCTTCAGTATATTGCCACTGAAGAAGAACTTTCGGAGGTAGTTCACTGGACATTTGGAAGTCTGAGCAAGGCAACCTGGGAGAACATCTTGATAGTAACTATTATCTTGCTATGTTGTCTTACCACTTTGATGAAGTATTCCTGGGATTTGAACACCATGGCCCACGGTGATGAAGTAGCAATAAGCCTTGGCACCAACGTCGGTAGAGTAAGGGGAATATGCTTGACGCTATCATCCTTGATTGCCGCTGGGATAATCGCCTTTACAGGGATAATCGGATTCGTCGGCCTGGTGGCTCCTCACATAACAAGGATGCTCATTGGTGCCGACCATAGATTCCTCCTCCCATCGTCATGTCTTATGGGGGCCATTTTGCTCCTTGCCGCAGACACTTTAGGAAGAACTATTATCTCACCAATCATTATTCCGGTAGGGATAATTATCTCCTTCGTTGGCGTTCCTTTATTTATTTATTTACTTCTTATGAGAAGGAGGGAATACTGGTCATGAAAATCGAGGTAAATGGGGTTCACTTTTCCTATGGAAGAAAAGCTGTTCTCAATGAAGTAAACATTGCTGTAGAGAAAGGTAAGGTAATAAGTATTGTCGGTCCAAATGGTTCAGGGAAAAGTACTATTCTTAAGTGTATAGACAAAATCCTAAAACCACAAAGAGGGACTATCCTGTTGGAGGGAAAAGACATAGGCAGTCTTCAACAAAAGGAGCTTGCCAAGTATTTAGGCTACGTCCCTCAAAGCGGTAACTCTCCATTCCCTTCTACAGTTTTTGACACCGTGCTAATGGGTAGAAGACCTCACACCAACTGGAGTGTAAGCTCCAGAGACAAGGAAATAGTTTCTCGGATATTGAGAGGAATGGGATTAGAAGATATGGCGCTCAGATATTTTAATGAGCTGAGTGGGGGTGAAAGACAAAAAGTTCTTCTGGCAAGGGCAATGGCCCAGGAGCCGGAAGTGCTCTTACTGGACGAACCCACAAGCGCCCTTGACTTGAGGCATCAACTTGAAGTAATGAACCTTATTTCCTCCATGGTGAGGAAAAATGGCATCTCAGTTGTGATGGCAATTCACGATTTGAACCTTGCGTCGCGGTACTCTGACTGGATAATACTTCTGAAAAATGGCCAAATCTATGCCGCTGGTGATCCGGCTTCCGTGCTTCATGCGAAAAACATAAGGGAGGTCTACGGTGTGGATACGATTATCAATCAGGATTTAGGCAAGACTCATATAATCCCAGTAGCACCCTGCTAAGCTTTGAAGTGCACTCGTGCTACTGAAACCGACCGGGAAGAAGGCGTCTACGACAAAAGAAGTTATATCTGCGTTTTTTCTTCTACACTGTAAACCATATATTTATAAACAGGAGGTTTAGCGCATGCTTATTGTTGATTTGGTGCCGGAAGTGGGTTCAGATTTGATTGATCGGATGGCCAGGGGCCATGAGCTTACCCAGATCCTTTTGACAGGAGTACACTATGAAGTTTTTGATAAAACCAGCACCCAAATCACGGCTCCGGAACTGGCACAAATGCTCGGTACCGATGAAGTCCTTACTGAAAAGTTTTTGGTTGTGCTCACAGCCTTACGTCTGTTGGACAAAAGCGATAAGCATTTTTGCAATACAGAAGTTGCGGAACTGTTTTTAACGCAAAAAAGCCCCTTTTATCAGGGGAATCTAATCAGGCTGGTGGCTCAAGGGAGGAAACCGGGTTGCGTCCATATAGACATGCAGAAGAAGGAAGAGCAGGTGGGTGCGGTAAAGGAGAAACCTTTTGAAAGCGTTTATAAACGGGAATTTATTTTAGCGATGGCAGAGGCGGCTATGCGAGGAACCCTGCAGAAAACCGTCCGTGAAATCTCCCTTTTCCCCGAATTTGCGCAAGCGCAAAAACTCCTCGACCTGGGCGGCGGACACGGACTTTATGGAATCGCTTTTGCCCAGTTAAATTCCCGTTTAAAGGTAACCGTCTTCGACTTGCCGGGTGTTGTGGATGTGGCTAGGGGAAATATCTGCACCCACGGCTTTGAAAGTCAGGTCGAAACAGTGGCTGGTGATTTTAACAAGGACGTTTTGGGTGCGGATTATGACATTGTCTTTGCTTCAGATATTTTCTACCGCCCTGCTGAAGTCATAGCTCCCGTGTTGCAAAAAATACATGCGGCGCTCAAGCCCGGAGGGATTGTCATCCTTAAACACTGGTTTTACAATGAGGAAGGGACAGGCCCTCTGGAGACGGTGCTTTTTGATTTTAAACTCTCCGTCAGGAGAAACCTCAACCATCATATTTACAAACAAAAAGAGTTTATCTCTCTGCTGGAGGCAACAGGTTTTAAGTATGCCTTTAAGCGGGATATTTCCATTACCGCCAAACCGTCACTGCTTTTGGTCGGGCGAAAGGGATAAACAAGCTTAGCTTACGGGGCGGTTCGGTTTCAAGCTTCCCACCCCGTACACTAAATAGCTTGAAATTACAGGTGTTAAAAGATGTAAACCGGAAAGAGTAAAGGCAAAATTGCGCCATATTATTAATACTGCCGTGCCTGCGCCTGTTGTTGTAGTAATCCATATAATCGCTAACAATGCGGTAAACATCCTCAAAGTCTTGAAATTCATGGCGGCTGTAGCATTCGTCCCCCAGGATGGCGTGAAATGATTCTATATAAGCATTCATGCTGGGCGATCTAACAGGTATTCTTTTATGCTTCGGAGAACCGATACTATATTGCCTATTTAAAAATGCGAAATTGTAAAATAAGTATTCTCTAGGGTATAATGGTAACGGAGGTGTTATAGAAATGAAAACACATGAAAATTTGGTGGAAGAACTTGCCCGTCTTTCTCCAGAGGAATTAAAAAGTGTTTTAGACAGCCTTGGAAAGCGTCTAGAAAAAGATAAGCAATTAAACATGGCGGAAAAAATCATAAAAGAATATAAGCCAGCTTTAGAAGAATTGGCAAAATGAAATGGATCGAACTTGAAACAGTTTTAGAGATCCACAATCGTATTATTAACTACACTGGTGGAAGCTATGGATTAAGAGATAAAAATGCCCTAGAAAGTGCTCTTTTTTTACCGTTAGCTACTTTTGATGGCCGGGAGCTATATCCTGGAATTGTTGAGAAAGTAGCTGTTTTATTGTTTAAGATTGCCAATAATCACCCTTTTTTAGATGGGAATAAGAGAACTGCTTTTGTTGTAGCATTAACGATTTTTGCAGTAAATGGATATGAATTTAAATTTACCCAGGAAGAAGTTGTTACGTTTATGTTAAGCGTAGCTAGGGGCGATTCAAGTTATCGGCAAATCTGTCAATGGCTTAAAGAACATGTCATATCAAGTAATGAATAACTTTGCTGCATATTTTATGGAGTCGAGGAATCATGCACTTCAACCTCTCCGAATAGCAGTTGGGGTTCTTTTTCAGGCAACTGCTTTCCTTGTATTCTTAAAGCCTCCAGGAACCCAGTAATGGCTTCCCTGGCGTTCTCGAGGGCATCTTCCACCGTGTCTCCTTCAGTAATGCACCCCGGCAGAGCAGGAACAGTAACCGTATAACCCCCTTCCTCCTCGTTATGCTCGAGGAGAACTTTAAACTTACGTAACAATCTGCATCCCCCTTTTCCTGTCAGGGCTTTGTTTTATTATAGCAAAAGCACCCCTGATTTTCTATAAACTAACAGAGTCGATATTATGTTCTAGCGCACCTGAAACGGGATTTAGAAAGCCGGCGCTGGAGGCCACCAGAGTCGGCAGCTAGGGAAGGGGCATCGTTTATTCCGTCACCCACCATAGCCAATTTCCTGCCGGATAAGGTAAAATAATGACAAAGAGCAGCAAAATGACAGATAAGGAGTGGTGTTTTATTACTATCCATTGGGTATTTTTTCGTGGTTTGGTTTTGTACTTCCTTTTGAGGAAAGGATTACATTGATCAAAGAGGCCGGTTTTACAGCTACTTCTATATGGTGGGAAGATGAAGTTGCACCCTTTCCGATAAAGAAAGAAAGTATGCCCCATTTGGCCCGCGAGCAAGGCTTACTGCTTGAAAATATTCATGTTCCGTATAATAACTCAGATGCATTATGGTCAGAACACGAATCATTGAGGAAGGCGATCGTTCAATGTCATGTCGAGTGGCTTTATGATTGTGCTCAATTTGGAATTCCAATGATGGTTATGCATTTAAATGATGAAATCAATCCGCCGGCCCCCAATAGTCAAGGCTTGGAAAATATGCGAGAACTCGTTCAAGTTGCCGAAAAAATGCAAGTTACGATAGCAATCGAAAACACCCGGCGAAATGATAGTATTTCCTATGTGCTGAAGTCGATTCGTTCAAACTATTTGGGCTTTTGTTTTGACAGTTCGCATCACCGATTAGCAAATAATGAGGATTGTAGGCTTCTCAATAGTTGTTAATTAAAGGATTTATTACCATCTTTGAAGAAATTATTATACCTATATAGATTGGCCATGAGATTGAGGGGAAATGTAATTATATGCCAAAATATTCATCAACAATAAAAACCAGGGGTTTTTTATTCCATGAAGCCAAAAAGGCTTCTACACTGTATTTGCAGGGTTTTACCTTTGCTGAAATCATGCAAAAAGCAGTGGAAGAAAATATATTTCTGCTCAATACAGAGAACCGACGCAAAGAAATTGCTGCAACAGTTTTGGAAAGAATTGGCACACTGGATGACTTCTTACATAACAAGCTTGTTTATGGCATCCTGGAAACGGGCAAGCTGATTGTTCTCTATACCATTAACAAAACCGACAGGCTCTTTTTTGAATTTATGCAGGAAGTATACCGGGAGAAGCACCTGTTAAGAGACTACGTAGTTGCCGACAGGGATTTTAGTGCTTTTTTTTACAGAAAAGCTGAGCAGAGCAATCAGCTTATGTCCTGGACGGACTACACTTTTTACAAGTTGGGTCAGGTATACAAAAGAATCCTGTTAGAATCGGGGCTGGCTAAACGCAGTAAAAGAAAGCTTGAGATTGTCAGAGCAGTCATAGAGCAGGATGTCAAACGGCACATCATAGAAAGCGGTGACAGGATATATATTGAAGTCATACAGGGAGAAGTTTGAAATGAAAACCATCTATGAAAGGCTTGATAAAATACTCCCCCTGATTATGGACAAGCGATTCAGGGAGAACAAAGGTTTGGGCAACGAGATTGGTTTCTATATCTTTGACTATGACCCCAAAGATGAACTTATTGTCAGGGAACACATTGCCTTTCTCAAACAAAAAGTGAATAATGACAGCACCGAAATTACAATCAGAGAGTTTGACCTTTATGAAATGATCCTGACGATACTCTTCGACAAGGGATACCTTGGAAAAGTATTCGCCATGGAGAAGGAAAAAGGGACTTCTGCCATCCTTACACCTCTAAAAAAAACCCTCCGACTGACCCAGAAAAACGACTTGATTGTTGAACATATCAGGCAAAATACAAAACAAAACGATATTGTGTTTTTAACTGGAGTGGGGAAAGCCTGGCCCGTCATCCGTTCTCACTCCATCCTCAACGCCCTGCATGCCGTCATCGAAGATGTTCCTTTGATCATGTTCTACCCGGGGACCTATTCCGGGCAGGACCTGCACCTATTCGATGAGATATCCGACCAGAACTATTATAGAGCTTTCAAGCTGATTGAAAGATAAGGGGGTCTGCAAGTGAAACTCAGAAAAATGTTTTACAAGGATATCTACCGTGATATCAAGGGAGTAATTAAAATTGGTCAGGATGATGACGCCAATGCCTTCCAGGAACTTGACGAATATGTGGTTACCCGGGAACTGAGCAGGCACTTCAGTACTTTTTTTACGGCTTATAAGGCCAGCATTAACAACTATACGGATAAAATGGGGGTTTGGATATCGGGTTTCTTCGGCAGTGGTAAATCTCACTTCTTAAAGATATTATCATACCTTCTGGCCAACAAAATAATTCACGGGCAAAAGGCCGTATCTTATTTCGACGATAAAATACAGGATCCCATGGTCCTGGCCGATATGAAAATGGCCGGCGATATCAGTACAGATGTAATATTATTTAATATCGATTCTAAATCCGATACCGACTCCAAGACAAATAAAGAATCAATCCTCAGAGTATTCAATAAGGTTTTCAACGAGCTGCAGGGATTTTGCGGTTCACTGCCCTGGCTGGCCGAACTGGAAAGGCAGATGAAAAAAGAGGGAACCTACGAATCTTTCCAAAACAAATATGCAGAGCTGTCAGGAAAGTCGTGGATAGACTCCCGGGAAGATTATTATTTTGAGGAAGACAGCATTGTTGAAGCCTTGGCTGCGACGACAAAAATGAGCGTAGAATCAGCAAGGCACTGGTATCAGCGGGGAGAAGAAAATTATTCCCTGAGCGTGGAGAAATTCGCCGGCAGGGTCAAAGAATACATCGAGTCCAAGGGCAGAGAACACCACGTCATCTTCCTGGTGGATGAAATGGGCCAGTACATCGGCGACGACGCAGGGCTCATGTTGAACCTGCAAACTGTCGTTGAAGACCTGGGAACTTACTGTGGCGGCAAAGCCTGGGTGCTGGTAACATCGCAGCAGGATATTGATACTGTAACCCGGGTCAAGGGTCAGGACTTCTCAAAAATTCTCGGCAGGTTCAACACCCGTCTCAGCCTTTCCAGTGCCAACGTAGACGAGGTTATTAAAAGAAGGATTCTCTTTAAAAATGATGTGGGCAGAGAAACCCTGAAACTGCTATATACAGAGAAGGAAGCGATCCTAAAGAACCTTATCACTTTTTCATCCGATACACCCGAGATGAAAACCTACCAGACAGCAGAAGAGTTTATCGAAGTATATCCCTTTGTCCCCTACCAGTTCAGGCTGCTCCAGGCTGTTTTTACCGCTGTCAGGATACATGGCGCCAGCGGTAAACACCTGGCGGAAGGAGAACGTTCCCTTTTAAGCGCTTTTCAGGAAGCGGCCCTACGGTTTGCAGACCGGGAAGGGGGTGCCCTTATACCCTTCTCCGCTTTTTATGAAACCATCGAGGCTTTCCTGGATCACAACATTCGCACCGTGATCCTGCACGCAGAGGATAATGAAAGGCTCGATGATTCAGATGTAGAGGTGCTGAAACTTTTATTCCTGATTAAATGGGTCAAGGAAATGCCTGCCAACCTGGAAAACTTAGCTACGCTCATGGTCAGGCATATGGATGAAGACATCATTGAGCGGAAAAAGCAGATCGAAATATCCCTGGAAAAGCTTCTTAAAGAAACCCTCGTACAGAAAAACGGCAACGTCTACTTGTTCCTAACCCATGAAGAGCAGGATGTTAACAGGGAGATCAAAAACATCCCGGCAGACCTGGGTGAGGTTGTAAAAAATATTGGAGAAGAGATCTTTAGCGGCATCTACAATGAAAAAAAATTCAGGTATAATGCCCGGTATCATTTTGACTTTAATAAGACTATTGATGACCGGAACCTTTCCCTGCAAAAAAATGAGATCGGGGTCAAAATAATTACCCCGTATTTTGATATGGGCAAAGAATTAAGCGAACTGGACTTGAAGATGATGTCGGGCAGGGAAAACAACTTAATCATCAAACTGCCGCCTGATACCACAGCTCTTGAAGAAATGGAGGATATCTATAAGATTCAGACCTACCTGACCCGCAAGGGAGGTGCGGCTGTAAGCGCTGAAATTGAAGAAATAAAAATCCGCAAGACGCGGGAATTAAGCGAAAGAAAAGAAAGGGTTACCGCCCTGCTGATCGAAGCCCTCAAAGAAGCAGAATTTTATGCCAACTCCCAGAAAGTTAACCTGAAATCCAAAAGCCCTGCAGAGCGGATTAACAACGGACTTAAAACATTAATCGACGGCATCTATAACAAACTCAGCTACATTGACAGTTTTATCGAAAGCAACAAAGAGTTGCAGGATATTTTACAGGATGATAATGCCCAGTTAACGCTGGGAGGCGATGATGATCTTCCGAATAAACTGGCCCTGGATGAGGTTGGCAATCACATTGGGAAAAGCACCCAGCGGAATATCCCCGTAACCATGAAGAGCTTGCTGGATCTATACACAAAAGCGCCGTACGGCTGGTTGGAGAATGATATCCGCGGGCTCGTGCTCAGGCTCTTTAAATCCCAGGAAATAAAGCTGCAGTTGTCCGGTGAATATCTAAGCCCAACTGATAAGGATCTGGTGCAATATACGATCAAAAAAGAGTACACAGACAGGCTTATCATCAAAAAAAGGACGAAAACACCGGAAAAGCTGCTGCAAAATGCCCGCAAGCTGATTAAAGAAGTGTTTAACGTAGCGGCCGTTCCTGACGATGAAGACGGTTTAATGCAGCGTTTTAAAGAGTTGTCCAGAGATGAGCTTGGTGAAATTAAGGAACTGCTGGTTCACTACAAAAACGAACATTACCCGGATAAAAAAGTCTTGGAAGAGGGTAAGGCCCTGTTTGAGGAGATTCTTGAAATCAAGGATGTGCTGCAGTTTTATGAAAAGCTATTGGAACTAAAAGAAGAATTGCTGGATTATGAAGAAAGCATTATTGATGTAAAAAACTTTTTTAAAAATCAACAGGGGTATTTTGACCGGGCACTCCAAAACATGGATATCTACGAAAAAAATAAATCCTACGTGCTGGACGACGAAACCATCCAAACAGTAAAAGAGGTTAAAGATATCATTTATGCTGCTAAACCTTATACCAAAATATCAAAACTACCCGGGCTGCTGGATGATTTCAGAAGCAAGTTCGTCAAGCTCCTGGAAAAAGAAATTGAGCCGGTAAGGGGCGTTATTGAAAGCGATCGGAAAAAAGTAATGGAAGAGTTGGAGAAACATTCCTTTAAAGAGGAACTTTCTTCAAGGTTCCATGACAGTTTTAAAGACCTGCTGGACCGGCTGGAGGCCTGCAATGATTTCTATCAAGCCATCGCCATGAAAGAAGAGTCGGACCGCTTGAAACTGCGTTGCTTTGACCATATTGAAAAGATAAGACAGGAGAAAGAAAGGGAAAAGCAGGGGCGCGAAAAAGTAAAAACTCCGCCCAAAAAAGTGGTAACCGTCAGCATTGCAAACATCTTTCATGGCGCAAGGACATTAGAATCCAGGGAAGATGTGGAACAGTTACTTAACTATCTGAGGCAGCAACTGCTAAGCGAACTGCAGGAAAATACAAGGGTAAAGCTTATTTAAAGGTTGGGGAGGCATTGCAGTGAATAAATCGGCCCTGAAAAACTTTGCCGTGCGGGCAAGAAAAAGACTTATTGAGGAGGTAACTCAAAAAGCCTACGAAGCAGGCATTACAAAAGATAAGATTCATGATATTGAAACCTTTGAAGGTGGCTTTAAGATTAAGGGCAGGGAGAACGGCAAAGTTTTTAAGAAATATGAAACCAAGCAAAGGGAAAAGCTGCTTGAGAAAATAAATGAAAAGGGATTCGATCAGGTCATGGAAGAGGTAGCCTATACCTGGTTTAACCGTTTCATTGCCCTGCGGTTTATGGAGATAAATAATTATCTCCCAACGGAAGTAAGGGTCCTTTCTTCGCTGCAGCCCGGGAAAAAAGAGCCTGACATCATCCGGGAAGCCTTGAATATTGACCTGGATGTGGACAGGGAGATAGTTTTCCGTCTCCAGGACAGCGGTGACACGGAAGATCTTTATAAATATCTTCTTATCCGGCAGTGCAACCAGCTGGGCGAGATCATGCCTGCAGTGTTTGAACAGATTGAAGACTATACGGAGCTGTTATTGCCGGATAACCTGCTGGCAGAAGGCTCCGTAATCAGGGATTTGGTTGACAGCATCGACGAATACGACTGGAAAATTGAATTAAGCGATGCTGAACGGGAGTTGGAAGCTGAAAAGGGCGAGCACGGCATTGAAATAATCGGCTGGCTCTACCAGTATTACATCTCTGAGAAAAAAGACGAAGTATTTGCCGGGCTGAAGAAAAACATCAAGATTACCAAGGAAAACATACCCGCCGCCACCCAGCTTTTTACCCCCAAGTGGATCGTCAAATACATGGTGGAAAACTCCCTGGGCCGCCTCTGGCTGGAGTCCCATCCTGATAAGGATTTGCAGGCGAAGTGGAAATATTACCTGGAAGAAGCGGAGCAGGAGCCGGAAGTGCAGAAACAGCTGGAAGAGTTGAAGAACCCCAACCTGAACCCGGAAGAGATAAAAATACTGGACCCCGCCATGGGTAGCGGGCACATCCTCGTCTATGCTTTTGATGTTCTCTACGATATTTACCTCCGTGCCGGGTACCCGGAACGGCAGATCCCGGGACTGATCCTGGAGAAGAACCTTTACGGCCTGGAGATAGACGACCGGGCCGGCCAGCTGGCCTCATTTGCCCTGCTTATGAAAGCCAGGAGCAAAAACAGGAGGATCTTCAGGCATGCTCCCAGGCTGAATTTGTGTTCCATCCAGGAGAGTAACGGGATTTCCCGTAAGGCTGTGGACTATCTGGTTGACTCCAAAGAAACGGGAATAGTAGAATACATGCGCCGGGAAGAAGTGGAGTATTTAATCGATGTTTTTCACGATGCCAAGGAATACGGCTCCATCCTCGAGGTGAAGGAGATTGATTTTGATGCCCTGGAACAGAGGGTGGAGGAGATAAGAAAGACTGCTCCGGAAGATATCTTCGAGTACATGTATCTGGACAGAGAGGTTATTTTAGAAAAGCTACCCCCATTAATTAAGCAGGGGAGGATTATGAGCCAGAAGTATGATGTGGTTTGTACGAATCCGCCGTATATGGGAAGAAGGAATATGAATTCCAAGCTTGCGAATAAACTAGAAAAAAATTATAAAGACTCAAGCTCAGATTTATTTGCCGTGTTTATGGAGATGGACCGCCACCTTTTGAAAAAACAAGGTTTTTTAAGCATGATTAATCAGCACTCATGGATGTTTTTATCGAGTTTTGAGAAGTTAAGAGAAAAAATCATAACTAACAGAACTTTGTATAATTTGATACATCTAGGCCCTCATGCTTTTGAAGAAATTGGAGGTGAAGTAGTACAATCTGCAGCATTTTCTATTCGGAAAATAAGAATATCCAATTATTTATGTGATTACATAAGATTGGTTAAATGGGATAATGCAAAAATTAAAAAGATTAAAGCAATAAAGTCGTTTGAAGATCCAAAGGTTAGTTATCGATATTCTTCCATTACAGCTAATTTTAAAAAAATACCAGGAAGTCCAATTGCTTATTGGGCAGGTGATAATATATTCAAATGGTTCAAAGAATACGAAGCAATAGGTAAAAAGGTAGAATTTCGAAAGGGAATGGGAACTGGTAATAACGAAAGGTTTGTAAGATGTTGGTATGAAGTCGACTTTAATTTAATAGGTTTTGATTTTTCTTCATCAAAAGAGGCACAGGTTAGCAAAAAAAAATGGTTCCCTTATAATAATGGAGGACCATTTCGAAAATGGTATGGCAACAATAATGACGTTACAAACTGGGAAAACGATGGAAAAGAGGTTAAAAAGAATGCAACTCTTTTAAACAATGGCGGACATTGGTCAAGATATATTGCTAGTACAAGCAAATTTTTTTATCCTGGAATTACTTGGACAGCTATCAGTTCAGATAGATTTAGTGTGCGGTATTTTGGCAAAGGTTACCTTTTTTCAAGTGCTAGCATGTGTGGTTTTGGCTCAGATAAAGATTTACTAATTATCGGAGCCTTACTGAATTCAAATACATCTAAAATCTTTCTTGATATAGTTTCTCCAACTTTGAATTATGGTCCTAGACAAATTAAAAAAATTCCTTTTAGCAACAAAGGATACGAAGTGAATTTAGATATAATTAAACAAAATGTAAAAATGTCAAAAACCGACTGGGACTCATTCGAAACATCATGGGATTTTCAAAAGCACCCCCTCCTTACCAATAAAAACAACGCAACATCAATAGAGCAAGCTTACAATAACTGGTCTTACTTCACCGAAGCCCAATTCAACCAGCTTAAACAAAATGAAGAAGAGCTGAACCGCATCTTCATCGAGATCTACGGCCTGCAGGACGAACTGACCCCCGAAGTGGAGGATAAAGACATCACCATCCGCAAAGCCGACCGGGAGCGGGAGATCAAATCCTTCATCTCCTACGGGGTGGGCTGCATGTTCGGCCGCTATTCCCTGGACAAAGAAGGGCTTATTTATGCCGGTGGGGACTTCAACAAGCAGTTTCGCCTGGAAAACGGGACATGGCAGATCAACACCGGCGACGCCTGGATCCCATCATCCATCGAAATAGCAAAAAACAACATCATCCCCATCGCCGACGGGGACTATTTTAAGGACGACATCCTGGAACGGTTCATCGCCTTTGTCAAAACCTCCTTCGGAGCGGAAACCCTGGAGGAGAACCTGAACTTTATCGCAGAAACACTGGGCATGAAAACTACCGAAACACCCCGGCAGGCCATCCGCCGCTACTTCCTCAAGGACTTCTACAAGGATCATGTCAGAATCTATAAAAAGCGGCCCATCTACT
>LSQX01392706.1_pt2 | contig 24961 bp, 20 predicted proteins | sample 654561 | NCBI WGS metagenome assembly LSQX01 (sample SAMN04489861, study PRJNA283612) | anaerobic digester metagenome | isolation source: 4 biogas reactors fed with cattle manure at either 37C or 55C with and... | place: Denmark: Kongens Lyngby | collected 2014 | reverse complement strand
GGACAGGCTCCTACCTTTGGCGCTGACGCGCCATGTGCCGCTGAGGAGGCGGGCGGGCGGGCTCACCGAGCCCGCCTACAGCGCGCGGCGGTCGCCGCGCGGGAAACAGGCGAAAATCGGTCTAAAACGACCCGAAATTGACGAAAACCGGTGTTTTTTGGTGATTTTGGGGTGGAATTGTCAGGTTGAAAAGGTAGGGACGCCTCGCCGAGGCGTCCGCGATGTGTCCCGCCCATGCGGGACACAGCGTAGGAAAAATTGCTCGGGAAGTTTTGGCGGGAGGTCATGCCTTGCGGCAACGCGCGTACCCCCTCAAAATCGTTTTTTTCTATGTCCTGTCCCGCAGGCCGGGACAGGCCACGGACGCCTCGGCGATGCGTTCCGCCCGAGGCGGACAGGCTCCTACCTTTGGCTCTGACGCGCCAGTGCCGCTGGGGCGGCCGCCGCGCGGGCTCACCGAACCCGCCTACAGCGCGCGGCGGTCGCCGCGCGGAAAACAGACAGAGGGGAATTGCGTGATTGCGTGAATGCGGGACAGCTCGATTTTTTTTGAACCGCGAATGGGAGCGAATGGACGCAAATGTTGCCAAATAACAATACTTTCATCCATGTTGATGAATAATCCAGGTGAAAGCGGCCGCATGGAAATATTATGTGTTTTTCATGCTGGACACCCTATACAACCAGCCAAAGTTGGACTATATATGAAGATACCGGTTGCGAGAAAAGGCAGTTATGAAAAAGAACAGACGCGAGGCGGCAAAAATTAAGGAATTTCGCCGGTGGGCCCTGGGTTACGGTGACGGGGAACTGACGATCGAAGCCCTGGTCCGGGCGGTGCTGTCCTATCCGCCAGCGCGGAAAATTCTGACCTGGGAGCAATCGGGTATCCTCGATAAGGACCTGGAGCCGCCCAGCCCTCCGCCGGATCCGCTGCCGCCGGATAATCCGGATGAGCCCTGGCCCAAGGTGATCTTGGAGGACTATCCCGGGGGATTCCACCCTTATGAGGACGATGATTCGTCGGAAGAATGGCAGCCGGAGACCCTGCAGGAGCTGGTCGGTCAGATTTGGGGTTCGACGCCCATGACCCCCTGGCTGCACATGCGGATTGGCATCACGGTGGAGGAGAGCAAGCAGGCGATTGACCGCGCGGTGGCGGCCGCCAAGCGCGCGCTGCCCGCGCAGGAGGAGGCGATCGAGCGCATCGGGCAGATCATGCTGGAGCAGGCCTGCATGCCCCAGGTGAAACTGCAAGAGACCAACCGGCTGCCTATTTTTATTTTCAGCGAGCCGGGGCATGGTGTCACCTATATGCTGCAGATTCTGGCCGAGGAGCTGCGCGGCACGTTTGTGCCCGTGGGGGAGGATCAGACGGATATTGAAACGCTGACCAACAAGTTGTTTGCCGTATCGGTGCCGATCATCCAGGTCCACGGCAACCGCTCATCGGAGGGCTCCTCGGCGGTGCACGCGATGGTCAACTACTACACGCACGGCCACGCCGTGCTGGGTTCCGGACTGTATGACATTGAGAACAGCTTCAAGAATCCGTCCAAGGAATTGCTCAATCGCAGCTTTGTGTTTTTCCGGCTGACTCCGCCGGTGCAACCCGGGGCGGCCGGGGATTACACCCCGGAGGAGCTGGTTTCCATGTTGCGTGAAAAGTGGAAACACAGCTATCGGGATGACCCCGGTTTTTTGTATGTGAACGAGGGGTTCTGGCGGCTGGTGCGCGATTGGAATTCGGTGATTTTCCGGCGGACGCCCATCGAGTTCATCGTGCGCCAGGTGATGGACGAGTTTGCGCACATCCAACGGAAGTTGCCGGAATTGGGGTTGCCCGGTTTGTCGGAGGCGGATCATCTGCGGCTGGCGGCGCTGTTTATTCTGCAACGGGGGCATCCGACTCCCAAGGAAATCCGCAGCGCCGCGCAGCGGTTTGTGGTGGGTTTGAGCGCGGAGGCCCGGCTGGCGACCGGCCTGGATTTTGTGACGGACATCACCGAGTGGCACATGCTGTTCGAGGAGGAGCCGCCGGGGTCGAAGGCCTGGCTCAAGCGGTTGGACAACATGGCGCGGCAGTTTAATTATCGTGGCAACCGGATGTCCGCGACGGTGTCATTCGACCCGGCCTCGGACCGCCTGCGTATCACCGACCTGGCGGAGCGGGTTCCCCGGGCGATTGATGGCAGCATGTATTTGCAGCCGCGCCCGCGGCATCGTTTTGCCCACGTGGCCGGTCATGAGGAGGCCAAGCAGCGGTTCCGGCAAATTTTGGCTTATTTCAAGGATCCGGCGCCTTTCCAGCGTTTGGGCGTGGTGCCGCCCTTGCGGATCATGCTGTACGGGCCGCCGGGCACGGGCAAAACCATGCTGGCCCAGGCGCTGGCGGGGGAATCCGGATTGCCTTTCTTTTCCATTACCGCCAGCGAATTCATGACCAAGGAATATGCCGGCGAGGGCGCCACGCTGTTGCGGGAATTTTTCCAGGCGGCGGAAAGCTGCCGGCCCTGCATCATTTTTATGGATGAGTTGGATGCCTTCAGCAACCGCGACAGCATGGGGGACTCCTCGGCCGGGGTGGATTTCCGCGGCACGCTGAACACCTTCTTGACGTTTCTGGATGGCATGCAATCCGTGCCGGATATTTTGATTGTCGGCGCGACCAACCGCCCCGACGATTTGGATCCGGCGCTGCTGCGGTCGGGGCGCTTCGGGACGCATATCCGCATCCACGAGCTGAACGCGCGTGAGCGCGAGCAGTTGATCCGGCACTATATGAAGCCCGAGCATTGCGACAAGGATTATGAGGAGCTGGTGGCCATCTTTGCCCGGCGCACGGCGGGCGAGCTGAGTCCGGTGGACATTGTGCACATTATTTATGAAGCCAAGCTGCAGGCGGTTCAGGAGGGCCGGACCCATCTGACCCGCGAGGTCCTGATGGCGCAGGCCGACCGGATCTTGCTGGGCCGGAAGCTGCGGCCGCTGCGGGAGAACGTGCGGCGGGTGACCGCGTTTCATGAGGCGGGCCACGCCTTCCTCCTGCGGACGCTGCTGCCGGATCAGAAGCTGGATCGCATCACCATCGGTGAGCGCGAGGAAACCTTTGGCCTGGTGCGCATGCTGAATGAAGAGGACCCGTTTAATTATTACAGCCGCGATGACATTCTGTGCCATCTGCTCTCTCTGCTGGGCGGGGTGGTGGCGGAAGAGATGTTCATCGGGCATTGGGAGTTGGGAGTGGCCGGTGATTTCAGCCTTGCCGTCAGCCTGAGCCGGATGATTTTGAACAACATCACTTTTGGCGACAACGGGCTGCGCTACATTGTGCTCTCGCACCTGATGGATGAGGAGCAGCACCACGAAGGACTGGAGAATATGGTGCTGGGATTGCTGGAGCATTGCCGGGATCTGGTCCGCGACATCTTCACAAAGCACAAGGCGGTCCTATTGAAGCTGGCCGAGGAGCTGGAGGCCAATGAAGACCTCGAACAAGAGGATGTGGACCGGATCCTTGGCGATCTGACTCTTGATCGCGGCAAAATCATCCAGAAAATGCTCGCCTGGCCGCCCTCCGCGACGACTTGATCCCTTAGCCTGAATAATTCATCAACATGGCTGAAAGTATTGTTATTTGCTGCGGGGCAGTATGATGCGGATATTTGGATGAGAAAGTTATTTTTCATCCTTGTTGCCCTTCGGCGCGACGATTCCAACCCGTCTGCGGCGTTATTCGGGGTTCGCAGGTTGTCCATACAGCTTCACCCCGCCTGCCTTGCATCCGGGCCGGACTTGTCGCGTGAATTATTCAGGCTCAAAAAGAGACAGATTTCATGCAACTCACCCGATTTCCGCATCACCCCACGGCTGAAAATTATTCTCACATATTATAATAAGTGAGAATATGAGAATATATAACATATTTGTGGCCAAGTTGTTATAATTATTAAGCCTGATTATTTCATTCTCACATATTATAATATGTGAGAATGGATTGGTCGAAAGATGCCACCTGAATTATTCATCAACATGGCTGAAAACATGGTGATTGGCAGCAGAGGGGATGTTGTGGAAAGGGAAAAGCAAAAAGATTTTTCATCAATGTTGCTCTTCGGCGCGACGATTCCAACCCGTCTGCGGTGTTATTCGGGGCTCGCAAGTTGTCCAACCAGCTGCGTCCCGCCTGCCTTGCATCCGGGCCGGACTTGTCGCGTGAATAACACCGGTTAGGGCGTCAGCAGGGGGACAACGGCGTCGGCGATGGTTTGGGCGGCGAGGCGCTGGCCTTGGACATTGGGGTGGGTGTAGTCGGTCAGGACGCTACCGGGGGCATCGCGGAACGGCTGGAGAAGGTCCACCAGGGGAATGTTGTGCTCCCGGGCCAGTCCGGTGAGTTCGGGGATGGCGCTGGCGGTCTCGGGCATGCCGATCAAACGGGAGGTGGGGAAGACGACGAGCATGAGCTGGGCGTGGTGCTGTTGGCAGAGTTCGTGGGCGCGCAGGAACAGGGGGCGCCAGATGTCCCAGTGGGCGGCGATGTCGTGGATGTGGGCGATGTCTATGGCATAGTCGCGGAGGGCCTCGCTGGCGGTGCGCATGTCGAAGCCGAACCTTTCCGCGATGCGGACATGGTGGTTGCGGAAGCCGGGGACGCGTTCATCGAGGAGGGCGAGGAGGGAGCTGTAGGCATACCAGCGGCGCTCGCCGAAGGCGCCGCGGTGGGCGGAGGGGTCGGGGGGGGGGAAGCGAACATGGTCGTTGAGGCAAATCTGGATGATGACCAGGTCGGGTTGCAGGTCGAGCACGCGGTGTTCGAGGAGGGACACCTCCTCCCAGGTATCGCGTCCGCTGAGGCTGGCATTGATGACATCAAACTGCCGGCCGGGGACCCGTTCCCGGAGCAGGTCGGGCAGTTGATAGGGGAAGACGTCCTCTTCTTCGAGGGTGCGGCCGAAGGCGATCGAGTCGCCGAGTACCGCGAGGCGGAAGACGCCTTCGGGTTTGGGGTGGGCGATTTCCGGCCCGCGAAAGCCGTGGCTGTTGATGCGGATGACTTTGTCCTGTCCCGGGGTGATGCCGGAGGTGTTGGGGATCAGCTCGAAACGGACGTCGGGGATGCGCGAGGGGCGGGAGATGGCGCTGGAAACCCGGCGGTATTGGCGGGCGGCGCGCAACTCGAGGATTTTGCAGGCGACTTCCGCGGCAAAGAGGCCGAGGGCCAGGCCGAACAGGAGAATGATGACGCGGAAGACGAGTTTTTTCACGGCACGGGGCGGGTGGCGGCCTGCCAGTAGGTGGTGACGCGGCCGGCGGAGCTGATTTCCGCTTCGAGACGGTCGGCGGACCACTGACGCTCGGCGGCCATGGTTTCGGCGGCGGCGCGCAACTGGTCGGGGGGGAGGGGTTGGCCAGTGGCCTGGCCCAGGCGGCGGTAGAGGAGGTCGCCGAGGGTTTGGGGCATCTCCTCGCGGATGGCCATGAGGCATTGCGCGCGCAGGAGGGGTTCGGGGCCGGAAAGGGTGGCGGCTTGGGCGAGGATGTCGCGGGCTTCCGTGCCGTAGAGGGCGATGAGGTGTTCGAGTTGGCCGACGGGGATATCGGGGCGGGCGGCGGCGAGTTCGCGCTGATAGGCGGCCAGGTCGGGGAGGTCGCCTCCGGGGAGGGGGGTGTGGGGGGTGATGGAGGGGCCGATGGTCTTGTTGAGGTGGCGGGCGATGGCGCCAACCACCTGGGCGGCGACGCCGCGGGCGGTGGTATATTTGATGCCGCAGATGGAGAAGAGGCCCTGGATGCCGTCGCTCCTGGCGTGATGGATGAGCTTGTAGTGGCGGAGGAGGGCGGGCTCGCGGTCGGGGCGGGCGGGTTTGCGGCTGGGAATGATGCCCAATTGGATGCCGAGAATGTCGTCGGGGGTGAGGGCGGCGCCGGGCAGGCAGGAGTTGAGCGCGTCGAGATAGGACCGGATGTCGTCTTCGGTGACGCGGAGGTCGTCGGCGGAGCCGGTATATTCGCGGTAATAGGTGCCGGCCATGACCGCGCCGCGCCAGGGTACGAAGAAATAGAGGCGGCTCTGGTGCGGGGACTGGAGGGCGAGGGCGTGGGTTTGGACGGGCCAGTTGCGGACAATGAGGTTCATGCCGAGGGCGGCATGGGGGGCGGGCTGGGTGAGGGCGCGGCCGAATTGGTCGAGAACCTGGCCGATCCAGGGGCCAGCGGCATTGACCACGTAGGCCGCGCGGATGTCGAAGGTTTCGCCGGTGAGGCGGTCCTGGGCCACCGCGCCGACCACGCGGTTGCCTTCGAGGCGCAGGGACTGCAGGCGGACATAGTTGGCAACCTCCGCGCCGGCCTCGGCGGCGGCCTTGACGATGCCGACCACCAGGCGCTCGGTGTCATAGGCGAAGCCGTCGAACCAGCGGGCCGCGCCGGTGATGGAGGTGTCGCTCAACTGGGGGACGATGTCGAGGATGGCGCGGCGGGAGAGGGTGCCGCCGTTGGGCAGATGGCGCAGGGGGTCGAGGTGGCGGTTGCGCCAGCAGCTGAGGATGTCGTTGGCGAGCATGCCGGCAAACATGACGAGGCGGCTTTTCATGAGCCAGCCCCGGGTGGGCATGAGGCAGGGCATGGGCGCGACCAGATGGGGGGCGGTGCGCAGGAGGATGCTGCGCTCGCGGATGGACTCGAAGACGCGGGGCAGGTCGGCCTGCTGGAGATAGCGCAGGCCGCCGTGGATGATTTTGAGGCTGTTGGCGGACGTGCCGGAGCAGAAGTCGGCCTGTTCGATCAGGGCGGTTTTGAGGCCGCGCGTGGCCGCCTCGCGCGCCATGGCGGCGCCATACATCCCCCCCCCGACAATCAGAACATCAAACGGTTGGCTGGCAAGGGCGGAAAGTTGGCGTTGCATGGGTGTTCAGACCTCGGGATGGTTGCTGGACGGGTTCACGGGTGATGGACACCCGAGAACAGCATGGCGGGCCTGCCAGGTCAAAACAAATCGGCGAAGGCCATGGCCATAACGTGGTTGCCCTCGCCATTGGGATGGAGTCCGTCACGCATATAGAGTTCGGGACGGTCCTGGAATTCGCGCTCGAGATCCACGTAGCGCACGCCGTTGGCCCGGGCCAGGGCGCGGATTTCGATGTTGAGCGCGAAGGTGGGAGGGCCGAAGGGGTCGTGATCGAAGATTTGGGGGGGGAGGGTGGCCAGAACCGGCACAACATGGTTGGCGCGGCAGACATGGATCATGTGGTTCAGAGCGTCGACAATCCGGGGAAGATCCTGGCCGAAAATAACGTCATTGGCGCCATAGATGATGAGCATAAAGGCGGGGCGGTGCTGATTGATGACTCTCTGGATGCGGCAGGCGCCTTCGGTGGCCCGGCTGCCCGGAATGCCGGAGTTGATGACCCGCTTGCCAATCATATCGGCCAGACGCCGGGGATAGGGGGTGGAACGGCTGACGTAGCCGTTGGTGATGCTGTCGCCCAGGGCTACGACGGTGTTGAGGTCGTTGTTGCCGGGATCGTGGTTGGTAATGGGTTTGTGATCGCTGTCGCAACTGGTTCCCAGCAAGCTGAAAGCCAGCAGGACGATTCCGCAGCAGACGCGAGGATGAACTATCTTCATGGCATCTCCTGAATTTTTGCTAGAGCATCTTCATCAATTCTGTAGCCGTTTTGTCTACTGCATTGGGTTTGGCCGTCGTCAGGCTGCATCGACATAGCGATGCTATTCCTGCTTCGCCTTCCTTGGCCCAGCCCAATTCGCTACGACCTCCCGGCCACATTATTTCTTCAAATATTCTATGGGTTTCGTATGGCGCATGTTCCGTATTTTTTGGAGACTGGTTCTCCACCGATTCGCCGGGTATCATAAGACCGGAGGCGGGGGTGGTCAAGAGGGACGGGACGAAAAACCGGCGGGGGCGGACTGATGCCGGCGCAGGCGGCGAAGGAGCCGGAGCGGACTGTCGCGCCGCCCGCCATAGGTGATGGCGAGATTGCCGGAGGTCAGCGCGGCCTTGAGGGGGGCGACCAGCCGGGCGTGATCGTCCAGGGCCGGGATGGAAAAGCTGGCGTAATAGGCGCCGGCGGCGGATTCTTCGCCGGCGGCGGGGAGGGGGTCGGAACCGGCGAGGATGGCGCGCCCCTTTTGCCGCTCCCGGGCATAGAGGCGGGGGGCGGGCCAGCCGCGGCAGCGCAGGGAGGTATCAATCAGAACCAGTTGGGACGGCGGGAACGCCGCGCACAGCCGGCGGATGAGTTTGCCGCGTTGGAAGAGCCATTTGCCGGGCGCCCAGTTCAGGGCGGGCAGGCCCCCCGCGTCGAGGATGGCGCGGATGGTGTCCGCGGCGCTTTGGCCGTCGGGAACGGGCACATCGCTGCCGAGGGAGCTTACTTCGACGCGCCCGGCGGCGGCCATTTGGCGGCCGGCCATGATCCAGAGGTTGCGCTGATCGGGAAGATGACGAACTTTGACGGCGCCATCGGGGTCCCAGGCCAGGATTTGCCAGCGATCGGCCGGCAGGCGGAATTCATCCTGGGCAAGAGCTTGAAAGAAGGAGCAGTCGGCGCGTTCGGCGAGGGCCACGACATGCAGATCGGTCGGGGTTTTGCGGGGCATGCGGTCGAGCGCGGTTCGGAACAGGGCGGACACATCATGCCAGGGATAGGCATGGACGTGAGCATCCAGATGGACGCGGACGGTTTTCATTCGGCGGGTTCGGGCGCGGGGGGGAGGAGATTGGCCAGGGTGTCGGCGGAAAGGGTAAAGATGAGGTCCCTGCCGCGCAATTTGGCCCAGCGCGGGCCGCCCGCCTTGGTTTCGTTGCCCACGAGAAGCGTGACGCCGAGTCCGCTGGCGCCTTTCAGCCGGAGAGTCAGAGCCAGATGGGGTTTGCCCAGACCCATGGCGGGGCGCTCGTTTCGGATCTGGATGGATTGGGCCTGGAGCGGATCCAGTTGGGACAGCAGGCGCTCGAGCCAGGGGGCGGGCGGGGACCAGTCGCCGCTGTCCCGGTCCCGGGTGAAGCGCAGGTCCAGGGCGGGGGTGGCCAGGTGGATCTCCAGGATGTCGTCCCGGGCAACGGAGAGGATGTCGAGCGAGCGGTATAGCTGGGGATCGAGCGAGAGGTCGAGGATGTCGGCCGGGGTGGCGGCCAGGATGGTGGGATCATCGTCCAGGGCGACGAGCATTTGCTGGTCATGTTCCGGGTGGGATCCCGCGCGCAAACGGAGGATGACGCCGGGATCGTCGTCGGTTTCGATGAGGACGGAACGGGTCAGGGCCGGTTCGGGAGCATCGGGAGCCGGGGCATGGGCGCTGAGGCGCACGCCGGCCCAGGCGCGCAGGAAACTTTCAACCATGTTGGCATCGGCTGGCGCCTGCCAGGGGGCGGTCATGACCCATTGGCCCCCGGTGTCGCGGGCGAACTCGAGCCGGGAGCTGTCGTCTTCCACGCTGAGGCGCCGGACGGATGCCGGCGTTACGCCGGGCAGGTTGCGGTCGCGCAGGTCTTCCGGGCGGATGCTCAGGGCGGTCCGCAGGTTTTGGGACACCGCGTAGATTGAGGATTCACCCTGCAGGCGGGCATAGACCAGCGCGGGATGGTTGGGGAGCGGGTCGCCCAAGGCCAGCATTTGCGTGCCGTTGCCGTCTTCGGCGTCCAAGACGACAGTGATGGCGCTTTGGCTGTCGAGGCCGTAGGAGGCGAGATCGGTGACCCCGTCCTGTACGAATTGCACGATGCGGCCGGCGAGCACGGTTTCGATGATGGCGCCAAGGGCCACCGAGTCGGCCCGGGCGGTAAAGGGCTGGAAGAAGCGCCATAGGCCGTCCGGGCCGCGGGCGAGCTGGACATAGCCGGCGGGGGTGCGGATTTCAAAACGCTGGATGGCGGAAGGCGCGCCGGCAAACAGCGTGCGCTCGCGGAGGGCGTCGGGGGTGGCGGGCAGCAGGGCCAGAAGATCGGCCTGGGAGCGGGCAATGGCGGCCTGTTCGGCATGGCGGGCGTACACGCCGTTGCCCAGGGGGGTGCGCCGACCGATCCAGATGTGATTGGTATAGCCGTTTTCAACCAGCTCGATCCGCGCCCGGGGGGGATCGAGACCATAGGGGCGGTAGGGGTCCGGAGAGCGGGAGGGGGGCAGAATAATCTCGCTGCGGGCCAGTTCTTGCAGGCCGCCCAGGATTCGCTCGATGGCGATGGCGTCGGCGCGCGCCGCGATGGGCCGGGTCAGCCGCCATTGATCATGGGTCAACTGGCATTCGATGGTTTGCTCGTCCATATATAGGATGAGGCGGTGGATGCGGGCGGGATCAAAGCGAAATGCGCGGCGGGCCCGGTCGTAGCGGGTGTGCGCGGTTTGGTCGTCGCGTTCCCAGAACGTGGCCAGCAGCGCCAGGATCAGGGCGATGAAGGCCAAGATGGCGGTCAGCCGCAGTTTCATGTCAACGCCTCCTCCGCCAGGCCACGACTCCGCCCGCCAGCGCCGCCAGGGCTGGCAGGCCGGCCACGATGGCCAGGAACAGGCCGCGCAGTTGGCGGGAATCGGCCAGCACTTGATAGTCGTCCAGGAGCGCGGGCGAGACGGCGAGGAGGTCCTCGCGATCCAGCAGCCAGTTGACGCAGTTGAGGAAGAAGTCGGCGTTGGCGCCGGTCAGGCCGCCATTGGACATGAAGGCGGAGTCGCCAACCACCACGAGGCGCGTGGGGCGGATTTGCACATGCACTCCGGGGACGGGGCCGCGTTCGATGGCCACGGCGACCGGGACGGGTCCCAAGATGTCCACGGGCGGATCATAATGGGGGGTGGTTTCGTCGGGGCTGAATTCGGCCCAGCCCTGGCTGCTGCTGGCGGCCAGGACCGCGAAGGCGGGCTTGTCGGCGCCGGCGGACATGGGGCGCGACCGGATGGAGCGGGGATGATAGAAAATGGAGGTGAGACCCTGGAGGGGGGCGGTGATGGGGTGGTCCTGATAAACCGTGACATACAGCTCGCGGCCGGTCAGCGTGCGCGCCGGGTCCACGACCACGTCCTCGCCGAGTTGGACGCCCCAGGTCTGGAGCAGACTTTCGAGGCCGGTGCCGATGCGGGCATCCAGCAGAGCCAGGAGCCGGCCTTTGCGGTCGAGATAGTCGCGCAAAAGGGCGATTTCGTAGGGTGTGAACTCGCGGGTGGGGCCGGCCACGATCAGCAGGGCGCAATGCGAGGGGATGCTCTTGGCCTCGCTCAGGTGCAGGATGTCCACGTCAAGGTTGCACTCGCGCAGGCGGGTGGCGATGCGCGACGCACCGGCACGCCGGTCGTAGTCCAGGGGGGAGCGTTCGCCATGGCCTTGGACAAAATACACCAGCGGGCGGGCGGACTGGGTCAGGGCCAGAATGGCCCCGCTGCAGAGCGCCTCGCCGCGGAAGGCGCGTCGCACAAGACCGGTGGCGTCGTCCGGATAGCCAATGTCGAGCAGGGTGTCGGCGGGGACCGCCTGATGGCGGCCGGCCAGGTCAAAAACAATGGCTTCTTCGGCTTCGAGGCGGTAGCGCGAGAGCAACTCTTCGGTTTCGGCAAGCTGGCGGTCCGGATCAATCTCATGGACGGTCACGTTGGCGCCCATCGCCGCGTATTCGCGCAGCAGGCGGATGGTGCGCGCGTGGGCCTCATGGGCGGGACGCATGAGCACAAATATTTGGAGTTCCTCCGAGACCGCGCCGAGAATTTGCTTGGTGCGCGTGGAGAGTTGCGACTGCGGATCCCGGTTGCAATGCCAGCGGTACACGTAGCGCGCGGTAAGGTGGTTGACCAACATCAGGATGGCCGCCGCAAGGACGATCAGAATCGCCAAGTTGACGCGGATCAGGATGCGCCGGACGCGGCTGGCAAAGCGGGTGGGTTGCAGGAGGCGTTTCATGTTGCCTAGCGCCAGCGGCGCGCCTCCAGGGTTTGGGCCGTGCTGAAGAGCAGGAAGACGGTCAGACCCACGTGGGCCACCATGGCCCGGGAATCCATCACGCCGACCCGGAAATCGGCCATGTGCAGGCGGGGGGACAGATAGGCCAGCGTGCTCTTGAGGCCCTGCGCGTGGGCGGAGAGCGGAATGGCGTCCAATGACACCCACAGGCTCAGCAGCACCAGACCGGCCATGGCCGCCACAAGCTGGCGGCGCGCCAAAAGCGAACAGAACAGGCCGAGAGCCAGAAACGACGCGCCGATGAGGGCCACACCGAGGTAACCGGTGATGACCGCGCCCCAGTCCATCATCGTGACCTGGCCCCCGCAAAGCCACAGCCAGAAGGGATAGGTTGCGGTTGGCGCCCACAGCAGAATGTAAACGGTGAAAGCGCCCGCATATTTGGCCAGAACGACTTCCGTGGCCGTGACCGGCGCGCTCATCAGCGTCTCCATGGCTCCCTGCGGATCTTGTTCAGCCAGGGAACGCATGGTCAGGAGGGGCGCCAAAGTCACCAGGATCAGCCAGAAGACCGGCGACCCGAAAAAAGCATGGGTCAAATCGCCGCCCATGGGTTGTTGCGCATAGCGGGAGGCCAGCACCCAGTAGGTGGTGCCGGTGGCGATGAGAAAAAAGACCGTGATCAAGGGCCCCAGCGCCGTCAGGTAGAAGGCCTGGAGTTCGCGTTTCCAGAGGGGGAACAAGGTTTTCATGACTTGCTCCTTTGGGCGGGGTTGCGAACCAGCGGGGGGAGGGTGGTCAGGCGCATGTAGGCCTCGGCAAAACTTCGGGTGGTTTGGCGCATGTGGCGCAAAGGCCACTGGCGGGAACGGGCACATTCCTCGAGCGCGGCCGGCAGATCTTGCGAACCGCCGCGGATGGAGATGGCGGTCCAGCCATCCTCCAGGGGCTTCAGCCGCGTATCCGTGAGGCCGGGCATGGTTTCGAGGGCGGCGGCCAGAGTCGGTTCGTCGGTCTGCAGTTCGGCATGCCAACGCGTGAAGGAGCCGGCAATCCGTTGGGGCGTATCAAAGGCCACCAGGCGGCCGGCATTGAGGATCAGGGCCCGCCGGCAGTCGGTTTCCAAGTCGGCCAGCATGTGGGTTGAGTAGAGGATGGTGGATGTCTCGCCGGCCTTGGCCAGCCACTGCCGGGTGGCGACCACCTGGGCGGGGTCCAGGCCGGCAAAGGGTTCATCCAGCAGCAGGATGGCCGGTTCATGAAGCAGGCAGGCGGCCAGGCCGACCCGCTGACGAAATCCATGCGACAGGTTGCTGATGAGCTGGCCGCTAACATCGGCCAGGCCGCCGCGCTCGATGGTTTCGCGCAGGCGCGCGGCGAGCTGTTTGCCGCGCAGACCGTGGAGCTGGCCGCGCCACTTCAGATATTCCGTGACGCGCAACTCGGGGCAGAGCGGGTTGGATTCCGGCAGATAGCCGGTCTGACGCCGCGCTTCCAGAGAGCGGGTGGCCATGTTGCAGCCGCCCACGCGGACCCGCCCGGAGGTGGCGGTCAGCACTCCGGCCAGAATCCGCAGCAGGGTGGTCTTGCCGGAGCCGTTGGGGCCGAGCAGGGCGACCACCTCACCGCGACGGATTTGAAACGACACCCCCCGCAGGGCTTCGCAGCGGGCGAAACTTCGCGTTACTTGGTCAAGGTCCAGGAGAATGTCGGTTCCGGGCATGGTTGCAATTCCACCGCGCTACCCTAGCCGCCTTCCCCCGGTGAATCAATCTTTTCCAAGTGCGGTTGGTGATCCGTCGGCTTGCTGCCCCCGTGCGTCGGCAGGGCGAGCACGGCAGCAGGATTGAGATGGGAGGCTACTTCGGTTGGATGATGAGATGGATTCCACGCGCCACCGCACCGAGCAGATACAGGATTCCGATGGCACGTATTTTATTGGCGGTGCATTTGTACCGGAGCCAATGTTCGAACGAGGGGCTGGAATAGATCCACCAAAACGAACGCCACAGCAAAAAGGCGCGCACGCGTTCAGGGAACAGGATGATCAGAATCGCGCCGATTAACCCGATGCAGCCAAGAATGTAGCCGACGGCATTCATGGCCTATTGGGCGCCGCGGGCAACATCCAGATTAAAGGAGGACGGCGCCGATGTCGGAGGAGCCCACCAAACGCTGATAGCGCGACAGCCAGCCTTTTTTGACGCGGGGCTGGAAGGGCTTGAGGCGGGCGCGCCGTTCTTTGAGTTCCTTTTGGGAGACGAGCAGCTTGATGGAATAGTCCGGGATGTTGATGGCAATTTTGTCGCCGTTGCGCACGAGAGCGATGGCGCCGCCATCGGCGGCTTCGGGGGAGACGTGTCCGATGGCCGCGCCGCGGGTGGCGCCGCTGAAACGTCCGTCGGTGATCAGGGCAACGTGCCGATCGAGTCCCATGCCGGCGAGGGCGGAGGTGGGCGAGAGCATTTCGCGCATTCCGGGGCCGCCGCGGGGGCCTTCGTAGCGAATGATGACGGCATCGCCTTTGCGTATTTTCTTGCCGTAGATGGCGGCGATGGCCTCTTCCTCGCTGTCGAAGACGCGGGCCTTGCAGGTGGCGACGAGCATTTCCGGGGCCACGGCCGAGCGTTTGACCACCGCGCCTCGCGGGGCGAGGTTGCCGAACAGAACCGCGAGGCCGCCGGTCGGGCTGAAGGGGTTCTTGATGGGGCGCAGCACCTTGGGATTGCGGTTGACAGCGCTGGCGATATTTTTGGCGACGCTGCGTCCGGTGACGGTTGGCAGGGTGGTGTCGAGCAGATCGGCTTTGGCCAGTTCTTTCATGACGGCGGGGATGCCACCGGCGAGGTGCAGGTCTTCGATCAGGTCGGGTCCGGCCGGGCTGAGCTGGCAGAGGTTGGGGGTGGCGGAGCTGATTTCGTTGACGAGGGTGAGGGGGAGGGGGACGCCGGCTTCGTGGGCGATGGCGCAGAGGTGCAGGAGGCTGTTGGTGGAGCATCCCAGAGCCATGTCCACGCGCAGGGCGTTGCGGAAAGCGGCCGGGGTCAGGATGTCCAGTGGACGGATGTTGCGCTTGAGGAGCTTCATGATTTGCATGCCGGCTTCTTTGGCCAGGCGGGTGCGGGCGGCCGCGATGGCCGGGATGGTGCCATTGCCGGGCAGGGCCATGCCGATAGCCTCGCACAGGCAGTTCATGGAGTTGGCGGTGAACATGCCCGAGCAAGAGCCGCAGCCGGGGCAGGCGGTTTCCTCGTAGTCGCGCAACTCACGTTCGTTGATGGTGCCGGCCTTGCAGGCGCCGACCGCCTCGAAAACGTTGGAAAGGCTGAGGTGGCGTCCGTCGTGGTCGCCGCCCAGCATGGGTCCGCCGCTGATGATGATGGCAGGAATATTGAGGCGGGCGGCGGCCATCAACATGCCGGGGACGATTTTATCGCAGTTGGGGATGAGCACCAGAGCATCGAAGCCATGGGCCATGGCCTGGGTTTCGATGGAGTCGGCAATCAGTTCTCGCGAGGGCAGGGAGTAGCACATGCCGGGGTGGGCCATGGCGATGCCGTCGCAGACCCCGATGGCGGGCACCAGCAGCGGGGTGCCGCCGGCGATGCGCACGCCAGCCTTGGCGGCCTCGGCGATTTTGTCCAGGTGGATATGGCCGGGAATGATTTCATTGAAGGACGAGACCACGCCGATCATGGGGCGCTTCATTTCCTCGGCGGTCAGACCGAGGGCATAGAGCAGCGAGCGGTGCGGGGCGCGTTCGGGCCCTTTCAGGATCATGTCGCTTGGGCGTTGATTGGTGGCCATGGCAGCATCCTTTCACTTGGAAAAACAGACGCGGGCATCGTCGGCCAATCCCTTTGGAATTTCAAGCGGGAATTCGAAAAACCGCGCATGATGATGACGGAGCGGGGCGTTGGTCCGACGGCAAAATAGCGCGGGGTGGGCGATGTGCCCAGTTGATTGAGATTGAGGTCGAGGTCGGGATCATTCATTCTTTTGACCGTCTGTTTTCGAGTCGAGAGCCGATGGTTGGCTGTTTACTCACCGTTTAGCCTGGATTATTCATCAACATGGATGAAAGTATGGTTATTTGCTGCCAGGCAGCATGATGCGGAAAAAATCATGAACAATTCAGTTTTCATCCATGTTGACCCAAGGCGCGACGATTCCAGCCCGTCTGCTTTGTTCTGCGGGGTTTGCTGTATGTCCATACAGCTTCACCCCGCACGCCTCGCATCCGGGCCGGACTTGTCGCGTGCATAATCCAGGTTAGGAGCGAGAATGATCATTGGCAAAGCGCTTTGGAAACCATTGGTGCAAAAGATGGTTGCCGGTCAAGCCCGCCGCTTCAGGATGCTCAGGCAACGGCCCCAGTGGCCCGGGCGGCTGACGGCACCAGGGCTGTATCTCCACGTGCCTTTCTGTAAAAACCTGTGTCCATATTGCCCCTACAATCGTGTTCCGTATGATGAGGAACTCTTTGCCGTTTATGAACGCGCCGTTAAACAAGAAATCGATTTGTATGCATCATATCTCGAGGGGCAGACCTTTGGTTCGCTCTACATCGGGGGAGGCACTCCGACGGTAAACTGGCGCGGACTGGTTTCGATTTTGGATCATCTGCAGCGTCGCATTCCGAAGATGGGGAATATCTGCGTCGAGCTGCATCCGGCCAACATGGATGACGATTGTCTGTCGGCCCTCAAAGAGATGGGCGTGACCATGCTCTCCATCGGGGTGGAGTCCACTACGGATGCGACGCTGGAACGGATCCAAAGAAGTCACGACAGTCGCACCGCGCTCCAGGCCGTCACGCGGGCAATGGGCATGGGGTTCGACTCCGTCAACGTTGACTTGATGTTTGCCCTGCCTGGCCAGAGTTTGCCGGAATGGGAGCGCGATGTCGCCACGGTTGTGGGGCTCGGGATTGACCAACTGAGCACCTATCCGATGTTTTCCTTCCCGTATTCTGACTTGGGCCAGACCCATGGCATTCGACAGGTGAAACGCCCTCCCCATCGAAGGGTCAAGGCCATGTTGGACTTCACCGACGACCACTGCACGCGCCATGGGCTGAGCCGCTGTGCAGTTTGGAGCTGGCTCAAGCCGGGCAAGGGGAAGTTCAGTTCGATCACCCGGCATCACTATGTTGGTTTCGGTCCGAGCGCCGCCACCATGACCGGCAGCGATTTCTACGTCAATTCGTTCGATGTGAGCGCTTATGCGAGCCGGCTGCCAGCCGCCCGTCCCGTTGCGGTATCCATGCCGGTTTATCCGCGTCTGGCCATGGCTTATTGGCTTTACTGGCGAATGTACGAGTTGCAGTTGTCCCATGCGGACTTCCGTTCGGTATTTGGCCCGACCGCGTCATTGGATGCGGAGTTCGGGTCGGTGTTACGCCCCTTGGTTTGGATGGGTCTGTTGGCGCGCACCCCTGACGGCTATCGCGTGACCACCTCGGGAGCCTACTGGATTCACCGGCTGCAAAATGAGTACAGTCTCAGCTATATCAACCATCTGTGGGGGACCTGTCGAAAGGAGCCATGGCCCGAAGAAGTCATCCTTTGATCCGATATACCGGCTATGCCCGGTTTGCGGTGGAGACCTTTATCTTGCGGCGGAAAAGGCCCTATCTGTTCATTCTGGTCATCAATGATCAGTGCAATTTGAACTGCTTCTATTGTGCCAGCAAGAACACGGGACAATACAATTTGCGGGATCCTGCCGTTCGCGCGGCCCTCTCGGCCGCATTTGACCGGGGCCACCGGGCCCTGGTCATTACGGGTGGCGAGCCCATGCTGTGGCAAGATGGTCCGACGCGCATTCACGATGTGGTCGCTTACGCTTATTCGCTGGGGTTTCATGACATCGCGATTTTTACAAATGGGACGCACCCGCTAGACATTCCGGACGTCACCTGGATCGTCACCGTGGATGGCACCCGAGCGGCGCACAACGCCATTCGGGCGAACAGCTATGATCTCATTATGAGTCACGTTCGCCATGCGCAGGCCAAAGTGCTTGCCGCCATCACGCTTTCGAAGGCGAATGCGGACACATTGGAGGCGGCGGTGGAGGAGATTGCGGGGTTGCGCCTATTCCATGGGATCACGTTCAATTTGCTCACCCACAACCCCGCTGTGGTTGCGCAACATGGTTTTCTGGGAGAGGAGCGCGCGCGCCTATTGGATCGCGTCTGGGCGTTGAAGCAGCAGGGGTATCCGATCGTGTTGTCCAAAGCCGCCTACCGCGCCATGAAAAACAACGATTGGCAACGACCCGTGCAGCAGATTGAATTACTGGCGGGAAATCGGGTGTTCACCTGTTGTCGGGATGTGGACAATCCAGATGTTTGTCGTCATTGTGGCTACAGTAGCTGTGTGGAAATTTCGCAGGCTCTTCGTGGCAAACCGAGCGCCATATTCGAGTTGCTCAAAGCGACATGAAATCCGTGGATTTGCGTCATTCTAACGGGTTACAGTAGAGAGCAATCGAGTCGAGAGATTTTGGAGTTGGCATGATTGTACGAGTCAAGATTTGTTGCATTGCCTCGGTGGAGGAGGCCCGTCTGGCGGTTCGCGCCGTTTGGCGTAAATTTGTGTAGTGGCGTGCGCACAAATGGACGGTTGGATCCGCACAAATTAAGCAACTTCGTGACCGCTGTTGCCGCATCGCCTTGTTGATCGGGAAAAAAGATCAAAGGGGTAAGAAAAAATTGCCCGGGAAATTTTCGCAAGCGGCAGTATTACGATTGTGCACAATCGTAATACTCAAATGGCGTGAAAAAGGGGAGGTTCTGAACCGCAAATGCACGAATGTTGCCGAAAATCGCCGAAAAACGTTAAAATCGGCCCAAAACAGGCCAGAAACGGGCCAAAAACGACAAAAAAGCGTGAAATTTCGCGTTGAGCCGGTTTTCTGTAGCCGGTCTCGTTGAGGCCGGGTTCCAAAGGCGCGAACGCCTCGCCATGGCGTCCGCAACACTTCGTAGCCGTGGCGAAAAAAAAGGATCAGACAGATCAGTCAGATCAGTCGGATCAGACAAATCATTTTTTGGTATGCCCCGTATCAGGGGGCAAAAAAACGCAAAAAAGAGACGTTTTGGGGCGCTGACGCGCCATGGCGACGGTGGGGAACAACCGGCAACTGCCGGATCGCGCGGGAAATGGCGAACCGTGGGAACTTTTGGGTTAGTAGAGGAGGAGGTCGGCCCACTGGCGTCCGCGGGTTGAGAAGGCCCACTGGTTGCCGTTGCGGGTGAAGAAGCCGCGTCCGTTGCGTCCGAGGACGTCGGTGTTGACGCGCAGGACGGTTTGGCGATTGTTGCCCAGCTGCTGGATTTCGGCGGGGGTGGCGTTGCGTCCGGCGAGGGGCACGCCCGACTCGGACACCGCCAGCCACATGGGGCCGCCATCGTGTGGGGGCCCTTTCCAGAGGGCGGGATAGCGGCGAAAGTAGTCGGGGGTGCGTCCGCGGAGGGCAACTTCGGCGGCGGGGGGGACGGAGGCGAGGTAGGTGGCCATGGTCAGGCCGGGGTCGCGGACACGCGCGGCGTAGAAGTCGAGCGGGTCGAGTCCGAACAGATTGCCGCCATTGTAGTTGCCGAAGGGGTTGCGGGTTTTTTGTTCGCGGGCGCGGGCGTCGTAGTGGGCGTGCAACATAGCGCCGATTTCCCAATGCAGGTGGGCGCGCGCCAAGGGAATGGGCGGTTGGGTGTTGCTGGTGTTGCCGATGACACCCAAGGGTTCGCCGGCCTCGACTTCGCGTCCGGGGCGGATGCCCAGGCGGATGCTGGCGAGATGGGCGTAGAGGGTATAGACCACGGCGGGCTCGTGGGTGCCGTCGCGCCGGGTGACCCGGCCGAGGGAGGGGTCGGGGTGTTCGATGACGACATATTTTCCGTAGCTGGATGCGCCCGCGCTGTTGTTGACAAAGGCGACGCGGCCTGGGGCCACGGCGAAGACGGGATCGAGCGCGGCTCCCCGGCGGTCGCGTTCCATGGTGGCGATGTCCACGCCTTCGTGGAAGGAGGCGGCGAGCTGGTTGCCGCGCTGGACGGTTCGCGTGCTGCCGAATTTGGCGGAATCAATGCGTCCTGAGCCGGTGGGCTGGAGGACGCCGGGGGTGTCGGGGTTGAGCAGGTTGGTCTGGGGGGTGGGCGGCACCATGGCCTGCCAGACCGGGGGGGGGCCGTTGGTGGCCGCCTGAACCGGAGCTTCCGGCAGGGGGGTGGGGGCGGGCGTCTCGCGTTCTGGGCGCAGAGCCAGCCAGCGGAAGAGAAAGAAATCCACCACCAGCAGCGGCAGAATCCACGCCAGATGTCGCCAAGGCGACTTTCGAATTCGATGCGACATGGTCGCTCAGCCAACGAGGCGCGCCGGCCTAGACCGACATGATGTCGGCGCTTTTGGCGGCGACGAGGTCGTCAATCTTTTTGATGAAGCCGTCGGTGGTTTTCTGCATGCCTTCGAGGGTCCGGTGGAGTTCGTCCTCGCCGATCTCTTTTTTCTTTTCGAGTTCGCGGAGGGCATCGTTGGCGTCGCGGCGCACGGCGCGGATGGACACGCGGGCTTCTTCGCCGAGGCGGTTGGCGATTTTGGCGAGTTCTTTGCGGCGTTCTTCACTCAGTTCGGGGATGGGCAGCCGGATGATTTTGCCGTCGTTGAGGGGGGTGACCCCGATATTGGCGGCCAGGATGGCTTTTTCGATGGCCGACAAAAACGAAGGGTCAAACGGCTTCACCACGATCATGCGCGGCTCCGGCGTGCTGAGCAGGGCCATCTGGTTCAGGCGGGTTTGCGAGCCGTAATAGTCCACCGTGACCTGATCCACGAGAGCGGTCGAAGCCTTGCCCGTGCGCAGGCCCGAGAGACCCTGTTGAAGGTGCTCGAGCGTCTTTTCCATTTTGTCCTCGCTCTCCAGCAGGACGTCATCAAGCGATAGAGTCATTGGTTGTCCTTTCGGGTTTAGGCGGTGACCAGCGTGCCGGCGGCTTCGCCGCGTATCACCCGCATCAGTTCACCTTCTTTGAAGAAATCGAACACGAGTATAGGGATTTGATTGTCCATGCAAAGCGAAAAGGCGGTGGCGTCCATGACCTTCAGGCGGCGGGCGAGGGCCTCGGCATAGGTCAGGCGGTCGAACTTGACGGCCTCGGGATGGGTGACGGGGTCGGCGTCATAGATGCCGTCCACCTTGGTGGCCTTGAGGAGGACATCAGCGCCGATTTCGGCGGCGCGCAAAGCGGCGGCGCTGTCGGTAGTGAAGAACGGGCTGCCGGTGCCGCCGCCAATGAGCACCACGGCGCCCTCTTCGAGGAAATCAATGGCGCGGCGGAAAGTGAAAAGCTCGCAGAAGGCGGGCATGGCACTGGCGCTCAGGGTGACGGCCGGCAGCCCGGTGGCTTCCAGCGCGGCTTGCAGGGCCAAGCTGTTGATCATGGTGGCAAACATGCCCATGTTGTCGCCGTGAGCGCGTCCGAAGCCGCGCTCCTGGCCTTTGAGGCCGCGGAAGATGTTGCCGCCGCCAATGACCACGGCCACCTGCACTCCCAGTTCGCGCACCTCCATAATTTGGGCGGCCATGCGCGCGAGGATGTCATCGGAGAGGCAATTGCCGGTTTGAGGATCGCGGAGGACTTCCCCGCTGAGTTTGAGCAGAATGCGGCGATATTTGGGGGTCATGGCGGATCCTTTCGGGTTTCAAGGGTATGGGTTGGCACACTGCAAGTCGGCGGGCGGCCCTCCGATGTGCCGAGGGCATAGGCGCCGCCGGAGGGACAGGCCGGCACTTTGGTCAGATAGTCCGGCACCAAGGCCTCAAGGCTGGGCGGAAAATGCCCCTGGTCTTCGGCATATTGCCGACTGGCGGCATGAATGACTTCCAGGGTCATGCCGCAGGTGGCGGCGTGTTCGCGGGTACGATTCTGCAGATAGGCCGGCACACCGATGGCCACAATCAGCAACACCAGCGCCACCAGAATGGTGAGTTCAACGAAGGTCATTCCGCGGCGGCTCATGTCATCAGCTCCTGCAGGCGCGCGCGAATGTCGTCGGGGATGGGCATGGCTTTTTCGTTGTTGAAGTCATAGTGAACCACCACCGCCAGCCCGCGCGCGCCGAGACGGCTGTTTTGCCAGGCCTCCTGACAAACGGTAAAGGAGCTGTCGCCGATTTTGTCCACCACGCTGCGGATTTCGATGTCGGCGCCCAGCGCCATGGGGGCCACAAAATCCACCTCGATGCGGGCCATGATCAGGTTCCAGGTTTCGAGGTTCATGTCGGGATTGAACAGGCGGAAGAAGGGCTCGCGGGCCAGCTCAAACCACATGGGCAAACAGGTGTTATTAATGTGGCGCAAGCCGTCCACATCGCCAAAACGGGGCGTTATTGTCTTGGTCAGCATGTCAAATTATACCTGTCCGCGAAAGAACCCTATTAAACGGAGTGCGTATGTTGGAGTAAAGGCGAAAGCAGCAGCGCGGCAGAACCGCGAATGCGCACGAATGTTGACGGAAACGCGTCAAAAACGCGTAAAAATACGTTAAAATAGGCCAAAAACGCGCAAAAATGGGCGAAAATGGGGTCAAAACGGGCGGGATCGCGGTTTCGCCGTGCAGACTACAGACATTAGCCGTGAGACTATAGACTTTGCGTATTCGGACAGGACTTGTCGCGGGTGATATCCGGGCTATTCAGGGGTGGGGGGCTTTGGGGGCTGCGGGTGAGGGTCCGTTTCATGATTTCCCAAGCCACGCCCAGGATTAGCAAGGTCAGGGCCAGGCCCATGGTGATCATGAAGGGTTTGGCTTCTGCGGGGTTGTGCAAGGGGTTGTGTTTCGAGCACAACAGGGTTGTGGTGGACAGAAGAATGGCCACGCTGGCGGCGGTGATGAATCGGTTCCACTCGCGCCAGATGACGCCGAACAGAAGGGTGCCCAGGATGGGCGCCAACAGGACCCCCCACAGATTGGCGATCGTATAAGGAATGAGCGCAAGCCAGACGTTGAGGTACAATGGCCAGGAGGCCAGGTCGTTGTAGAAGAGTCCAGAGAAGACGATGACTCCTCCGCCGGCCAAACCCAGATAAAATGCAAGGATGCCGCCAACTGTGCTTTTGGCTGTGTCGCGGAATAGAGAAAGGGGGAAATCTTTCATGGTGCGTGGCAGGCGGGTATTTGGTGAAAAGCCCAGTCAACACGGATGAGAGGTGTGAGTCAAGGTTTGCCGAAGAGCAGGGAAAAAGGGGAATTGCGGGATTTTTGGGCAGAAGTTTTGAACCGCGAGAATGAACGCGAATGGGCACGAATGTTGCCCAAAATAAGCCAAAAACGCGCAAAAACACGTTGAAATAGGCCTAAAACGGGCAAAACCGACCGAAAACAGGCGTTTTGGGGCCAATTTAGGAGAGTGTTTGCCAATTTACGAAGGCAGGAGCCTGTCCGTCCCGCACATGCGGGACGGGACACACGCCGAGTCCTATTTTTTTGCCGAGCTGGGGCTCAGCGTTCCCAGGGGGGGTGCAGACGGGGCGCCCAACCGGCGACTGCCGAACTGGGTGGGGTTGTGTTTTGGCAGGGGAGGGGGGATAATGGGGGTATGAACTGGAAGCGGATGGTTTTGATCGGGCTGGGGATGATGGCGGGGGTGAGGGCGGAGGCGGATATGACGTTGACGGCAACATTTGCGGGCGGGTGTTTTTGGTGCATTGAGGAGGTGTTCCGCCAGGTGCCGGGGGTGGTGATGGTGGAGTCGGGCTACATCGGTGGTACGGTGGAGAATCCCACGTACCGGCAGGTCTGCCGGGGGAAAACCGGCCACGCCGAAGCGGTGGAGGTGCGATACGACCCTTATGTGGTGTCGTATGAGAAGTTGCTGGAGGTGTTTTTCGCGGCGCACGACCCCACGCAGTTGAACCGGCAAGGGGCGGACGTCGGCACGCAGTATCGGTCGGCGATTTTTACGCACAGCGGCGAGCAAATGGAGGCGGCCAAGGCGGCGATTGCGGCGCTGGACGCTTCGGGGACGTTGCCGGGCCCGGTGGTGACGGAGGTGGCGCCGGCCACGAAGTTTTATGTGGCGGAGAGGGAGCATCAGTTCTACTACCGCCGCAATCCGGACGCGCCCTACTGCCGGATGGTGATCCGGCCGAAGCTCGAGAAGCTCCAGCCTGAATAATTCACCCATATGTCCATACAGCTTCACCCCGCCTGCCTTGCATCCCGGCCGGACTTGTCGCGTGAATAATCCAAGCTAGGGGGGAACTGTCGGTTTTGCTGTCGGATTTACCGTTGGATTTGCTTGCGGATTTTTTGAGATTTTGATAAGTCTCCGAGACGGTGAACGAGCGATGGCAGTTTGGAAGGGGGCGGGCATGAAGTCCTTTATTTTGGCGGCGCTGATTTTGACGGTGGGGGTTGGGGCCAGCGCGGCTACATTTGGCGACTTCGAATACTCATCAGATGGCACGAGTATTACTATTATGGATTATCAAGGTGCGGGCGGCGAGGTGACGATACCGGATACTATTGAGGGCCTGCCGGTCACGAGCATCGGACAAGAGGCGTTCGAGGAGTGCTCCGATCTGACCAGTGTGGTGATCCCTGACAGTATCACAAGCATCGGTGAGTCGGCGTTCTGGTGGTGTTGGAATCTGACCAACGTGGTGATCGGCAATAGCGTCACGAACATCGGGGAGTGGGTGTTTGGCCAATGCGCCAACCTGACCAGCATAGTGATTCCCGACAGCGTCACGAGTGTCGGGCACGGGGTGTTTGCTTGGTGCACCAGCCTGAACAACGTGGAGATTCCCAACAGCGTCACAAGCGTCGGGTACGGGGCGTTCGAGGGGTGCTGGAGCCTGAGCAACGTAGTGATTCCTGACAGTGTCACAAGCATCGGTGGGGCGGCGTTCTATGAATGCAGCAGCCTGACCGACGTGGTCATCGGCAACAGCGTCACGAACATCGGTGGGTATGCGTTCTCTGAATGCAGCTCTCTGCGTGGCGTGGTGATTCCTGACAGTGTCACAAGCATCGGTGAGTCGGCGT
>LSQX01207435.1_pt2 | contig 24971 bp, 10 predicted proteins | sample 654561 | NCBI WGS metagenome assembly LSQX01 (sample SAMN04489861, study PRJNA283612) | anaerobic digester metagenome | isolation source: 4 biogas reactors fed with cattle manure at either 37C or 55C with and... | place: Denmark: Kongens Lyngby | collected 2014 | reverse complement strand
TCGTTATGCTTAGGGTGAAAACGTTTCCCTGTCATTGCATACCATCCCATCATTAAAGATTTATCATCTTTTTGATAAAACACCTCCTCTGTTACACCTTCATATAAATCCATTAGCTTTTCTATGCTCTCTGATTTATGGTATTCATTACTTGCAGCCTTACTATATCTATCTAATTTATTAGGATTATTATCATAGATATGAGCTTCATTAGAAGCATACACTCCCTTCTCTGCTTTATAAAACAAATTATTCACTTCATATTCTGCTCTCGCAAGACTACTAAATAATCTTTTAATGAAATTTATCACCCTACTAATAATACTATCGCCTGGCATCATGTCTTGGTTTTTGTATCCCTCGAAAGTATCACATAAATATTCCAACGCATCTATATCTGTTACATCTTCTACTTTCTTTTGTGATTTAACGATGGCTTTAGCCGATTCGACAACCTTTCTATGCTCCTCTTGACTTAGACTATAGTCGAGGATATAGTGCATGGATTCGTGTCTTGCAGCACGTCTTGAGACATTCTCTCCTTGATTACGCAAAGTGATGATACTATCACGTAGTCTTCCGTATGCCTCCTCTCCTGTATTAGCGGTAAGATTAGGGTTTGTTCTTAACCCAAAAGCAGCAGCGTTACTTCCGATAAGTCTTGCTACCTCATGCCTTGCCTGTGCTATACTAACACTATCTTGATAAGGGATTATGTTTTTATCTTTAACATGCTTCACAATTTCCTTTGGTGGTTTCATTAGCTCTCGTACTGTCTCTAAAGAAGGAAACTCATCGGTGTTGTTCTTGGTCTGCCACACTCCTATCTTAGACTTTAATACATTCACACTTCCACCTACCTCTTTATGTAGGGCTACAAATTCTGGGGATTTTATATTTACACACTTTATCATTGTTATTGTTTTAATATTTCTATTTGCAAAAATAATCTTTTATTATATACAATATAAAAAGTTTTTCTTGTCGTCTCCTGTCATTTTATTAAACTCTTCTCTTGTTAATGAAGTTTTTCTTGTGCCATCTGAAAAAACAACCTTATTGAAACTCTTAAAATCTTCCTTTAGTTCTTCAAGAGTGAGATTGTTAGCCTCTTCATTTGTATATGTCTTTTGTTTTTGAGATTCATTAAATTGATTATCCTGTATATCTTCTTCCATATGTTTATCTACAGTTGTTTTTTGATTCACATTAGACTGACCTCTTCTACCTCTTCCTCTTTTTATAGTAGGAGTTGGCTGAACAACATTAACTTCCTCTTGTACATCTTCTGTAGTTTCAGGAGTTACTTCTTGTTCTTCGCTTAAGGTGGTTTCTGTGGCTTCTGACGTACCTTCTTCTGCTTCCTGTGTTATTTCCTCATTCGGCTTTATATCGCTCTTCAGAGAAGCTCTAAACATTACTATTGGATGTGCTATAGTTTGCACATTCACCTGCAAATTATCCTCAGCTACCCTTAATTCTCCTTTAGTATCAAACCTACTATACTTGATAGATTCTGCATAGATATGCTTATTATACATATCTTCTAATCCTATACTTAAATTTTCTTCTGCCTTATCTAATACAGCTCTAAACATAGCTGTGATAGTAGGTATTAGCTTTTTGTCTGTGCTAATAACTTTTTTCTTTTCTTCCTTTCCCAATAAATCAACAACTATATCCTCAAATAAAGGCACACCTAATTCTTCTACCTTCTTTTTATTAGCATAAACAAAATCATATACATGAGCTAACTTCAACGCATTTATATAATCTATTGCTATTTTCTTTCCTTTTTCATTCTTCTCTTCACTCGAGAGACTTTTATCAGCATTCATAACAGTGAATGATTCGACAAAAATATTATGTATAGAATCTAATTCATCTCTTAATGTTTCTATATACACCGCATCTGCTTTTTGAGCATCTACATAAACAGGTGTGGAAACATTATCTATTTCAACATCTAAATAAAATCCTATAGTCCCATCTTTTATAGCATGACTATATTTAAAACTTATCTGACTTCCTTGAAACTTAGTTTCTATTTCATCTTTAAAGTCAGACATCATAACAGGATTCCCTTTTCTGATAATAGGTCTAACGTCTTTTAGCCCATCAAACTTAACCTCTAATTTACCATGCTTAACAAGTCTTAGATTTCGTAACTTCTCTATCTGATATTTGGCGTTCTTTTCTACATAATCATTATTTGTATTATTCCTGAATCCTTCAATAAAATATTCCTTTAACTCATCTTCTAATACATCCGCACGCTCATCTCCTTCTTTCGTATAATCTAAATTTATATATTCATCTATCTTTGCTTTTATTGTTTTATCTGCTACATTATCATAATCAAGTTCTACTACTCCATTTACTACTCTCTGTCCATGTATGATAGCTTCTTGTACTCCTAATATATCTCCATTTTCATTCTCAAGTGTTAAAACATGCATATAGGGAGTAGACACCACTCCTTTCTTTTCGCTATACGTAAAGTAATTTACAGATTCTATATACTTAGGAATTATCTTTGAACCTTTAGTAAGTTCTCTTCTTGCTTTATAAGCCCTTTTAAAGAAGTCATGACTATAAAAATCATTAGCATTAGTTATTTTTTTTATTATCTCTCCTTCTGGAATAAAGTTCAAACTTGTCCCCATTAACATTTCAGGAACACCATATCTTAAATCATAAGGACTTTCCACTTGATGAGTAATATTTCTGTAGTTACTATTAAAATATGATTCAAGCACTGTCTCTGACTTTTTGTTTTTACTTGAATATACATTGTAATATTTCACATCAACACCATCATCACCTCTACTTACATAAGCGGACTTAACTCTATAATCCTTTCCATTATACGAATATGTAGATAACATCTCTGTTCTGGTAAGCTCTGTCTTAACTCCCATCTTCATTAATGCGTCTGGTTCTGAGAATACAGATTCTTCAACTCCTATTTTCTCATTAACCTTTGTCCACGCTTCATTGCCTATCATCTGCTCAGGGGTCATAGACAATGTTTCTCTTACATTTATCTTCCCTTCTCTTGCTGTTATATTCATAAAATGAAACATATTGGCTTTGTATCCCATCTGTTCTACCATAGCAGCAGCATAAATAGCTTTCTGCTGATTGCTTATTGATGTCTCTCCTTCTGCCCTTTGCTGTATCTGACTTGCCTCCACAACGGTAATATCATCAAGATATAAATCTACAATAGGAACTTCCTTGCCATTCTCTGTAGTGTATCCTACTATAGTCATAAAGATAGGCTCAAAGTAAAATGTCTTTTCTTTCCCATCAACAGTAAACTTCCCTTGTAGTACAGGCGATACTACTGTTGCTCCTATCTCAGATGCTGTAAATATAGCCTCTGCTCCTGTTGTTAATATTTTCTTCTCGAAATAATTCAAGAAGGTCTCCATATCAACTGGGTTGTCTTCATTCCACTCTTTCAAAAACTCATTATACGCTTCTTGATAATTTTTCCTTTTAGCTTCAATGCTATCCTTGTCTGAATTATGTGTCTTCTCATAAACATAAGCAAGAGCTTTTCGCATACTCTCATGCAAAAGCATTACAAGTCGTCTATTCTGCCTCTCGTCTTCTATTAGATTGTCCTGTGAAAATATTAGATTGGTTACTTTCTCGGCATTTCTATTGGCTTTTTTATTTCTCATCTTTTCTACAACTCTACCGAACTTCTTAGCCATAGATTCATTAGCCTTCTTACTACGCATTGTTCTTGTGTCATCAGAAGGCTCTCCTCCTCCTTCATCACCCTCCGATTGCTCTCCTGGTTTAACATCATCCCAAATCTTATGTCTTTTGTTGTTATTGTGTGTTTCCACAAGCTCAACAGCCATCTGTTGTGTAAATAAATCCAACGCTTCTTCTTTATCAAAGACACCGTTCTCATCTCTACTTACAGATTGTAAATCTAAAGCATCGTTATACTTCATTAGTATATCATTATCATCTATCTTTTTGCTATGTTCATCACCCTTCTCATAGAGTATGCTTACAAATCCATCTGTCTCTAATCGTGTAAGAGCAGTGTTGTAATGTCCTGATAATTTAAAATAAGCAAACGCTTTCTTGTTCTGATATTTATTTAACACTTTATTGTAATCTATTAAAACAAAAACATTCTTAGCTCCTTTACCTGACACATTAAAATCTTTGTCTGTATGCTCTAATATATACACATCATTAGCATCTACTCTCTTTCCATTAAAATCTCTATTTATTAACCTTGCTTTATCCTCTTGTGATACTACAATTATCATTGCCTTTTCGCCTTGATAGCTCTCTTTTTTCATTCTATCTTTAACAGCAAAATAATCTTTTATCACCTCTTCTTCTGTGGTAGCAAGTTTCACTCCTTGATGTACTCTATTTCCTTGTGCTGTTTTATATGTTTTCCATTTAGTCTCTATCTTAGTCATACCTCTAAACAGCGTAGGTAATACAGACCCATCTCCAATTTCAGCCCAATCTCTAAATCTATCAGAAGAAAAGAAATCTGAAACAATATTAACATCTATATATCCTTGCCTATGTCTTGTCATCAGTGGCTTAGTCCTTACTCCATAATACTCAAATGGGATTATATTAGGACTTTCTATGTTTACAGTTTGATTTGTATCGTAAATATACATCACTTGTGTATAGTTGATACGCTCATTCAGCATCTTCTTAATCTTTGGTCTGGATTGAAGACTTAATCCTATAGCCTCATCTACGATAACTAAATCATAGTCTCCACTAAAAGCACTTAAATCTCCATCTAAATCCTCAAATAGTTTCATCTCTACTTCTGCTTCTGGATTCGCTCTCAACACCACTTGCCTTTGTTGTTCATTTATATCCAAGGTTGGAGACATTACTAACACTCGCATTTTCTTCCCAGCAGGAACGCTACCATCCTCAGATTGCTCTGCTGTAGCTATAATAGTATTTATTATATTTACAACATGCTCTGTTACCATTGTAGATTTCCCTGCTCCTCCTAACCCTAATATTGCCACTGCTTTTTCTCCTGTAGAAAACAATGGGTCTGGATTCAGATTCAACCCAAGACCATAATCACCAGCCTTAGATTTATAATGTTCCGCTATAACAGTAAATACTACCTGCTCTTGTTCTACGGTAATATTCTTTCTTAGCTCCGTAAATGCCCTTGATAGCTCGTCTACAAGCAGATTTCCTTCTATTGATGTAAAATTATCCCTAAGGTTAACAAGCGTATCAGAAACGTTTAAAATGCCATCCTCGAAGACAAGAGAGTCTTTAATAATATCCTTACTTTGCTCTGTAAGTCTTTTTGATTCTAATACCCTGCTAATTTGATAATCGTAAATATGTCTAAACACATCTATAATAGACAGATTATCTCCACCTAAATAGTTGTCTATAGTAAGATTGTTTAATACCATATGAGCAAAGCTACTTGATTTAGCATAGAAATTTGGGTCTAAGTTTGTATAAATAGCATCAAGCATATTATACCTATTGGCTTCTTCCCCTTTTAAATCTATATTTTCTCTTACAACATATTCCCTCAACTCCTCATCACTCATTTTTTCAAAGAAAAGAGTTTCTTCAAGGAAGTATTTATAGCCTACTTGCATTGAGAAATCTGCATATGTTCCAATATACTTAGGTTGGTCTGGCTGTATTTCATATTGCGTGTTATAATCTAATACTGTCCCTCTGTGCTCACCTAACGTTTGATATGTTTTTCCAGCGTAAGCAAGTCTTGCTTCCATAATAAGCATAGCACCATATAACAACCCAGACATCTTAGCTCTCGTTTTCCATTGCAACTTATGAACATCCATCATAAAGTCTTTCACCTTAGCCAATGCTACCTCTCTATTTAAATCTTCTTCCTTAAAAGCATTTTCAAGCATATCCGACATTTGTCGCATATCTGCAATAGTGGATGTTCCGTCTCCATTATCCTGTGATTTCTGTATCCCATGCTTCTCAAAGATTTCATAGAAGGCTGTCTCATATTCCTGCCCTATTTCTTTTAAAACCTCAACTTCATCGTATAATTGCTTTAATACATCCTGCTCCGTCTCTCCCTCTGCTACTCTCTTTTTAATATATTTATTTATAGCATCAGCAATAAACTTATCTACATCCTTAGCACCCTTACCCAACTTTTTATCGTTCCTACCATAGGTGAGATAGTATTTACCTTTATCATCTTTCTCTATAGCCAATGCCATTCCTGTAGCCATCTCTGTTTGAGAAACTACACGTATATACAAATCATCATTATGGAGAGAATTATAATGGTATCTTAGATTATCTTTCTCTCTAACAAAACCATTCTTCTTTAACAGCTCATAAGCCTCCATAAACTGACTTCTTGCTTTCTCATGGAAGTCTTCTATATATTCTTTTTGATTTAATAATTGCTCAGTGATATTATTGAGCATTGTATGATTCCCCTTAGCATAAGCATCTGTACCTTCCTCTGCTTTGAACATCTCCAACGCTGCCATGTATGCTTTTAGCTTTGTCAAAAAAGCATTCGCATGCTCTACTATCATCTCTATGGTTGCTAACTGTCCTTTCTCTAAAGAAACATTTTTGTTCATATCTAAATAATTTAAGAAAAAACCTAATGTTTTCCCTCTGAACTCCATAGGTAAAGGGAACATATTCCCTGTTAATAATTCCAGCGGTAAATCTGTCGTTGATACTTCTAACATTTTCTTAGCTATTATAGCCATTAGCTCTGTCTCATCAGTAGAAAGGTTGTTTGTTTCTAATAAATTTCCATCAATCTTTATATTAGACAATCTTTTAGCTTTTTCTGTTTCAGCTTTTATAGCTTCTTGTGCCATTGAAAAGCTCTTAGCAGCATTTGATACACTTGCAAACTCTACCATCACATCTACATCCTCTGTGCCTTCTAAGAATACCCTCTCTGCTTCTTTGAAAGCCTCGTTCATTTTACTTTCAAAATCCTTTAATGTCTCTGATAACTCAGAGCCTTCTTCAATAGACGAAAACGCTTCTCCTATTTTACCTGCATCTTGCATTTTTGTTGCCAAAGCATCTATCTCTGTAGCTACATCTTTAGGTGATGATAATCCTTCCTCTCCTTCTTTTATGGTTTTATTAATATTATCTAATCTCGCATTGAAATCTTTTATAATATATTCTGCTGATTGTTGTAAATCTGATTTGTTATTCCATAGATTTACTATACTCCCAAGACCTACAAATATATCTTCTCCTGTTTCTAAATTTTGCATATAAGGAGATATAACACCCATATACTCATTTACAACATTTAACTGCTTAACCACATATTCTGGATTCAATGCTAATTTAAGATAGAACCCTGAATTAGCAGCCATCTCCTTAGCAAACACCCCTTCATCAAGCAATGCTTTTTCTACCTTTGTGAAATCATCTTCCTTAATAGACTCTTGGATTAAATCTGTAACTTTGCTTGAACTATATATAGCAGTTCTTAGTTTAAGAGCATTAGCGATAACAAGATTTGCCATCATACTATCTTTTATTCCCTGAGAATATCTATACGTAGTATAAGGTTTTTCATCTTTGTTTAATTCTTCTTTTAAAGGTTTAGTCCAGTAGTCTAATCTTTTTTGACTATAAGCGATAGACTTTTCATTAGTAAAATCCTTGTCTTTAAGAAATGCAATTTCAGCTTGTATATTTTTCTTTTGTGTTTCATCAGTAGTTTCTTCTAATTGTTTTTCAAGCTCTGCCAACTTAGCTTCTTTTTCTTTTAGCTCTTTCAATTCTAAAGTAGATTCAACAAGAATATTATTCTTCATGTCATCGTTTACAAGCAGGTCTAAGTTCATATCTCTTAATACAGGGTCTGCTTGTATAGCCTTAAACAATTCAGCCTCTCTACGGGCTTCTAAAAGCATATTATGAAGATTTCTGTCGTTCTCTGTCTCCAAAGCATTCTTCTGCATTATTCTTCTTATATCTTCATGCTCTATCGGCATAGTAACTCCCTGCTCTCCTTCTGATATTGGATTCCCTGCAACATCATTATGTACAGAACCCATCAGTCCTTCCTTCCATCTCTTAACAGCAATATTGTCTATTTCTCTTACCACCTTATCCACACCATGATTAGCGAAGTCATGGTATAACATGTATGATTGTGCCTTCTGTTGGGTCTGATTGTGTGTCATTGCTGCTTTAACAACACCAGCAGGAACACCTGGCAGTGCTCCCATAAGAAAAGAAACACCAAAGGTATCCCATATTTCTTTCATGGTAAACCCAGTGTCATATCTTCCTTGTCCCACTTCCTTATATCTTGCAGAGCCTCTAAGGTTATACATCATTTGAGAGAAATCTGTAAGAACATCTTCTGATACTTCTTGTATTCCCTCTAACACACCATCAACAGTCCTTGCTGCAACAAAGCCTCCCCAACCTTTTAATCCAGCTACTTTATCAGGAAATTTTAATACATTATCTATCATTGTACGGAAGAAAGCATTTTTACCAGAACCTGTCTGCAATTGCTGTACTCCTATTTTCTCCATTACCTCTTTGAATGTTCCTGTCATCAAATCTTTATTTACAGACATAAGGAATCCTGGTCGTAAGAATGTAGGTGATAGCATAAAGTTTGTCAGTCCTGTTATTCCCATAGCTATAGCTGTCATAGCTCTTGCATCAAACATATTATCTATTCCAGCTTCTACTGTTTCTTGAAACACTCCATATCCTGCTTGTGGCATACCTGTTATTGTCCACCCCCATCTTCCCATTCTTCGTATCTGTTGTCCTGCTATAACACGACCTGGATGCTTGTAAGTAACCTTTATTCCTTCCTTACCCAAGAAACCAGGTAGATTCTTTTTAACAACACCTTTAGTGAACTCACGCTTTACTCCTTTTTTAAGCAGTGCTTGCCCTCCTGTTTTCAATGCCGTCTCAGTTCCCACCTTAACAACAGCACCACTTGCGGTTATAGCTCCTCCCACTCCTGCTGTAAGCAAAGATATTATTGCAGTTGTTCCAAGCTGTACTGCTAAGTCTCCTGCTACCTTAGCTAAATTACGAGAAGACCATGCAGAAGATTCATCCACCCATTGTGGAGTTGAGTATTGGTTATATAATGTTTTGTAGTATGAGTTCTGTGCTGCGGTAGAATTAGAAATCATATTCCACATAACAGAGCCTATTTCACCATATGAATTAGCCAAAGCATGTGTAAAGTAATCCCACCCTCCATAGAAATCTCTATATAATGTAGGTTGAGCTAATTTATCAGCTTTTATAATTTGACCATCTTTTGAAACTTTAATTTTATTGGCATGCATATCACTCATGTCTATACCATGCTGCTCGAGTATGCGTCTAACCTCATGTGCTTGTACAATCTCAAAACGAGACGCTGTAGACAGTCCTGCTAATAATTTATTATTAGTGATAAGATTACCTTCACTATCATATCCTACTGAATTAAGTGTTACTTTTTCTCCATCTTCTTTGTACTCAAAAAACTTTCCTCCCTTTGCTATCTCTCTTTCAAATGCTCCTGGTGGGATATAGTTTAAAGGTGTTGTACCTACTTCTTTAAATAATGCTCCTCCTTGTAATCCTTCCCCTATCACTTGTCGTATAGGTTCTCCTGTTTTCGGATTATAAGTTAATCTTGTTGCTAACGGTATTCCATTTTCATCTCTTGGTGTTCCATCAAAAACATTACCATCTTCATCCATCCAATTATTATAAGCTAATGCTCTCAATGAATCAGTTAAACCTGGATTCCATTTAACTATATTGCTTTCAGGTAAATTAGCTCCTCCAGCATTTAAAAGTCTTAATGTTAAAGATGCCTCTGAATTTCTTCCCCATATAGTAGAATATTCATTTAACAATCCATCTTCTTTTAACGAATAATAAGTATCATACAAATCATAGAAATAATTCACCATCTCATCACTCATCCCATACTTCTGTTTGTAAACATTTCTATTAGGATTTATTTGAAAGCCTATTTTATTGTTTACAACAAACTCTCCAAATAAAAGTTTAGACAAATCAAACTTAGGATTAATTTGCATATTTAACATCGTAAGGTCTACTAAGTCTACATCATAAGGATTATGATAGCCTTCTGGCGTTTTACTTGCATATAACTTCTGCAACTTAGCAGTTTCTTCTAATGTTTTTGGTTTTGGGTCATTAGCTCCTGGCTTATTAGGCTTCTTAACACCAACATAAGTTTGCTTTCCCTCTTCTGGTTCATTTACTACAACATTGTTATTTTGCTGTTCCTCTTGTATGTTTTGATTTAAAACTTCTTCCATAACTTATCGCTTTAATTATATATTAAAAAGGAGTTACTGTATTTCTATCACTTGTATTTGAAGGGCTATTAGCCCCTTTATATAAATCTTCTATATAAACACTCAAATTTTCCTGTTGTTCTTTTGATAATCTATCTGGTGTTATTTCAGTATAAACAGGGAAAACATAATTTGATTTTTTAGTTTTCCACGTATCTTTTTGCATCTTATCTCCTAAAGCATCTGTTCTTTGTAATGATGGGTATGCTTTTTCTAATTCATCCATATCACCATTAAATAATGCTCTAAGACTAATATACATAACCCCCCTATCATCTTCTATCTCTTCTCCAAATTGTTCTTTTAATTGATTTATCATAGATTCATCTCTTTGATTATATAGCTTTTCTAATGCTTCATTTACTGTTCCATGAGCGTAAGAGGTAGTGCTACTCGTGAAGTATGTATGATAATTATTATAATTAGTGGCTGCCCCTATAGCTTCCCAATTGTTGCCTATTGGAGTGTCCTCACCGCCTTCAAATGTATCTGGGTGTGGTCTTAGATTAGTAGCTCTCCATGTAGTATGTTTAAAATAAACTCTATCTAAATAGCAATCTCCTCTTCCTAATACCACCGACCTATCTTCTTCCACATCCATAGCTCCAGAAGATAAAACGTCTTTTGATAATATTTCTCCTATAGGGAAATACTTTTCTGTTGAATAGCTATAAAAAGAAGTGATGTCTGTTATATTTTCTGGGTTTACCTTGTATAGATTGACTAATGTCAAATCTTCATAGTTAGTATCTACATATACGTCCTTATCATTAATTTGATTAGCAATTCCATTTCTATTCTCTCCTTGTCCCATCCCAAACTCTGTATTTTTTTTATCTATCTTCCATTGAGATGAACCCGTTTCATATCCTTTTATGCGAGACAGTTTAACAAATCTATCTTCTTGTCGTTTGGTATAATCTTCACCATATCTATAGTCTGAACTGTCATAATTTAAACTGTCATATTCATTAGAGGGATTATATAAAAAAGAATCTACATCTAATCCTAATGCAAAATAAGGAACAATTTTAAAATTCCTATTTGATGTGATATGATTTCCTCTATATAGAGCCCCTTTAGCACATTCTGTTTCTATGGTTGCGTACAAAATATTATCAGATTGAGGGAAGTTGTAGGCTGTTTGTGCTGAACTTGTCTTTTTTGTAAACTTACTTTTTTTCCCTATAGGTAAAGTAACATCCTTCCCAGCAGGCTCTCCGCAAGTGAAATCATGTGCTTTGGTAACATACACGTCTGTTCTATCTTTTATAATAGAACGCATGTAAATCTGTGTTTGTTCTGTATCTCCTAAAAATTTAGAAGCAGTAAACCCTCCTCTATCATCTAAATAGATATTATCTTTAACAGGAATACACTCTCTTTGTGAATCTATTTTATAATACTTCCTAACAGAGTGTAATAATGATATAGGATTAGTATTTATTCTTATCCCAGAATTAGACTTAAATGGAGGCTTATAAAAAGAGGCAAGATTATTCCAAACATCTATTTGCTTATTAGCGTAACCATTTGCTCTGGCTATTTCATCTCCATACGTTTCATCATTATTAAAAGGACTATGCATTAAAGGCATTACATTTATTCTCGCTAAGAATGTTTTCCATCCATCAGCCTTAAAAGACTCATCCTCTACTTTAAATCCATCCTCGCCATAATTAGTCATTCCTTCTAATCCACTATAAATAGTTTTACGTAAAGGTTTGATGTAATTTATTTCAGTCTCCATAATCTTTAATGCACTATTATCTTTATTAAAGATTATATCTGGGGAAAAGAATGCTCTTGTATGGTCATAAGCATGATACATACATCTCTGTGTAAACATTCTTGACACTCTTCTATATCGCTTATATTTACTTCTTCTATCAGCCATTGTAACACAAGGCATATATCCCTTAAAAAATGGAATTTTTAATCCAGCACCTGAAAGTTTAACAGGTCTTCTCCCCCCAATAGTATTAAGGTATTCTGCTCTCTCCCCTTTAGCTGCATGATAAACATTTAAATCGTAATCATACCATGCTCCCTCTCTCATTGTCGATGAATGCCCTATTCCTCTAAAGAAGATAGACTGTTGAGGGAATCTTATTTTTCTCAACTCATCTGCTGTATCAACAGTATCTGGTAAAGTATTACCTAATTCTCCCCATACAGCATCTATAATAGTATTCCAATATACATCCTTTGAACTTGATATGACAACAGGGTATGTCATCGCACCTAATGAAGGAGGCATTCTAAATGTAGTACTAGCATCTTGGTCTACTGCTTCCGTAAATCCTTTTTTATAATAAGCATCCCAGGAAAAATCCACCCTTCCTGTACTTAACACTCCAGAATAAATGAATGATTTTTTGTTTAATATTTTATTATTATATTTATCTTTTAAATCTAAATATTGTCTTGGATATAGTGTGTCATTATATCCTGTAGGAAAATCAGATTCCATCTTAATAGCACTATTTCCCAATTGCCCTCTACAAAGATGCCTTGCACTATAACCTTTCATGTTTTCGGTGTGTAAACTTTTCATATCGTTAGCACTACTTGGTAGACCTGTAAATGTTTTTATACACTCAAAGTTATATGATATTAAAGATTGATATGTAGACATTCCTAATAAGCCCATTTCGTTTTCACTCATATACTCATAACTCCATTCATAATATTTTGGAAATGGGACTATGGTATTCGGCTTTTGAATAAGCCCCTGTGCAATGAGATTGTCAGCTTCCCCTGTTCTTTCTGCACGCAACGGAATAAACTTCATAATCTTGTCTCTAAATAGCCTTAAATACCTTCCCTGCTCTATACTAACTAACCACTTATACGCTTCTGAAAAATCAAAAGATACTTTGAAGATATTTATAATGCTCGTTTGACTATTGCTTCCTTCTCCATCTAATATCCGTTGCGTAAGATTGAATATGTCATTATTGTATTCTTCTATGTCGTGAGAGGGATTAAGATAATTCTCTTCCCTCCTTAACCTATTATTTGCGTCTAAGGTCTTCACATAATTGCTTCTGCTTGGGAATCTATATATCCCTTGTTGGTTTTTTACAAATTTCCTGTTGCCATTTATAGAATAATCGCTATCCTCATCTGGAAGCATGGTTTCATAATTATTGGAAGGGTCATAAGCTGTATATTCCAAGTCCTCCTTTTTGTTTGCATAGTAATGGTCTATACCTGTAACAGGGAATGGTTGGGATAAATTACCATATATGTCTTGTGCTATTAAAGAAAAGGCATATATCTCTCCTCCAAAATAACCTACATCATTCATTATATGCTCTTGTTTGGAGTAGTATCCATCATTCTGAATAAATATCTCTTCGTTTTCTCCAAACAAATAGGTTTTATCTCCAAAGGATAACCTCATCTCTTCATGGTCTATAATAAGAGAGCCGTCTATCCAATTATTTTCGCTAATATCATAAAGCATATAAGTTTGATTAAATCTATCTTTTATCTCTTCAAAGTAAAAGAACTCCTTATTCACAACTCCATCTATGTTTACGTATATCTTGTAATCATCAACAAGCATAATAGCATCATCATCTGTTAAATTATCACTTGTTGCCATGTAGAATTTATTGTAAACATTAGTTGTTTGAAAGTAATTTTGCTCTGACGCTTTTTTTATCATAAAAGAAGTTTCGCTATCATTCCCAAATAAAGATAATCCTATAAGTTCAGGGTAATCAAATTCATCAAACTCATATTTATAACCATTAAAAAATCCTTCATTTGAAGACTTTTTATTTGCATAAAGATACTCTCCGTCTAAATTATAAGGAGATGGAGCTTTTATCATTATACTACCTTTTTTATTAGAAGTGGGACTATGTGAAATACTGTAGTCATGATTCAAATAAGGATAAAGTTCCGTATGACTTGATTTTGTAAGCGTGTATATGCCTTCCAAGAAGAGTATTTCCTCTGTGCTTTCTGGTATATTTTTAAGGAATATCTCGTCGGTAGGCATTGGCAACTTACCATGATGCACATGACATTTTACTTTCACACGCTTAATGAAATTTCTAAGAATATTTATATCTACTGTTTCATTGCTAAGATTTGCTTGAAACAACACATTGTTCATCGCTAGTATATCTTGAGGTATAAGCTCTATAGTATCTGGATTTTCCTTTTCGTCCCAATCCATAGCCTCTTCTATAGATGTTATCGTTATCGTTTTAAATTGCTCGTTTTCTCCTATAGGATATTTTTTAATTAGGATTCCCTTTTCTCCTTCTTTATCAAAAGAAAAATCGTTAACTCCTAATTTATTTTCCGTTCTATAGATATATCCCACCTCCACTTCTTTATAGGCTGTAGAGATAGGAATTGTTATCTCTATGGATGCTTCGGACTTTTTATCTCCTCCATACTCTCCATAGATATATTTGCCTTCGCTATCACCATAATTATTTATACCAATCATTATAGCTGGTGTCTTTAGTATCCATGATGTAGCATCGTATGTATCGCCTATGTATCTAAAATAAAAATAATAAGCACCAAACCCTAACTGTCCACCTGTACTCAATACTTTTATATCGCTATCCTCTATTTTAAATTGTGCAGCTTTCTTGGATTGTGTCTTCACTACCCTTGTTGCTTCCTCAAAATCATCTTCATTATAATGTCTATGTTCTAACTGCAATCCTGTCTTAACATCAAACCCACAATTTATCACTCGCAATAAATCTTGCCCAGAGCAAATATACATATTTACACTATTATCATACTCCACCTTTCCTTCTATTCGCAAGAGGAAGTCAGGAGACCATGAAAAATTATCGCTATTGCTCAAGGTACAAGGCTGTCCTATCTTAATATTCATCAACGGAGAATACTCTCTTCTAAATCCTCCTAATGCCGATGGGTTAAAAGCTGTCTCTGGAGAAGGGAATGTACCTATTTCCATTAATCCGTCATATGCATTTACGCTATACAAAAAAGCTATTCCTTCTTTCTCATAAGCACCTATCAAAACAAAGTTTTCTTTTAAGGCTATTTCAGCTCCTTCGTCTTGAGGATTGTTTCTATTTGTATTTCCAAGAAGATTAACAGCAGCAAATCCTTTCTTATTGTTGTAAAACCTTGCATTAACAGTAGGGAATGTCCATGACTGACTATCCATATAAGCGGGAGATAAGTCTCCCTTTAATCCCTTATTAAAAACGTTTAGTTGGTACTCCATATCTTATTGTTAGTTAGTTATTGGTACTACTGATGCTGTTACTCTATCGTTAGGCTGTAAAGGCATATACGATAAATCTATTTCTATTCTGTCTTGGTATGCTGTTGTTGCTACGGTAATCATCTCTCCATTCAAATATGTTTCAATAAGGCTTCCTTCTAATGAATCTACCTTCATTGTTGGGAATAATGGTAATGTCCATATACCGTTAGAAAACTCCCCATCTACTCCCATTAAAAATACATAATTAAAGGTATGTGGAACTTTTCTTAACTGCTCGTTAATACTTGCTATATGTTGATTCAACATTTCTTTTACGTTCATGTCTTCTTCATTTATATTGTTAATGTCAGAATTAAACCCTGTTTCAAGGCTTGTGCCGAACTTTCTATTTATCATAGGTACAAATCCTTTTCTATCCGCATAGCGTGCTGCAAGGTCTTTAAATGGCTCATTGTAGCTATGCCGTGATAAGGCAGCAATAGCATCTGCTGTCCATTCTCTAAAGCCCTGCTTAGCCTTTACTACTAATCCTGCAAATTCTGCTTTTCTGTTCTCTTGTATTTTATATAAATTAAAATTACTGTCTGCTTCATCAGCATACACCTGCATAATTATATATTTCTTACAGGCTTCTTTATGTGAAGCAGCAACCAAAGGCATACAGTCATAATCCATAGGGACTCCCATAAACTCTATATTCAATGTCTGTCCTTCATATTCTCTTAATCCATGTAAGTAGGCTGTGTTTATTCCTTTGCGTGGTATGGGATTAAGATTATCATCATAAACAGCAAATATTCTAAATACATTCAATGGTAAAGCTATTGTTCCTTTTGTTACCTTAGCTCTATAAATGTATTTATTCATCAGGTCTATATCTGCTATATGGTCGCATTCTACCTGCATACACCACTCTATAACGTCTGCTAATTCAAAAACCTTAGTCTTGTAAGTCCTTGTTAGCTCCATTAATATTTCCTCTGGTCGTATAAACATAATACTAAAATTTTATATTTTTATCTATCTCAATAGAATCTTTATTTTCTCTTCCTTCTAACTTGTTTATTTCAGCATAAAGTTGCTCTCCATTATGCTCTAATCTTCCATGTAGTCGTATCCCCTCTAAAGCATATGCTACTCCTGCAATATCCCCTGTGAAATCATGAAAGAACATTTTCTTATACCACGCATCTACACTCTTCTTATTCTCTGGAATTATATCTTCTCCCTCTACAGCTACATACTTTGGGATGTACCAGACTTCTTCTGTCTCTAAATCTGCGATACTGTAGCAAGGGACAACCTCATCTTTATTAAGTAAAACATGCTCTAATGCTCCTGCATATACTTGGTCTTTTAACTTAAACCAACGTGTTGTTCCTTTCGTTCCTACTACCTCATAGTCGTGAGTGAAAGTTATAAGTACTACCTTAATCTCTGTCTTCATCTTCTAAATCCTCCATTTGTTGTTGTGGTTGTTTAGCTGGCATTATATCATGTTTAGTATTAGCCATTTCATCAGGATATATCCTATAAGCAGTCAGTATGTGTTGTATCGTTAGCACTTGCAATCTATAATCACTTGGACAAGGATATAATGTATCATCAGTCCAATTACAAGCATCAACAGGATTATCTAATAGCAATATACCTGTTACTCTTTTTGTGTCATCATTGTTTGTTGTAGGTAGGTTGCGAATATATGCTTCGTTACCTATAACACAGTAATGAAACATATTTTTAGTCCATCTCGTATATTTAAAATTAACAAAACCTTCTACGCTTAATCTTGTTCCTGCTGTTTCTAAATCCATTCCTCCTAAATAACGAATGTCATAAGGAGCAATTCCACTTACTAAATTTGGAAGATTCACTCTTTTTATGCCTCCTCCTTTTACGTGATACCCCGCTATAACGCAATCTCTCTCTACACACTCGACCTCTAAGCAATCTACCATTTGATAGTATGAAGAATCTAATAGAAGTTTCTCTTGTCGTATAATGGCAGCACGAACAACATTCATGTATCCTAAGATAAGCTCTGATGGTATAGAAAAATCATTTGTAGGCTTATATGCTTGCAAATGTTCTTCTATCATATTTATATGCTCGTTTACTGTTTTCATATATTATTTATTTTTTCATTTAAAGCTATGTATAGAATTGATTATTGAGAAGGGAGCAAAATCAATCACTCCCTGTCAATAACCGTTAGAATTACTTCCAAGATGATGTAGCAGTACCTGTTAAGTATGCCATCAAATCATCGAAAGTTTTAGCAGCAGATGTGACTACACCTGATTTAAACACATCATAACTTGAAGCTGGGCTGTCCCATTTAGCAGTGGTAGCAGCAGTAAGAGGAACAATAATCTCTACTCGTTGGATATAACCATCTGCATGGCTTGCCCCATGAAGATTTACATCAGGCACACGAGAAGCTATTTCATACTTAATATACTTTTCATTAACATCTGGGAAGTTACCTGCAAGAGCAGTGTCAAATAGGTCATCACCTAAAATAAACGCTCTGTAATGCTCTGCTATTTGTCTTCCTGTTAATCGAGGATATACTCCTGTTCCATTAGAAGTAGTTGTAGTACCAGGAATTACTTTTGTTATTAGTAAAACATCACCATTATTTTCAAGCGAAGCATTGTTTATGCCAACCGAAAATGCTCTCACGTTCAAATTAACATCCATAGATGTAGGGAAAATTTTAACGTAAGGAGAAGCACTCATTACCCATAACAATGAATTTGTAGTAATAGTAGCAGCAGATACTTTGAAATTTTCAAAATCTTGCATGCTCATTACGTGATATACACCTCCTATATTAGCTAATACAAATGGAGATTTGTATTGAGATAAAATAAAAGTATTATTATCAGAGTTATAGGTATGAAATACTCTTGCTAACAATTGTACTTCTTTACCTTCATCAGGTAATGTTCCAACAGGCTCTAAAGTATACTCTGTCCCTGCCTCAAACCTAAAAGTATCAGTTGCATCATGTGTTGTAGAAGATACAGTGTAATTCACTAATGTAGTGGTAGTATCTACTCCCATAGCTTCTGCTTCGGCAGCAGTTACGGTAACAAGCCCATTAACAGCTCCCCATACTTCTCCTGTCCCTGTTGCTACAGCTGTAATCGTGTGCTTAGCTACACTCTTTTGATTCAAAGTAATAGATTTACCTGGAGTAACTTTAATTACAGTAGTAGTAAGACATCTGCTTAAGGCAACTACCTTACGAGCAATCGTAGGAGAATACTTATCATTAAGCAAATAATCATAAGCTGGTCTACTTAAGAAAGCATCTTCAATGTCTTTCAATAAAGTCATCTTCATTGCTTCCATATTATCAACACTCCATTTGCCGTTTGATACGGAAGGGTTAGCAATATTAGCTAAAAAAGTTTTAACCTCTCTGTTGTTCTTTGTATTGTCGAATCCAGGTCGCTCTACTTCTTCTTGCATGGTTAATTTCAACCCTGTTTCGATATAATCGCTATCGAAGTCTACTAAGTAGGAAGAGGGTAAGCCGAAACTTGTTGTAGTTTTAGCTAAGCTAACAACATCTGTCTGTAAAGCTGTTCCTGTTGGCGTAGTGCCTGTAGCAGAAATAGCAGCTTGCCCTTTTATAGACAAGCCTGAATCCAACAAGTGCAAGGTGAATCGACCGTCTGCACTGTCTTTGTACATTTTAATTTTTTCTATGTCAATAGAAGGTAAAAAGACCTTCTTGACAGGATATTTCAAATTTTGCATTTCTATATAATTTTAAAAATTAGTAATATTTTTCTTTTGCTCTTCGTAAAGAATTGTTCTATACCTTTCATCTTTCACTCTTTCTACATATATTGTTACACATTTATCTAAAACTTCTTTCTTTTGCTCTGGATTCAAATCTTCATACGTTAACACATTCCATCGTGATGGATTAGAAACATCCATAAATTCCATTTTATCGGGATAACGGAAGTACTCCATCTTGACAGCTACAACGTCTACGTCTCCTCCAGAATCAAACTGAATTTCATTTCCCACTTGCTGATAGTATATCTTCTCTGATGACGGTCTTCTGTAGACGCTTCTTCGGAAGTAAACAATTTGATTTGTTCTTCTCGTAAAAGCCTGCCTCCATTTAGACACTCCCGTCCTATCGCATTCTTGGCACTTTTTAGCTTCATAGTTTACTTTTACCATAATATTAGCTAATCTCCTATATCTTTTATTTAGCCTTGTTAAATCAAGCGTATTGTTTGTTAAATGAGGTCTTCTCACTTCTTCCTTTTCAAGGAGTGTTTGAAGGTCGTCAATCTGTTTTTGGGTAAGCTCAATGCCTTCCTTAATAGACATATTGTCCGCAGTCCATTCAATCAATCCCCTATCATTAAAAAGCCTTACAAAAATATTAGGATGTACAGTACCTGTATAGGTCTTTTTTATACCATCCAAAAAGTAAATAAACATATCCTTATATGTAGCAAGCATAATTATTCAAGATTATCGGTTTCTTCTAACTTTTCTTTAAGAATATCTTTTTCTCTTTCTATATATTTGTTTAATATAAACTCTCTCTGCTCTTCTAAAGTAGCAAGCTCTAAAACTTCCTCCCTGAATGGTCTCAAGTACCCATTAATAGTCCTACCTTTTATACTCTTCTCATTATACTTTTTAGCCTCTTGGGTAAGCTCTTCTACTTTAAATTCAAATTGTTTTTCATAGAACGCTTTACGAAGCAGTTTATAATCAGAAGTAGCACCTTGTCTCTCTAAATACTCATTCAGTAAAGCATCTGCTTTAGTGAGGTCTGGCTTAGAATTAGCTAATGCAGGATTACCATAAATAGCAATACCTATACTCGCTTTTAAATTCTCAATACTTTGCCCTGTATTAGCAGTTATACGATTATCAACCTTTACCATATAATGTGGTTCTACGGTTTTAAGCTGTGTATGTAACCTATCTTTAAATACAGAGTTAGTTTCTAAGAATGCTATAGCCTTAACCATTGTTGTTCCCATAAACGCTACCTCTTTACCATTCTCAATGATAACGAAGTTGCCACCTCGCTTGCTTACCAACTTATGTTTTACACAATAAGCTATAAACAATTGGTCTTTGATGTGAGGATTATGTTCTTCCGAGCAATTGATAATATCATGCGGATTTTTATCTGCATGCTTATACAAAGCATTTATCATTTGCTTTTCTGTTTTAGCACCCTCCATCTCTGCGTTTGTAGATTGTAATGATACCAACAATACTAATATGGGTAAGTCCGCAGAATCATAGCCTCTGATAACCTCATAAGCCTTATGCTTCAATTCAAACTCACTTACCTCTCTATCTGCATCTGCCTCTTTATCTACAAGATAACCATCGTGAATACCACTATTAAAATCACTCTTACAAGGAGCTATCCTCTCGGATAGTATTGCCAATTGAACCTTAGCAGCTACTTCAGGGTCGGTAATATCTAAAGGGATATTATGGAACACCTTCTGCGGTTGCTCTGGATTGATTATATAAGGATATTTCTTCCTCACTTCAGGAGGAATAGTATCTTTACCTATCATCTGTTCATAGGTTAAATCTGGTTGCCCTGTTAAAAAGCGACCTTCTAATTCTTGCACAGGGATAATATATCCCATTTTTCTGTATGCTGGTAATTCAAAGTGAAACCTTATCTCACTACCTTTTATATCTATCTTATCTTTCATCTCTATTGTTTTAAATTGTTAAAAACTAAATTAAGCTGTGTGAATGGTTTTGTTGCTCCATGGTCTATAGATTTTAAACATTTGGTTAATGCTTACAACGCCTGTTTGCCATAGCATGTGGGTGTGTGTACCATCCACCGAAGAGGAAATGTTTCCACCTTTATCTATACCCGAAACAGTTCCTTTCACTGATTTACGTAGTTGGATTAAAGTAATACCTCGTTGTCCTGACGGAGTGTTTCCAAGAGGAATAACAAATCCTTCCCATTCGTTAGTACGTGTTCCATCTTTCAAAGGAATACCTGCACGGTGTTCAAAGTAACTACTATCTAAGAAATAGATTCTAATTCCTGCAAACTCGTAGAAACTATAAGTATCTACTATCCCTTGATTTTCTCCGCTCTTATAGTTTAAATTAAGAACTTGAGCTTTGATGTTTTTAGAAGCTAAGAAACTATTGAAAGACATGCGTAGGCGTGTTCCTCCCATGATAGCCACTTCTCTATTTCCATTGTCATCAGTGCCAACATAACGGTCTATGTCTGCCATGAAAGAATGAAACCAAGCATCTGTGAAGCCTTTTGATGTTATGGGGAATTTGAAAGCACCATCACCGCTGTGCATGATACCTGTTCCCGCAAGAACCTCACGACCTCTCTCATCAGTAAGAACACACCTATCTAAATCTTGAGATACTGTTCCTTTACCTTCCAAAATTTGATTTTCATGGAAAATAGAAGCGTAACGTGTCATTTGGTAATCTGCTTCAGAAATAAAACTTTTCACTCCTTTATGCTCTGTCCAATAACCCACTTGTCCTGGTTGATTGTTTTGCATAGCATAAGCTGTTCCAGAATAGCTAAACTTAATCCTTTGTAAGGATAAGAATGCTTTTCCTGTTACACCAAAGCTATAACGCTCATTGCCTCTTTCCGAGAAATCTTGTTCATGTGCTGTATAAGCAAGTTGAAACTCCATCCCGTCTTTTAACAAAGCAGGGTTTACTGTGTCGCTATACTCACCAGAGAAAACCTTCACTGCTACTTTCCATGTATCACCGCTTGATGGTTCAGGGTCATTTTGAATGTGTAAATGTGTTTCACCATCAGCAAGAATAATTACGTCTTTATATCCAGCTACATTGCTATCAATATAGATGTAAAACATATTCTTACCTTTACCTATTGCTGTTGAACTATTAAGGTCGTCAATATAGGTTTCATTTGCTTCATTTGCTTTGATATGGCAAATAGGAATATCTGTTTTTTCTATACGGTATTTAACAACGTTAGAAGAAACAGTTTGAAATCTTCCCGTAAAATTACCATTGGCATCTACAAATGTTGTAGAGTGATTTAATCCTTTTGTTTTATAGCCTTTGTTAGAAAGCAAAGCTGTTAAGGCAGCTTCACGTTTATGCATAGACATTATTACAGGGATAAAATCCGCATTATTCATTCCATGCTCCATTAACACTCGGCTACTAATTGATTCCTGTGCCACGAATTGTGGCTGATTGTTTAATCTTTTCATTTCTTTTTTAATTAATAATTAGTTATAGGTTTCAAATACGTTATCATCATCAAGCATAGATTCTATGTCTGCCTCTTTAGGCGTTGATGATGTAACGGTTCTCGTGGGATGGTTATCTAATCTATCAAGCATTTCTGCTTTTGCTCCTTCCGTTAATAGCGTTGAATAAGCATCAAGTTTGCCTTTGCTCTTCAACCACAAAAAAGGAATAAGTTCCATCATGCTCTCTGGATTCTTTATTATTTCTTGCAGAACTTTCTCTGCTTTAGAAATAGCAATATAATTTCCATCCTCTCTCTTTTCTAATTCTCTTGTCATGAAGCCAGGTATTTCTTCTAAGTATTCATTTTTGTCTCTTTGCGTTAATTTGAATCCACCGAATATATCCTTCTGCTTAGATTTCTCTTTTAAGAGTTCTACAGAAGTAGAAACATCATCATTGAATTTCTTTACTCTTCTCTTAAACTCTTCTTCTTCTTTTTTTATATATTCCTCTTGCTGATACTGCTGTGCTACTTTCGCCGCTTGCTTTAGTTCTGCTACCATTAGCTTTTTATCAGCAGAGGATAATTTACGTATTTGTTCTTCTATTTCTTCTTCGGACAGGTTAGCATCTGTGCCTTCCCCGTATTTAGCCGAATAAGCCATTTTAAGAACATTCTCTGTATCGCTCCAATCTATTTGAGGGTCTTGAGGAGAAACATTTCCAGAAGCCTTGTATTGTTCTAAATCGAAGTCTTCATTATAGGAGTTAGTTATTACTTCCCTCACATAAGCATCTACCTCTGGTGAGTTTCCTAATGTCACTCTGTCTAAGATAGAGTTTACTATCTTTTCTTTTACAGTTTTTGCCTCTATAGGATTCCCTTCTGCGTCTTTACCTGCAATAATATCCTCAAACTTAATTTTCTTTTCTTCGTCTTCCTGTCCTTCATTGAACAGTTCAGCAAGATTATTAAGATAATTATAATCTGCCACTTTAGTTTCTCCTAATTCTCCTTTGCTTGTAGGCTCTGATGTTATAGTACTTATATCTATAGGCTCATTGCCCTCTTCAAAGACATTAGAATCGTCTACCATCTGATTAATTTCTTGTTGTCTTAATTCTTGTTGTTGTGTATTCATCTTTTCCTTAATTTAAAATTTATAATTATATTTAATTTATTAAACATCTCCTTGTTGTTCCCCTACTTGTACTCCCTGTCTATGTCGTCTATAAGGGTATCTTCCCGCCATAGCGTATTGCAACATTATATCCCCATATTTCTTTTTAAATTCAGGGTCTTTAGCCATTTGTTCGTACATTAATAACTTCATCCTTGCATCATCATGCTCTATCATCTGATTAGTAGCATCCATAGTAGAAGCTCTTAGATTAGTGAGATTCTTAGATAGATGTTGCCCTTTCATTGCTTCATCTTGCATTTTCATTTGTGCATTGAATTGGTCGGTCTGCATTCCTAATTGTATCCCTTGATTCAGCATCTGTGTATTTGCTTGCTTCACCTGTGCTTCTCTTTCAGCGTTAGCAGCAGCAACCTGCATGAATGCTTGCATCTTTTGAGCATTAGAAGTTTTCAATATAGAATCGGCTAATTCAGGTCTTCCCATTTCTCTTGCTTGGTGTAAAGCTCCTGCTGTAGATTTATCTATACTCTTCATTAAAGGATTTGGGTCTATAGGCTTAAATGGTTCTATTTTATGCACTTCTCCAACAGACACAGGAGAGTATCCTTCTTCGTTAATATTATGTAGCATTTCCCCTGCTGTTATAGCATCGCTAAATAATTTATGACCGATAATATTCTGTTTATCCCTATCTAAATAACCACCCATCTTATCAACAAGACTTTTAATGAAATCTTCTGATAAAGCATTGTCAGTAGAACTTGACCCTTGCTGTTTCGCCATCTCTTCTATTACCTTTTCTGCATCAAAAGGATAATGCACATCTGTATTCTTTGGCACTTCTCTATCAGAAATATACTTTTTCATTTCCTCTAATTCTCCTTCTGTAGGTTTATTCTTTTCAATGTCTGCTTGAGTAGTTTCAACTGCCTCTTCATCCATTTTCTTGTCCTT
>LSQX01178778.1_pt3 | contig 24974 bp, 28 predicted proteins | sample 654561 | NCBI WGS metagenome assembly LSQX01 (sample SAMN04489861, study PRJNA283612) | anaerobic digester metagenome | isolation source: 4 biogas reactors fed with cattle manure at either 37C or 55C with and... | place: Denmark: Kongens Lyngby | collected 2014 | reverse complement strand
CTGCGAAAATCGTGCCAAAAAAGTAGCAAGTCTCTTGTTTACAGTGTACGGCAAAAAGTGTTACATTGAGCTTGTCGAAATGTGTTACACTGAGCCTGTCGAAGTGCGTGCCAGAAAAGTGTGTGAGAAGGTGCTATGATTTTTGATGTGAATGACGATTTAAAAGGCTAGGCGCTTCTGACATTCATCCAAAACAATTAAAAATCTCTGGCTAGGATTTGTTTTTGTATGTCTTGGCTCACGGTTTCGCTTTTTAAGAGTTTTAGTAGGTTCAAGGCAAACTCTTCTGCTGTGCCTGCTGCTCGACTGGTGATGATTTTGGAGTCGATGACCACTCTTTTTTGGCTGTAATGTTTTGCATGTGCTTCGACTTCTTCTTGTACGGATGGAAAGCTGGTGACCGTGTGATTTTGGATCAGTTTTGCTTTGGCTAAGACTTTTGGAGCGGCACAGATGGCGGCAATCCATTTGTCGTTTTTTGCGAAATGTTGTAGTGTTGATATCACAGCGTCACTTTTTGAGAGGTTTTCTACCCCGAGTCCGCCACCTGGTAAGAATAAGGCGTCATAATCTTCTAATTTTACTTGTGAAAGGGTGTGTTCGGCTTGGATAGTGAGTCCATGAGCTCCTAATATGCTAAGCGAGTCTGTGATACTGGCTAAATGCACCTCGATTTCACCCCGTTTTAATATGTCAAAAGGGACTACCATTTCTATTTCTTCAAAGCCATCTGCTAATAAAAACAATGTTTTTTTCATAAATCCACCTTGTTTGATATAAAACTCTCGTTTAAAAGTTAAAAAAGTATAAAAACACCCATTTTGTTGTTTAGAATTTGAAGACTCTTTGATAGAGATTGTTTTATGTTTTACTTTAATATACATTTTTTTTATATTTAGACCATGACAACTACAGATCGCATTATTCGAGCCACTGGAAAGCGAACCCCTATGCGGTTAGTTTTAGCAGATATCACCCACACTATGAATCAAATTGGTGCTAAGCATAAGGCTTCTGCATATTCTTTGAAATTATTGGCAGAAACGGCTGTTGGGTCTTTGTTGCTTTCCAGTTCACTTAAGTTTCCAGGCACAGTGAGTTTAAAAATTTCTTTTTCTGGTGATTTTTCTTTTGTTCAAGCCGATACAACCCCTCAAGGTTTGATTCGAGCCATGATTCCTCAAGAAGAAATTTTAAAAAATAAAAATTTTGAGCCCGTGCTTTTACATCAAAAAATTGAAGTGATCAAGCTCAATGAAAAGGGTAAACGCTTACAAGAGAGTATCGTTCAGGCCGCTGGAAATAGTGTGGGGAGAAACATTGCGGTGTATTTGTTACAATCAGAACAAACTCGTTCTGCTGTTGGTATAGAGGCCCAAATCAATGAACAAGATCCTTCAAAACTAGATTATGCGGTCGGTTTTTTATTGGAGGCCTACCCTGATTTAGAAGAAGAATCTCTCTCTATTTTAGAAGATACTATTGTGAACTTGCCTCCTTTTGTTCAAATGTTCAATTTTGAGAAATCTAGTTTTGAGCTGAACACTTTGTTAAAAGAACTTGCTGGTCCCTATGATGTAGAAGTGGTGAAAGAACAGGAGCCTATGTTTTATTGTCCTTGCAATCAAGTACGCACCATCGCTTCACTTTCGTCGTTATCTGATTCTGATTTAAAAGATTTGGTTCGAGATGGAGCCGATCTTGAAATTATTTGCGATTTTTGTCGAGAAAAATATGTGGTTCACCCCAAAGATATTACAGATATTCTTAAAAATAGAGGTTTATAAAGGCTTTTCATGTATAATAAACAATGTATTGTGACACTAGATTTAGAAGGCGTTTTGGCTCCTGAAATATGGATTGCTGTAGCTCAAAAAACAGGTATTGAAGATTTGAAGTTGACCACCAGAGACATTGTGGATTATGATGAACTGATGCAAGGTCGCCTGCAAATTTTAAAAAGAGAAAACCTAAAGCTTTCTGATATTCAAAATATCATAGGAAATTTGGGACTTTTAAAAGGTGCAAAAGAGTTTTTAGATGAGTTGAGACGCCATACTCAAGTGATTATTTTATCGGATACTTTTTTGGATTTTGCTTTCCCCATTATGAAGGCTCTGGACTTTCCAACTATTTTTTGCCATCGACTCATAGTCAAAGACGACTATATTCAGTCTTATGAGCTTCGAATGAAAGACCAAAAGACCAAAACGGTGCAATCTTTGCAGGCTTTGAACTATAAAGTTTTTGCTGCAGGGGATTCTTTCAACGATACCGGTATGTTGTTGGCTGCAGATAAAGGGGTGTTTTTTAACGCTCCTGATTCTATTTCTAAGCAATTTCCAAATCTAGTCTCCACACAATCTTACTCTGAATTGATGCGTGAGTTTGAAGTGTTTTACGACTCTATCTAAATAGAGAAGTTTTAAGAATGCCTCTCCACAGCCAAGACCTTGCCTTTTTAGCTTCAAAAGAAGTGCAAGAATTTGTGATAGAGCATTTAACAAAAAACACAGATCCTTTAAAACTAGCAGAATTGCTTTCTAAAACTCACCACTTTAACGAAAGAAAACAGGTGATGGATTATATGCAATTGGTTCCCAAATTTCAAAAAAAGTTTGAGACCGATAAACTCTTGCTATGCGACACTTTGGCTTTAGAGCAATCCACAGCAAAAGATATATCCATGTGGAAACAAAAGCTTTTTTTAAATAAAAAAGGTCGATTGAATGATTTGTGTTGTGGTATGGGTGGAGATTCTTTTTATTTACCGCCTCATTGGAGTGTGACAGGTGTCGATTTAGACCCATTGCGTCTGCAAATGTACCAACACAATACCAAAGCTTTTTCTAAAGATTACAGTGTTGCTCAAGAAAATGCAATCCATTTTGACAATTCCGCAGAATATTTTTTAATTGATCCCGCTCGTAGGAGCGATTCTAGTGAAAATCAAAGGAATTTTGTGCACTTGACTCCTTCTATACAAGAGATTTTAAAAATAGCTAGCCGATACCGTGGTGGGCTTGCAAAGATACCTCCTGGATACCCTTTAGAAGAAATCCCGAAGGCTTGTGAAGTTGTTTATTTGGGGAAAAAGAGTGACTGCAGAGAGGCTTTAGTTTTGTTTGGCGACTTTGTAGAAAACTCAAATAAAATGAGAGCGGTAATTTTGAGTGGTGAAGATTCTTATGAATGGGTTTCTACGCTGAACCGTGAGGATTTGTTTATAGACTTAGAAGTGGAAGCCTTGCAAGACTATATTATAGAGCCTGCTCCAGTTTTGATTCGAAGTCGTTTGTTTGTAGAAATAGCCCTTCAAAATAAACTCTCCCCTTTTTCTAAAGGAATAGCCTATTTGACTTCTAAACAAGCTTTTCTAGAATTTGGCTTTGCTAATTTTAAAGTTCTAGAAACCTGTGAGTTAAAGACGGGAGCCGTCAAAAAAATGTTGAAGAAGCATGATATTGGGACACTCACACTCAAAAAAAGAGGAGTAGAGGTGATTCCCGAGCAAGAAATCAAACGCTTGGCCCCTAAAGGGAAAAATGAGGCGACGCTTTTTTACACTCGAATAGCAGGAGAAAAAACAGCTGTTCTGACAGAAAGAATTGCTTGAATTTTAATGTTTAAAGGTTTTAATGATGTACGCACTGCCAGTTTTAGAAAAATCTTGGAATAATCTGTTAAAAGATCAAATGAATGAAGTTTATTTTAAAGATTTACAAAAAAAATTATCTATAGAATCCCAAAAACACCCCGTTTTTCCTCCTCTTGAAAAAGTATATTCTGCTTTTGAACTCACACCTTTTCATAAGGTCAAAGTGGTCATTATTGGTCAAGATCCTTACCATAATCCAAATCAAGCTCACGGCCTTGCTTTTTCTGTGCCTTTGAACGAAAAAAGACCACCTTCTCTTTTGAATATCTATAAAGAATTGCACCGCGATTTAGGTATGGCGATTCCAGAGCATGGAGACCTTCAATCGTGGGCAAAACAAGGGGTGCTTTTGATGAATGCATCTTTGACTGTGCGAGCATTTAAAGCCAATTCTCATGCAAAAATAGGCTGGCAAACTTTTACAGATACTTTAATCCAAAGGCTTTCTTCTCAAAAAAAGCACCTAGTTTTTATGTTGTGGGGAAATTTTGCAATACAAAAAAAGCAATTCATCTGTGAAGGTCAAGGGCATCTTATTTTAGAAAGCAGCCACCCTAGCCCACTCTCGGCCTACAGAGGTTTTTTAGGTTCTGGTGTGTTTAGTCAATGCAATTCTTTTTTAAAAGGACATGGCATCGAAGAGATAGACTGGAATAGCCCTAATCTAGAAATCATGGATTAAAATAGGATAGGGCTTTTTGTTGTACCAATGTAGAGCCCGCTAAAGCGGTATAACCTTCGTAAATGGAGTGGACTGGCTTGCCTTCTGAATCAAAAAGCTCTTTTTCTCCAGAAAGCGTGGAAAAAACTCCCCCTGCCTCTTGAAAAAGGAGTGGCAATGGGGCAATATCCCATAAAGAAACTACAGGGTCAAACATCAAGTCTGCTCTACCACTGGCAGCCAAATAGTAACCATAGCAATCTCCCCAACCCCTGTATAATCGAGCTTGAGTCCTTATTTTTTTAAAAGCTTCTCCATAACCCAAATTTTCAATGGTGTTGATAGTGCCAGAAAGCACCAAAGCATCTTGAAGTTGGTGCTGCGTCGAGAGCTGCACTCGCTGTCCGTCTAAATAAGTCCCAGCTCCTTTAGATGCCCACAAAACACTATTCAAAGCTGGTAAAGAAATCAAAGACACCAGCGGCACACCCTTTTTATAAAGAGCGATTAAAGTTCCAAATAAAGGCACTCCATGTATAAAAGACTTGGTACCGTCTATGGGGTCCACAATCCATTGATAGGCTGCTTCTGGATTTTCTATTCCGAATTCTTCTCCAATAAAGCCAGCTAGAGGTGTTTGTTGTTTTAAATACTCTCGAATCAGTGCTTCGGCTTTTTGGTCTGCGATAGTGACCGGAGTTTGGTCTGCCTTCCATTCGACGGTGAAAGAAGACTGGTAGTGTTTTAAAATTTCAACTTGGGCTATTCGAGCCGCTTCTTTGGCAATGGCTAAGAGTTCTTTAATTTCTGGCATTGGTATTCCATTGGTAAAATTGCTTTATAAAAAAATCGTTTTCTTCTGGGGTGCCTATGGTGACTCGAATCCACTCTGGCATGCCAAAGCTAGATAAACCACGAACAATCACACCTTGAGATTCTAGGTAATTCACTAAGTTAGAAGCATCAGAACCTATGCGTACACAAAGAAAATTGGCTTGACTGGATAAAACTTGAAAACCCAAAGCTTTTATTTTTTGAGTCACAAACACCAAGCCTTTGTTGTTCAAATCAATGGATTTTTGCACATGTTCTGTGTCAGAAATAGCAGCCAATGCCGATGCTTGAGCTGCAATATTGATATCGAAAGGAGGTTTCACTTTCCAAAAACCGGCGATAACTTGTGGGCTAGAAATAGCATAACCTACTCGAAGCCCCGCCAATGCATATATTTTACTAAAAGTACGACTGATCACTAAATTAGGGTATTCTTGAATATAAGGCGTTAAATGAGGATAATCCAGAGCTTGAGCATACTCTGCATAAGCTTCATCTACAAATATCAAAACTGAAGGGGGGATTTGTTTGATAAAATCGAGCAATTCTCTTTGAGAAAAATAGGAACCTGTAGGGTTATTGGGGTTGCAAATAAAGATCACTCGAGTTTTGGAACTCACTTTTTTTAATAAAGCTTCTAATGGAGAGTCCTCTTCTAAAGCAGGAACTGTGATGTATTTGGCTCCAAAAGACAAGGCTACAAATCGATACACCGAAAAGGTGGGTTCCAAAGAAAGACACTCGTCTTCGGGTCTAATAAAGGCTTTGCCCACCATGTCTATGACTTCGTCAGAACCATTTCCAAGGATGATTTGGTGCTTTGAAACAGAGTGTTTTTGAGCTATAGCTTGGATTAAATCGGGTGCATCCCCTCTGGGGTACAAGTGTAACTTGGAACTCACAGCTAGATAAGCTGCTTGTGCTTTTGGAGAGGGGCCTAAAGGATTTTCATTGGAAGCTAATTTTATGACATTCGATAAATTATATTTAGTTTTCACCTCTTCTATGGATTTTCCTGGCACATAGTCCGACAAATTTTGAAGTTCTGGGCGTGTTTCTAACATAAAAGTCCTCTTTCTTCTTAAAATTTAGTTAATTTTCAATATTATGATGAAAAAACTTATACTCTTCTCTATTATTCTCACTTTTAATGTTTTTGCCCTAGACCGTATCTGGGATACCCGCTACACCAATGGACCAGAAATTAGAGGCCAATCTAAAATGGTATTAGGTGCTGGACTCAGGACCGGTAAAGACACCGATTTTTTTGTACCTGTGCACTTTCAGGGGAGTGTCAATGAAGACGCAGAGTTTGGAGCCAAACTTTTTTATTATAGCGATAATACTCATTTAAACATTGGAGCCAAAGCTTATCTATCTCCTAATTCTTATATCGGATTGGATGTCCCTTTTATGATCAATAAAAACTTTAAAGGGGGCCTTATTGTCACTTACAGTAAAGAAAATCATATCGCCAAAATTTTTTCGAATCTATACGAGTTGCGAGCTGGATTTTTTGAAGGAGTGACAGGACCAGATGCTTATGTGAAGTTTGAAACTGGATTTATGCCCACCCTGAATTTTGGTGGAGTGTTTTTGGCTATGGCCGAGCTCACCAGCTCTTTTACTGCGGGGCATTTTCAAGAAGATTTTATGGTCGATATATTGCCCAAATTAGAAGTGAACATTTCGGGCACAAGACTTCGATTGGAGTTTGATTTTGGAATACTCCAAGAATCCAATAACAACCAGAGAAGCATTGGTTTTTATGCTTTGATCCCTCTAAAATAAAACACAGCATCTATTAGAGACACTGTGTTTATCATAAGATTTTAATTTTGTTCTTTATTTAGAATTACAAATTCTTTGGATTGATAATCTAAGACAAAGGGCTTGTCCACTTTGACTTTTTCACTGATAATTGCATGTGAAAGCACTCGCTCTACTTCTCTTTGCAAGTAGCGCTGGATAGGCCTTGCACCAAATTGAGGATCATAAGAGGCTTCTGCCACTGCATCCATAGCTTTTGGAGTGAAGTCCATCTGATAGCCTTGTTTTTCTAGCCGTTCTTGTAAAACTTTCACTTTTAATTCTACTATAGAACGCAAATCAGTTTTTGTTAAAGCATTAAACACTATACTTTCGTCTAATCGATTTAAAAACTCTGGTCTAAAAAAGCGTTTCAACTCTGGCATGACCTCTTCTAGGGTGACTTTTTGATTTTCACTTTGAAAAAGATGACTGCCTAAATTAGAAGTCATTAATACCAAGGTGTTTTTAAAGCTCACCACTCGCCCTTTTCCGTCGGTCAAGCGACCATCGTCTAAAACTTGCAAAAGAGTGTTGAAAACATCGGGGTGTGCCTTTTCGACTTCATCCAAAAGGACAACGCTATAAGGTTTGGTACGAACCGCTTCTGTCAATTGGCCGCCTTCTTCATGGCCAACATAACCTGGAGGTGCTCCTATCAACCTAGAAACGCTGTGTTTTTCCATATATTCACTCATATCTAAACGAATCATAGCCGATTCACTATCGAACAACAAAAAGGCCAAAGCTTTGGCTAGTTCGGTTTTACCTACCCCCGTGGGGCCCAAAAACAAGAAACTCCCAATAGGTGCATTTTCTCTAGATAGACCGCTTCGATTCCTCAAAATAGCCTCGGAAACGACTTGAACTGCTTGGTCTTGCCCAATCACTCGTTGCTGGAGTCTAGTGTCTAAATCTAAAAGTTTAGCCCTTTCTCCTTCTCTAAGCCGCGTCACAGGGATTCCCGTCCATCGACTCACCACCAAAGCGATTGTTTCTTCGTTCACTTCTTGTGTGAGCTCTCCAGCTTCTGATGTGAGTTTTACATTTTCTTCTAGCTTTTGAATTTGAGTTTCTAATTTTACAATGGTATTGTATTTTAACTCGGCTGCTCTATTTAGATCATAGTTAGATTCGGCTTGTTCCATCTCCTCTTTGGCTTTTTTCAATGCTAGTTTGGCCTCTTTTAGCTCAGCAAATTGAAGTCGTTTTTCTTGCCATTTATTTTGCATCTCTACAACAGCGGCACTGGTTAAAGCCAAATCTTCTTGAAGTTCTTGGAGGCGTTTCAAGCTTTTTTCATCCACCTCTTTGGACAAAGCTTTTTCTTCGATTTTGAGCTGCAATTCTTTTCTTTGCAAGTCGTCTAAGGCTTCGGGGACAGTGTCTAGTTGCGTTTTTACAAAACTAGCTGCCTCATCGATTAAGTCAATGGCTTTATCGGGTAAATTTCGATCGGCCACATAACGGACAGAGAGTTTCACTGCAGAAACAAGAGCGTTGTCATGGAGTCTCACCCCATGATGAGCCTCAAAACCTTCCTTAATACCCCTTAAAATAGAGAGGGCGTCTTCTTCACTGGGTTCAAAAACAGATACAGGCTGGAAGCGGCGTTCTAAAGCCGAGTCTTTTTCTATATATTTTCTATACTCTTGAGTGGTGGTCGCTCCAATACAATGCAATTCCCCTCGAGCGAGCTTGGGTTTTAACATATTCCCCAAGTCCATGCTGCCTTCGGACTTGCCAGCCCCAACAATCATATGGATTTCGTCAATAAATAAAAGAGTGTTTCCATCTTCTTCAAGGGCATCTAAAACAGCCTTTAATCGCTCTTCGAACTCTCCTTTGTATTTGGCACCCGCTATCAAAGCAGATAAATCGAGTGAAAATAGTTTCTTCCCTTTTAAAGAATCTGGGACATCTCCTCGGTGAATCCTTTCGGCCAAGGCTTCGACTATGGCTGTTTTACCCACCCCTGCTTCACCCACTAAAACCGGGTTGTTTTTTGTTTTCCTAGAAAGGATCAAAATCATGCGACGGATTTCTTCGTCTCGGCCAATCACAGGGTCTAATTCTCCTTGAGCGACCATTTCTACCAATTCTCTACCATATAATTTTAATGGAGACTCTTCTTCGGCTACTGCAGCAGCACTCATAGGGTCAGAGAGCCAAGTCTCGACCACTTCTGCAGAGCCTAAATCAGCTTCTATGGTTTTCACTAAATTTCTATCCGAGGCAAAACGCAATATAGAGACCAATAAATCTCCAGGACTCACTGTTCTTGAAACTTGCCTTGCAGTTTGAATGGCCCCTCGTAAAACTCTAGATAAATCAGAATCCGGGCTGGCATCAGGTTGGACCTCAGCCGCTTTTGGAATAGATTCCATAAAAGGCATTAACTTTGCTTGTAAAGTTTTTGCATTGACATTTTTTGACTTGAATAAGTTTTTTAGCCTTGCATCTAAAGAGTCCAAAAGAGATACAGCCAAATGGGGGACACCTAAATAGGAATGCCTTTGCTTATCCATATACTCTTGTGCTTTTGCTAAAATTCGTTCACTTAAATTTGAAAAATCTGACATATAAACCTCTTATCTATTAATTTCTAACATAAAATTCATTCATATTAGATAGTGCAAAAAGCATGCCAAAAAATAAGGCTAGAAAAGCCCTAAAAAAGCCGAATTTTCGATACTATTAAAGAACTGTTTCATTTTGAATCAAAATTTGTTGCAAAAAATCATAAAAAAAGAACTCTACCCACGGGGTAGAGTTCTTTAACTAAGAAGTTCGATTGGGAATTACATCATTCCGCCCATGCCACCCATGCCGCCCATATCCATAGGAGGTAATGCTGGTTTCTCTTCTTTCTTTTCTACTATTACACAGTCTGTTGTGAGTAACATACTGGCAATAGAAGCCGCATTGCTCAACGCAGCCTTGGTCACTTTGGCAGGATCAATCACACCAGCAGCGATCAAGTCTTCGTACATGTCGGTTTTTGCATTGTAACCAAAACCATCTTTGCCTTCGGCCACTTTATTTACCACTACAGAACCTTCTAGGCCTGCGTTGGTCACAATTTGACGAAGTGGTTCTTCGATAGCACGGCGAATAATGGCTGCACCAGTTTTTTGGTCTGGATTGTCGAACTTCAGAGATTCAATGGCAGAAGCAGCACGGATAAGTGCCACACCACCCCCTGCAACAATACCTTCTTCTACTGCAGCGCGAGTGGCGTGCATGGCATCATCAACACGGTCTTTTTTCTCTTTCATCTCGACTTCGGTAGCGGCTCCCACTTTAATCACAGCGACACCGCCAGCAAGTTTGGCAAGTCTTTCTTGTAATTTTTCGCGATCATAGTCACTAGTAGTGTCTTCGATGAGCTTTTTAATTTGAGAGACTCTAGCCTTGATAGCATCAGTTTCACCAATACCTTCTACAATGGTGGTATTGTCTTTGTCGATAGTGATGGATTTAGCTTCACCTAAAACAGAAACAGGAGCGTCTTCGAGTTTGGCACCCACTTCTTCGGAAACGAGTTGCCCACCAGTTAAAATGGCAATGTCTTCGAGCATCGCTTTACGACGATCACCAAAACCGGGTGCTTTTACTGCAGCGACTTTTAGAGTGCCACGGATTTTATTGACCACCAATGTAGTGAGGGCTTCGCCATCTACATCTTCGGCGATGATCAAAAGAGAACGACCTTGTTTGGCCACATGCTCTAAAATAGGGAGCAAGTCTTTCATCACGCTGATTTTTTTGTCGTAAAGTAAAATAAAGGGATCTTCAAGAACCACTTCCATTCGATCGGTGTTGGTCACAAAATAAGGTGACAAATAACCTCTATCGAACTGCATTCCTTCGACTACTTCTAAAACTGTGTCAGCTGTTTTGGACTCTTCAATGGTGATCACACCATCGTTACCCACTTTTTCCATGGCATTGGCAAGCAATTCACCGATTTCTGGATCATTGTTTGCAGAAACAGAAGCCACTTGAGCCACATGTTCTTTGCTGTTGATTTTGACAGCCATTTTGCTAATTTCTTGGATCACAGAAGCCACCGCAGCGTCGATACCTCTTTTGACATCCATAGGGTTTGCACCAGCGGCTACATTTTTTAGACCTTCACGAGTGATAGCTTGAGCTAAAACCGTGGCGGTAGTGGTACCGTCTCCAGCTACATCGGCTGTTTTGCTAGCCACTTCTTTGGCCATTTGAGCACCAAGGTTCTCGTAAGCGTCTTCTAGTTCCACCTCTTTGGCTACAGAAACACCGTCTTTGGTCACATTGGGGGCACCAAAAGATTTAGAGATCATTACATTTCGACCTTTAGGACCCAAAGTCACTTTCACTGCATTGGCGAGTTTGTCAACGCCTTCCATTAAGCTAGCTCTTGCTGCTACATCAAATTTCATTTGTTTAGCCATAATAATTATAACTCCTAGATTCTATATTAAAGTACCGCGAAAATATCGCTTTCTTTGACTATTAAATATTCTTTACCATCTACCATAACTTCGGTGCCACTGTATTTACCATAAAGCACACTATCACCCACTTTGACTTCGGGTTGGATTAACTCACCTTTATCATTTTTTCGACCTGGACCCATGGCTACGATTTTGCCTTGCATGGGTTTTTCTTTGGCGTTGTCTGGGATAAATAGACCACTTTGAGTTTTTGTTTCTGCTTCTGCAGGTTCAATCAAAATTCGGTCTGCAAGTGGTTTTATCATGTTGGATACCTCTTGTGTTAAAGTGAATGGCTTGTAAAGCCGTTAAACATTTATACTTGTGTATAGCAAATTGCATGCCAAAAACTTAAATTACTCGATTTTTCTTAAAAAACTAGATTATATTCCTGTCCTTTTAAGAAAAATGCCCTATATGACTTTTATTCTTTGTTTTTTTGAGTAGGATGGGGCACTTCCGTTTACAATATATAAAACCTAGCTCCCATACCGTCTTTTCAATCTCTAATTTTTGCTTCTTTAAAAGCAACTAAAATGATACAAAGATCCTCAGAGCGTTTCATATTGAAACGGAACACTCTCTATAATAAGGTTTTTATGCTTCAATACTCTAAAATAAAACTCCATTCATTAAAAAGTGTTTTATTTTTGAATGCTTTCTGTGTTATAAAGTGTTTCACTAATCTATTATAGCCAGGCGCTTCTGGAACTTCCATATTTCTTTTTTATTCTTTCTTTGTATTTATTTTTTTAGAATCTCCATGGAAAAAGGCTTCTTCCTGACCTGATTTGCTATATTAAAGAGGATTTTGTGTATGACAAACTTTTTTATAAAATTTCAACAAGCAATTAAGTTCTTTTCACTGTGTTTCAGTGTTTTGATGCTTGGGGCATGTGGTATGGATGCTTTTGAAAGTGAGTCGATGGCTTATAGACTGCAGTCAGAGCCCCATTATGTGTGGGGTTTGAGCGAATATCGATACTGTGATATCCCTTTTATTACTGGGGATTCCAGAGAAATTATGGAAAACTCTTGCTCTGAATGGCTAGAAACCGCCCCCTTTGAATATGAATTTAATTTCAATTATGATTATGTGGATGAATTTGAATACGGTCCCCATTTTCGAGAAAATTTCTCCTATACTGTTTATTTTATTTCTAGTTTTTATTATCGTCACCACTTTTATATTTTATATGATATCGGAGATAATGCTAGAATCGAGTTTAATTATACCCAAAATGAGGTTTCTTATTTTTGGGATTATCAAGTAAAGCAATACCGATAATTTATATACAAGGAAGCCATGAATTATTTAAATCAAGCCCAGTTTAATCTTCAACAACTAAAAAATAATGCTTACCCTGGAAGAGGTATTATCCTTGGCAAAAGCCCGTGCAGTCAGTATTGGGTTCAAGTGTACTGGATTATGGGGAGGAGTGAAAACAGCCGTAATCGAATTTTTGTTTTGGAAAATGAGACCGGGTTTTTAAAAACTAAAGCCTTTGATGAGTCTAAACTCACAGACCCTTCTTTGATTATTTATTACCCCATGCGACACGACAATGAGCATTTTATTTTGACCAATGGGGACCAAACCGATACTATTTTTGAGGCTTTTAAAAAAGGGAAATCCTTTGAAGAGGCTTTGGATTCACGTCAATACGAACCCGATTCTCCCCACTTTACACCCAGAATATCTGGTGTGATTTACAAAAATCCACAAGAGAGTGTTTATAAATTGTCTATCTTGAAGGCATTTAAAAATAGTGAAGAAGCTGGTTGCCAACGCTTTGTTTATTCTTACTCTAAAGGCCTTGCTGGTTATGGGCATTTTATTTCTACTTATCAAGGCGATGGAGATCCTATCCCTAGCTTTGAAGGAGAACCCGCTTTGATGCCTATTTTATCTAGTCCAGAAGAAACTCTGGATTTGTACTGGAATGCGTTAAATATGGATAATAAAGTCTCTTTGATGGTCCAATGGATAGAGGCTGCTACATTTGAAGCCAAAACATTCATTCAAAATAAATGGAATTAATATGGCTAAAAATAAAATCTCTTGGGTACTTCCTAAAGACCATTCAGAAAACGCTATAAAATCTGTATTTGAAAACTTAAATCTAATCCAACAAACGACTGCGTTGAATGCGAAAGAATTAAGCTCGCTTTTTGTGTATTTAGACTCTTTGTACGAATTTATTGTGCCCATCCAAGATGTTTCTGTACAGTTGCGTATGATAGAAGAGGTGCTCCAGACCGATTTGGTTCTTCATTTTGTTGAAGATTTAGAGTTTTTTGAAGAATTTAGCGAACTCTATGTCGATTTTGTGGATTTTTTCTTGGATCTAGCCTCGGGATTCGAGGATAAAGATTTTTTAGAAGAAATGCTTCGTAATATTGCTTTTGCAAAGGATGGAGCGGATCCAAAAAGCTTCTTGTTTTTGTCTGTTCAAGAATTTTTGCCCAAAGAAAAGGCCTTCCATATTTTAAATGATATTTTAGAAAAATATGAGCAGATGAAAGCTTACCCTTCTGAGTTTACATTTGAAGCCGCTAAAGCACTTACAGATGGACTGAATGCTCCCGACTATTATGAAAAACTTTGTTTTAGTGTGGATAAAAATAAAAGCATCCCAAGTCTTTTAAATGTTGCCAACGCTTATTACGATGTTGGTGATATTCCAAATACTAAACGAATTTTATCAGAGATTCAAGGGCCTATCGATGCACTTTATGAAGAAGATTATTTAGACTTGCAAGTGGGTATAGCTTCTCAAGAAGGAAAACAAAAAGAAGCCTTGGCTCTGGCTAAAACCTTGTATCAAAAATATCCAAAAGAATTTAACTTGGGGCGTTTGTGCCAATTAGTCTCACCCGAAGAAGCACAGAATTTGCTCCGTCAGCACGAAAAGTCCTATTTGGATGACAGTGTCTGTGAAAACTATTTGAGTTTGTTGATTGGATTAGAAGAGTTTGATTTGGCAAATGAATATTTAGACCAGAACGAAGAGTCTCTCGCAGGGATAGAAGCCCAAATTCTGTTCAATATTGTGGAAAGACTTGAAAGTATAGGGCAGATTGAGCTCGCTAAACGCATAGAAAAATGGATTGTGGAAGAACCCGAAGACCTGACTAGTTATGATTAAACTGAAGTGTGGGGGATTGTATACGCTAAAACTTTAATTTCTTGTAAGCCTCTTGTATATTATCTGCCCCCACTACCAGACTAGAAACCGCTATTCCACTTGCTCCTAAATCTTGAAGCACTTGAGTATCCTCATAAGATATTCCCCCTATCACATAAAAAGGACAAACGAAAAGAGAATCCTTCTTTCTGCTTTCTATCATTTGTACCACTTTCAAGACCCCTTCTGCACCCAAAATCGGGCTTAAATTTTCTTTAGTAGAAGTGTTTTTATAAGGGCCCAAACCTATATAATCTACCCCCTCTTCAAGGCGGCGTTTCACATCTAAAATAGAATTAGCAGTCCCCCCTATGATAGCCTTGGAACCCAAAATAAATCGAGCTGTTGAAACCGGTGTGTCTTTTAGCCCCAAGTGCACTCCACTCGCCAAAGACTCTTTTGCCAAATAAGGGTCGTCGTTGATCACTATTCGAATCTCATTTTTCTGGCAAAGCTCCACAGCTTCTTTGGCAACTTTTAGCTTGTCTTCGAAAGTACCAGACTTTTGTCTCAACTGTATGAACTGAGCATTGGCATCTATTAAAGCTTTCACTTGTTCAATATGTGAAAAACTCGACAAATCCCATGTCAAAACTTGAATGGATGGAAGTTTTTTTGAAGTGTAATTGTGTTTTAAATAGGCCAGAGCAAAACAAAGCGGTGCACTCCAATTGATAGCTGTTTCGTTACTAGCAAATGACTTTTGAAAATCAGAATAAGAAAAACCAGGCAGATCACTAGGATAAGGCACCTCTCGGTGTGAATCTTGACGAAACTCATTAATACCCCCCACAACTAAGCCTGGCACTGGCTCGTCTATACCGTCGGAGCCACTTATACGATGATGCGGAAACTTAGGTGCAGAAGCACACGAACCCGTTACAAAGCTCATGCCCTGAGGATTTCGCCCATATATAAAATCAATAAGCTCAAAAGCATAAGCAGCATAATCAAAAGCTGTGGACCACTCGTGCACCACCGCCAAAGTCAAAGCATGATTCGCAATCAAACCATTAGAACCCCAATGAAATTCTGACAAAGAAATTCGATGTGGACTCTGCTCTATTAAAGCTACAATCTCTTTGGCACTTTGCTCCAATTGAAGCCTAGCCTTTTCTTGTAATTCCAGATCCATACCTTGCAAAGCAAGGGCTATCCACCCAAAATTTTGAGTATCACGCCAAGTAATCGCATGCAAAACGCTTTGAGTCTTAGAATCTTCGAGCAAATCTTTAAGAATATCAAAGTCACTCACACCTTCTCTAAAAAGCATCGCTCTTGCCCAAAAAAACTCATCACTATAAACAGAATCACCGTATAGCCCACTCCCCTCGGTGTTATTGGGGTATGCAATATCTGGATTGGCTTGGGCCCATAAATAAGCGTTTTTCGACTTTTCTAAGCATATTCTTGCAAAATCTGCATCTTCTTTAGAAAATACACGATGTGCATGAGCCAAAACAGCTGCAAAATTCAAAGTCGAAGTGGTCGATTTCCCTAAAATTCGCCTTTGGTAAATAGTCTCATGGGGGGGCACAAAAGAATCCCAACGGTCGGGAGAAACCTTAAAAAACACACCTCCATCATGGTCTTGCATACGAATAAACCAGTCCAATTCAAAACGGATCTCTTCTAAAAGCGGGCTATGTTTGCATACCTCTGGATATAACTCTGCAATCAACAACAAAGTCCCCAAACTCACCCCTGCATTCACAATATATTTCCCATAATCACCAGCATCGTACCAACCGCCATGAGCATTCCAAAGCCCCTCTCTATCCATACTTTTGTGAAAAGGAATCGCATCATCTAAATGTGCCGCTGGTCTAGCCCACTTTCCCGCCCTTTCTGCCAATAAATCCACTCCACTCCTCTGATAATAAAAAGACTTCAGATTCGCATCGAACTGATCCGAAATCCACGCTTCACCAATTTGGAACCAATCACTTTGAACAGAAGAATCAAGCACAATACGATAACGACCAGGGGCCTTCAAATCAGAAAAATCACCCTTAAAACAAAGCTCTTGCGTAGGCTCCCATAACCCTTGCTCTAGCAACTCCCCCTCAAACACCAGCTCTGAACGCTCATTCAAAATTTGAAAACTAAAAGCCGAAGGATAAGTGGACAAAAAAACTTTTGGAGAAAAAGGTGCATAGCCCAAGTGATTGTAACGCAAAAAGGAATTATTCATAGCTAAACTATAGAATTTTTAAAATAAAGAACAAGCTTCCTTTCACAGATAAAGCCTAAGCAAGGAACATCATAAAAACACCGCGGTAAAACTACAGTTAAAGTGCAAAAACTAAGCAAAAAAAACGGCGGTAAAACTACAGTTAAAGTGCAAAAACTATGCAAAAAATGAATGTGAAAAAGAGAAAAACAAGGCGGCAAAAACACTGATTTCTACAATAGATGCACACACGAAATATTTAATGGGCTGTTCTGTCAGTAAACCACCAGAAGGAATACTTGTAAAATACAATTGCACTAACTGTGTGAATCTCGCAGCCAGTAAAACAAGAAAAAAGGCCATTGATTTATACATAGTTTAGGCTCTGATAGTTTCCTATATAGAGGGCTAGGATTTTCATTTGTTGTATTTGCCTGTTTAGGTTTATTCGTTTTGATTTTTCTTGAAGTTTTTTGCTTGCTCAAAAATCTCAACATACACCTCGTCTCTTTCAACAGGTGGATAGTCAAACTTGTCTAGCAATAGAATCAGTTCAACTTTCAATCCTGATTTTATATCGTCTCGTTTATTCCAGTCAGGAAATTTGGCTTGTCCGTCCACAAGTTTTTTCACGGCTTTTGCAAGCTCAATCATTTTGTCGTCTGGATATTTGAAGCCATATTTGATGCAAAGTTCTTTTAGAATGTCATAAAACGCTTTTTCCTGAAAATCAATGCCCAATTCATCACCAGCCGAAAATTCTTTGTGAACCTCCCAAATCAATTCCGTAAATGCTTGTTCTAATTTCGATTCTGTGAATTTCATACTATATAAAACTAGTCATTTTTCCATTTTGTAGCATTGTTGATGGTGTGTATTTGGATTAAATTCGTTCATTTTCACTTATGGATCCGTTAATGATTAAATAAAATCTCGACCTTTATTAGTTAAAAAATATTGTTGCTTACGACTGGTTGATTGAAGATAATTGTATAAAAAATGTTGGACGATGCTTGATATTGACAGCTTCCATAAATTCACTGCAGCTATGTTTACCTTCTTTCATTACAAAAATCAAACTCAACACTTGTTTGGTATCTTGTTCGGTTTTAAGTTTTCTTATCATTTTATTATTGACCAATATCCCGAACGACTACTACCAACTCGTTTTATTAATTTAGCATTTTTTAATTTCTCTATATTTTTATCTATAGCCGTCGTACTAATCCCAATAGTTTCTGCCATTTCTCGCTTACTTATTTTAGGATTCTTTGCTACTAATTTTAATATCATTTGCTGACTTTCTACCAACCCACTTTTCTCTTCAACAACCTCACCCGAAGGTAGCACCACACGCAAGAAATTCTCGGAAAAATGGAAACAATCTTTGTCGTAACTTTCTAAAATTCTAGGGATGCCCGAACCCAATTGTTCTACCAAATCTAAATCTTTAAATACTCGCATTAATTCTTTGTTCCTTAAGATAGAAAAACCCTGAAAAAACTCTTCTTCGGATAATCCTTGCGGTAAACTTCCATAAGAAGTGATTTCTAATCTATCATCGAAAATCTCAAACTTTGGTGCGACCTCCCGTGTATAGTCATTGTGAACAAAAGCATTAATAACCGCTTCTCTTAAAGCACCAGCATTCCATAACCTTTGTTCTTTCCTTGCTTTTGGAGTAATTTCTGTAAGCGTTTTATTCTTTAAATTTAACTTCTCTAATACCTGAAAAGTTGCTTTGATTAAGCTTTCATAACCGTATTCATTACTTTCTACTAAATTCACTCGATTTAAACCCGAATAACGAGCCACTTTTATCTAAACCAATATAAATAAGACCTCCTTTATTGGAATTAAGAAAAGCTACCACCTCTTTCTCTATTTCAGGAGTTACTTTTTGCTTGTATTCGATATGTTTATTTTCTGTGGGTTTCATTTTTCAAAAAATTATCGTCTTAGCATTTTGCAGGGTTATTTTTAATGTAGTTGGAAACATTATTATATGCTCTCTGATTTCTTATAATATTGTCGTAATAATTTCGCTGGCAGATTTTAAAGTCTAAAAGCTTGATTTTTTCTAAATTCATTGAAAATCATTTCTCCATTTTCTATAGTGCCAAACAAATGTTCGCGGTACTTGCAACATAGCGTAATAAAATAAAAACCCAACTGAGAGTAATCAAAGCTTTTTAATCGCAGTACTTTACGCTGTGGAAAATTTTTGCTATTTAGATTATTGAACTGCATTTAATCAAATATAAATCTATCTATAAAAATAATTATTGAAATTTAACGCAAAAGCACATTTTAATCATATAAAATGATGTTATAATTAAACAATATTGGTACTCCTGCCTTGATTTTAAATCTTCGCAGGAGCGACGATTGCAGTGAACGCTGACTTTTGCGGCTGCTTTTTGGTTTTGTAGTGTTATTTTTCATTTTTATGATCCCTTTGTAGTTACATTTAGCTTTTGCTTTTAAACTAAAGAATCAAACTTTTCTGTCTTAAATTTTTAAGCCACAATAGACCCCAAGGAATTTGGTCAACAGCTTGTTGGCTAATTATAATTATCTGATTATTATCGTGTTCTAATTGTCCAGCTGCTTGTTGGATGTTTTCAATACTATTAGAATTTTCCAATCGGGCAACAGCTTGTTGCCTAATTGAACCAGAGTAAAAAAGAAAGAAGGAATAAAGCTGTGTCAATTCAGAATTGATCCAAAGTACTGCTTTAGCTTGCGAAGAACGGACTTTAATTTTTAACTCATTAATCCGATAGGTATTATCCAATTTATAGCTTATATCCTAAGTTTTGAAAATTCTTTTTACTTCTTCTTTTAATCGTTCTTCTCTCGCAAATAATTCTTTTAATTCGCCTTGCAGCATTTCCATTTGGACTTCATAATCCAAGTGTTCAACATGGTTTACAATTTCAATATACTTACTTGGTACCAATGAGAAATCTTTCTTTTCAATTTCTTTAAAATTAGCAGAATAGTCACACTCTAGTACATTTTTTCCCAAAATCAGTTTTAATAAGTGTGCTTTTTACTTTGGTTTTGTTCTGTGTTGGTTATGAGAGCGGTATCTATTCGAAAAAGCCAGGCGTGTGTGAGACTTTATTATAAATAGATTTTATTCTTCATATAACTGACTTTTTTAGTTTAAATAATTTATATTTAATTTTAATAAAACATAAGTTTTATTATTAATCACATTTTTTTAGTTTTTTAAACTAGGAGGATCAATGAAATGTCAATATGTTAGGATTTTTGCTTTGATTTTTACTGCTTTATTTTTTGTTGCCTGTGACAATAAGGGAAATCCAACAATAAATGAAGATAACGATGTCAATCTCAATTCATCGTCTTCAGAAGAAGCACCAGAAAACTCATCTTCGTCACAAGAAGTGCCAGAGAGTTCTTCATCTGAGGAGTCTGGAGACTGTAAAGTCGTTCCGATTTGTGATGCTATTGTAATGGATGATTTTTCTACTTGGAATTTTATAAAAGATGATGCTTTCGGTGATGAAATGGAATACATCTACACAGTGGACGGAAAATCGCTTATTTTGACAACCATTGATGCAAATGGGACAAAAAAAGTGAACAGCAATGCGTATGCAATGTATGATATGACTACTGCAGTGAGTCAAGATATGTCATTTAGAGCCGTTGTATCGACTTGTAAAGGTGATAATGGAAATCCTCGTACAAAAAAGGTGTGCGAATAGTTTATAACACTAATTAAAAGCGTTTTAAAGTCACAAACAGAACTTGTTTTGTGACTTTTTTTGTAAGTGGAGTTTTTTCTTTTAAGCCGGCTGAACAGAAGCCTCAGGAAAAACTGTAAGCCTTTTGAATACAAAAAAAAGTCCTTTGCTTAAAGGACTTTTCTTTTGAATGTCTAGAATCGTTTATTTGACTTCGAAGTAATAAGTTTGTAGTGTTTTGTCGTCTTGAGAAAGTACTAAGACTTGCTTGCCTTTGGGGAGGGTGCCTTTGATTTGGTATAGGGCTTCGGATTTGTAGGAGACTTCTAAATCAGTTTTGCTAGATGGATCTACAAATAAGCCTCTTTTGTCGTCTTCAAATCCTGTGCAATTTTCGTGGGCAGACACTGCTTCATTTTTTAGGGAATAAGTGGCTGCTTTCAAAGGAGTTGTGACTGAGCTTGCATTTTTGTATAAAAAGTCAATTTCAGATGAAATTACACGAGGGTCTGGCAGAGTTTTGATTGCACTAGCAGGGACTCTTTTGGATTTTTTTGCTTTTTTGGAGGGTAAAGATGGAGCATTTTTGGAGTCTGTATAGCTTAAACGATAAGCGGCAACAGATTCTTTACAAGAGGCAGACCATAAGACCCAACTGTTCGCATATTTTTCTGCACCTTCGGGGTTAGCGACATACAGACCAGGATCCACTTTGTCATCGTATATATAAAGAGTTAGTTTTGCATTTGGAGACTCGTTATTGGTGCTAAATCTTTCTTGACCTAAAACAAAACGATTGCGACGAGCTTTGATGAGATAATCACCAACAGGTACTTTTTCAAATTTGAATTCACCTTTTTTAAGACCGTCTTTGTATTCGTATTTTGGTTTTTGTGTGGAGAAAATAGTAGAATCCATCCATACTGTGGGCATTTCTACAGGATTACCAGTAAATGGGTCTAAAACCACCCCTTCAATAACACCTTTTTTCTCTCCACATGCTACAAATGATAAAATAACCAAACTGAGGGAGAACAAAACTAACTTTTTCGACATGACTTTCCTTTGATTTTATTATTCTTCGTCTTTAACAACCACTTTTCTTGTTTTTCTTTTGGCACTCACAATATTGTTTTCAAAACGCTTATTAAAGCGATCGATACGACCAGCTGTGTCCACACGATGTTGCTTCCCTGTCCAGAATGGATGGGTGTCGGCAGTGATTTCTAAAGTCACTACGCTATGCTCTACACCGTTGATTTCTCTTTTTTCTGAAGAGGTTTTGGTAGAACGAGTGATATATTCTGCACCTGTGTTGGCATCAACAAACACAACGGGCTGATAGTTGGGGTGTATTCCTTCTTTCATAATTATAATCCTGCTAAAAACAGCTGTAAAACACCAAACTTAAGAAAAAAATGCCTTTTTGGCAAGACTATAATACTATTTTTAAGCTATGACTTATGCAATATTATTCTTTTATTTTTTAATTATAGCCTGTGGAAACTCATCTCAAGATTTCGAAGCTATTGTTGAGCATCAAAAATACCCTTTAATTGAATGGCCAGACTCTGTTTATATAGCTTCTTTGGATTCTATTCTAAAGCTAGAGCCCGTAAAAAAAGAAAAAGATGAAAATCAAACCGAAATCACCTTAAAAACTTCTAGTTTAATGAGCAGTGTTCCTACCCCCGTTCCTGCTAAGCAACAAAGCAAAGCTTCTAGCAAAACAACCGCCACTAGCAGTCCGCCAAGCATTTCATTTGCCAACCGTTTTATGAAAACTCTAGAAGTATGGCAATCGGACCCTGCAAATCCTTCCTTGTACATTTCTGTAAAGGCAAATGACAACGAGGATTTATATCAACTCATTCAAAGGCACTACAAAAAGAGCACCGTTGAGCTTCCGAAGTTTTACACCACCTCTACCCTACAATCCTTAAATCCTGGAGTTTCTGTAGAGCACTTAAAATCAGGAGACATGGTAAGACTCCCTCGGTTTTAGCGACCACCCACCAAAATGGAATCCACTTTAATAGAGGGCTGCCCCACTGTGACAGGCACCGAACCAGACGAAGCCCCACACATGCCAGCAGCCATCTCAAAGTCGTTGCCCACCATGCTAATTTGATTCAGGATTTCGTGACCTTTGCCTATCAAGGTAGCCCCTCGTACGGGCTCTGCAATTTTACCATTTCGAATCACATAGGCCTCGTCTACCGCAAAATTAAACTCACCAGTGGCGGGATTCACAGAGCCTCCAGCCATTTTAGCTGCGTACAACCCATTGTCTACACCAGAAATCATATCTTCTAAAGAACTTTCTCCAGGAGCGATAAAAGTATTTCTCATACGGCTCACGGGGGCATATTTATAAGACTCTCGTCTTGCACTCCCGGTCAAAGGGACTCCGACCTCTTTTGCACCCACTCGATCACTCAAAAAAGACTTCAAAACTCCATTTTCAATCAAAGTGGTCCGTTGTGTAGGGGTACCTTCATCGTCGATAGACAAAGAACCCCATGCATTATCTATGGTCCCGTCATCGATAGCCGTCAACACAGGGTTTGCGATTGGCTCTCCTAGTTTATCACAAAAAGGGCTTGCTTTTTTTCGAATAGATTCAGTTTCCAAAGGATGCCCACAAGCCTCGTGAAAGATTACACCACCAAAACCATTCCCCATGACCACAGGCATTTTTCCACCTGTAATATAGCCTGCATCTAGCATTCGAAGCACCCTTTCGGCACCACTAGTCGCCAAAATTTCTGGAGAAATATGTTCTAAAAGCTCATAGCCTCCCAAAGCCCCAGGAGACTCATGGGTAGTAAAGCGTTCTTCTCCTTTTGCACCTGTTACTCCCACACTAGCTCTAGTTCTAGCTCTAGAATTTTCTATAAAAAGCCCTTCACTATTTATTATTTGAATATGAGAGCAAGTGTCCACCACAGAAGCACTCACCTGCACAATTTGAGAAGAAAAGGCCCTAGCAGCTTCATCTGCTTTTTTCAAAAAATCCAACTTATAAGTTTGTCCCAAAACTCGAGGATCTTTAAAACTTTTCAAAGAATAATCCACAACACTTTGCGGCTCTAAAAACTGAAATGAAAAAACACCTTTTGAAGCTTGTGAATTTCGAGAAAAAGCCAAAGTATCTACCATTTTCAACAAGGAATCCGTAGAATCATCACTTGTAAAAGCGTACAAAACCTCGGGGCCAAAAAACAAACGAATCCCCACACCAAATTCGGTACTCGCAGAAGCATTTTCTATTTTTTTGTTTTTTAAAAGCAAGACTGAAGAGCGAGTTTCTTCTACAAACAATTCTGCAAAATCAGCTCCCAATGAGTTTGCCTTTTCTATCACTCGATACGCTTTTTCTGGATTCATAAACAGCCCTTAGCACATTAAAAATAATAGTGAATATACAAATTTCTAATGATGAAAAGGCGTTTATCGCAATCAATGCATTACTTTTTTAATCTGAGACACCGTAAACTCGTTAAAATGAAGCATAGAAGCCACCAAAGCCGCTTGTGCTGCAGTGCCTTCAAAAAGCTCTTGAATATGCTCCAAAGTACCAGCACCACCACTTGCAATCACAGGGATTTCAAGCGACTTCGCCATCAAATCAGTAAAAACTAAATCATAACCTTCTTTGGTACCGTCGGCATCGATAGAATTCAAACAAACTTCTCCTGCCCCCAGCCTCTGTGCCTCTTGAGCCCACTGGATAGCATCAAGCCCCATAGCACGACGGGCTCCCTGAATAAAAACCTCGTAACCGCTAGGAATTTGCTCTGAAACACCCACAAACTTAGCATCAATCGCAAGCATCACAGCATTTTTCCCAAACTTTTCAGACGCATCGGCAATCACACTTGGATCCAAAACCGCCAAACTATTAATACTCACCTTTTGAGCCCCAGCCTCCATCGCATCTTCAATATCTTTCAGATCACGAAGCCCGCCTCCAACAGTCAAAGGCACACGAGTCACCGCCGCCACACTCTTCACTAAATCCAAATCAATCGCGCGGCCTTCTGCACTAGCCATAATATCATAAACCACAAGCTCATCGACGCCCTCGTCACTATAACGAGACGCCATCTCCACCGGATCTCCAACATCGATATTCCCTTTGAATTGAACACCTTTAGTGACTCTTTTATCAATTACATCTAGGCAAACGATTAATTTTTTTGATTGCATACAAAGATCCTATGGTTTTAATGGACTCCAAAAGCTCGTAAATTTTCACCCTTAGAGCGTTCCTTAAATATATGAATAACAAAAAAAAATGTCATTTACTTTTTAATTTTTTTATGGGCCTTCCCCACTTTTTTTAAGACACAAACTCAACCACCTCCAATTCAAAAAGTGGGTCGGGTGTTTTGTTGCAATCTTTTTTAATAAAAAAGGATTTTCACTACACCCCCTAAGGCAAAAAA
>LSQX01177997.1_pt1 | contig 24977 bp, 28 predicted proteins | sample 654561 | NCBI WGS metagenome assembly LSQX01 (sample SAMN04489861, study PRJNA283612) | anaerobic digester metagenome | isolation source: 4 biogas reactors fed with cattle manure at either 37C or 55C with and... | place: Denmark: Kongens Lyngby | collected 2014 | reverse complement strand
GACCAGATGGCCGTCCACGTGCCGCTTTCGGCAGAGGCGCAGGCCGAAGCCCGCTTCCTTATGCTTGCCGCAGGAAATCTGCTCAAGCCCTCGGATGGTCGCCCTGTCGCCGTTCCGACACAGGATATGGTTCTCGGATCATATTACCTTACAATAGAAAAGCCGGGCGAGCCGGGCGAGGGCAAGATATTCCGTGACGAAGAGGAAGCTATCATGGCGTATGACGAGGGTGTTATCGGTCTTCACGCCAAGATAAAAATCCGCCGCTTCCTTGAAATCGACGGAATACGGCAGTATCGTCTTGTTGAGACCACAATCGGACGTGTTATCTTCAACCGCCCGATTCCGCAGGACCTCGGCTTTGTCGAGCGCAAAACCGTGGACGACATGTTCAAATATGAAATAGACTTCAAGGTCGGTAAGAAGCAGCTGTCCCAGATTATCGAGAAGTGCATCAAGGTGCACGGCACCGCCAAAACCGCGGTTGTGCTTGATGCCATCAAGGCACAGGGTTATAAATATTCGACAAGGGGCGCCATGACGGTTGCCGTTGTCGACGCCGCTATCCCTCCCGAAAAGAAGAAGCTTATCGAAGAGGCCGAAGCGCGTGTTGACGCCATTACCAAAGCATTTAAGCGCGGACTTATGAGTGATGATGAACGCTGCCGCAAGGTTATTGAAACATGGAACGAGACCACCAACAAGGTTACCGAGGCTCTTAATAAAAACCTTGACCCTTATAATCCAATCTTTATGATGTCGGATTCGGGGGCCCGCGGTTCCATTGCCCAGATACGCCAGCTTGCAGGTATGCGCGGACTTATCGCCAACACGTCGGGACGCACCATTGAGGTTCCGATTCGTTCAAATTACCGCGAGGGGCTTAATGTTCTCGAATACTTTATTGCCTCCCGCGGCGCCCGTAAAGGTCTTGCCGACACGGCGCTTCGTACCGCCGACTCGGGATATCTTACCCGCCGTTTGGTGGATGTAGCACAGGATGTCATTATCCGTTCCGAGGACTGCGGCACCACCGAGGGCTTTACCGTCAGTGATATCCGCGACGGCAAGGAGTTAATCGAGCCGTTGGTTGAGAGACTTGTCGGACGCTTTCTTGTCGAGGACTTTGTTGATCCCGAAACCGGTGAGGTTGTGGTTTCAAAGGACACCTCGATAGGCGATAAAGAAGCCGATCTTCTTGTCAATAAGTATAATGTAGAGAAAATAAGTATCCGCTCGGTACTCACCTGCAAAGCAAAGCACGGTGTGTGCGCTAAATGCTACGGTTCAAATCTTGCATCGGTCGGAACCGTTTCATGCGGTGAGGCCGTCGGTATCATCGCCGCCCAGTCGATTGGAGAACCGGGCACCCAGCTTACCATGCGTACCTTCCATACCGGAGGTATCGTATCAAGCGAGGATATCACACAGGGTCTTCCCCGCGTTGAGGAGCTGTTTGAGGCGCGCAAGCCCAAGCATCTTGCCTATATTTCCGAAATAGACGGGGTTGTCCGGTTTAGCGAGGATAAGAAAAAGCGTACGGTGATAGTCACCAAAACAGAGGGTGACGATATAGACGAACGCTCTTATGTTATCCCCTATGGTTCGCGCATAGCCGTTAAAGAGGGCGATGTGATAAAGGCCGGCGACCGTATTACCGAGGGATCGATTAACCCCCACGACATTCTGTCCGTGAGCGGCGAAGAGGCGGTGCAGAACTATCTGATTCAGGAGGTTCAGCGCACCTACCGCATGCAGGGTGTTGATATCAACGACAAGCACGTTGAGGTAATCATTCGCCAGATGATGCGCAAGATAAAGGTTGACGATGCCGGAGACACCTCGCTTATTTCGGGCGCTTTGATTGATAGGTCGGAGTTTAACGAGCAAAACGCCTTGATACGCGAGAGGATCGCAGACGGAGAGAGCGAGTTGCGTGAAGCTACCTGCACTCCGGTTTTGATGGGTATCACAAAGTCGTCTCTTGCAACCGACAGCTTCTTGTCCGCCGCCTCGTTCCAGGAAACTACACGAGTTCTTACCGAAGCCGCCATCAAGGGCAAGGTCGATCCTCTGCTTGGCCTTAAGGAAAACGTCATCATCGGCAAGCTGATTCCCGCAGGCACGGGAATGCAGCCCTATGACGAAATCCAAATCGCCAACATGCATCCCGACGCCCCTGAGGACAGTTATATTTCAACCCTGCGCGGCATGCTCGAGGACGATGACGAAACCCCCGAACTTATTGACAACGCAGGGGATAATGTCATCCAGGCTCAGGGCAGCCAGTCGGTACCCAGTCAGGTATAAGCTTTACAAGCCGGGCAGACGAAATCAAGCAATTTTTGCTTGACAAAATGATATACGCCGTGATAGTATTCATAATTGTGATATTAAAAACGGCGTGCGGCGGTAAGCTGTATCGCATACTTTATTTATTACCTTGTTTCCAAAGACCCATGGTCTTTTAGGAATATATTCTATATACAGGAGGTGTTGTTTTTGCCAACCTTTAACCAGCTCGTGCGTAAAGGACGGGAGGAAGTCGAGAAGAAGTACAAGGCTCCGGCCCTCTTAAGGGGATGGAACTCTAAAAAGCGTATTCCTATCGAACAGAACTCTCCCCAGAAGCGAGGAGTGTGTACTGCGGTTAAGACTTCCACGCCCAAAAAGCCTAACTCGGCTTTGCGTAAGGTCGCCCGTGTGCGCCTGTCCAACGGGATTGAGGTAACTTCCTATATCCCCGGTGAAGGCCATAATCTGCAGGAGCNNGTTGTCTTGATTCGCGGCGGACGTGTAAAGGACCTGCCCGGTGTGCGTTACCACATCATCCGCGGTACTCTGGACGCCCAGGGGGTAGCCAAGCGCATGCAGGCCCGTTCCAAGTACGGCGCAAAGAAACCCAAGGCCGGCGCGGCCAAATAGTAAGGACATTTCAGCGGCTATATAGCAGCATTTATATAAATTTCCGATCTCGATTCTTTCGATAAGGAAGCCTTATACTGATTAGGGTTTAGAATGTTTTAAACTTTTTAACAGATACTAAGCAAATCAGTGTTGGAATAATGCTCTATAACGGCCAACGGAAGCTTGCCTTTGACGGGAGGATGTTCCGCAAGGGCAGTCAATTTCGAGTACCTATGATATCATATCTATGAAGGAGGGAAGTAGAGTGCCGAGAAGAGGTTCCATAGCAAAACGTGATGTTTTGCCCGACCCGCTTTACAATTCCAAACTGGTCACCAGATTAATTAACAATGTCATGTATGACGGCAAGCGCGGCGTAGCGCAGAAGATTGTTTATGGTGCTTTTGACATTGTCCGTGAAAAGACCGGAAAAGATCCTATCGAGGTCTTTGAACAGGCCATGGAGAATATCATGCCCCTGCTGGAGGTTAAAGCCCGCCGTGTCGGCGGCGCCACCTACCAGGTGCCGATTGAGGTTCGTCCCGAACGCCGCCAGACATTGGGGTTGCGCTGGCTGACAGCCTATTCACGCACCCGTTCCGAGCGTACCATGAAAGAACGTCTTGCAGGCGAGATTATGGACGCGATAAACGGTGTCGGCGGGGCAGCCAAAAAGCGCGATGACACCCATCGCATGGCAGAAGCGAACAAAGCATTTGCACACTACAGATGGTAAGTCTCTGATTGCCATAATGTTTCGTTCACAGTTTGTACCGGAATGTTATGATACCGAGAGATTGAGCTTGTTTCAAACTAGCCCTCTTAAGGGCAAGGGGCTCACCATTTGTGGATTCGACGCCGCGAGTTGGTTTGCCTCCTGCAAGCAGCGTTTACGGAAAATTTAAGGAGGACAGTTAATGGCAAGGCAAGTATCATTGGAGCTCACCAGAAACATCGGTATCATGGCCCACATCGACGCCGGTAAAACGACAACTACCGAGCGTATCCTGTTCTATACCGGTATTAACCATAAAATGGGTGAAACACATGACGGCTCGGCGACCATGGACTGGATGGCGCAGGAGCAGGAGCGCGGTATTACAATTACTTCGGCGGCTACCACCTGTTTCTGGAAGAACCACCGTATTAATATCATCGACACCCCGGGTCACGTTGACTTTACCGTAGAGGTTGAGCGTTCGCTCCGCGTGCTCGACGGTTCGGTTACCGTTTTTTGTGCCAAGGGCGGTGTTGAACCCCAGTCTGAAACCGTCTGGCGTCAGGCTGACCAATATAAAGTACCCCGTATGGCATATATAAACAAGATGGACATCATGGGCGCTGATTTTTACCGCGTCGTCAATATGATGAAGGAGCGTCTTAAAACCAATGCCGTACCGATTCAGCTCCCCATCGGTGCCGAGGATACCTTCAAGGGTATTGTCGACCTTGTGGAGATGAAGGCGTATATCTATTATGATGATATCGGCAAGGATATCCGTTGTGAGGATATTCCTGCAGATATGATGGATAAGGCGCAGGAATACCATGACGCTTTGGTTGAGGCTGTTGCCGAACAGGATGATGAGCTGCTTGAGAAATACTTCTCCGGCGAGCCCCTCACGATTGAAGAAATCAAGTCCTGCATCCGCAAGGCGACTATTGCCAACAGGATGGTTCCCGTGACCTGCGGCACATCCTATCGCAACAAGGGCGTACAAAAGCTGCTTGATGCCGTTGTGGATTATATGCCTGCCCCGACCGACATTCCCTCAATTAAAGGAATCAACCCCGATACCCAGGAGGAGATCGAGCGTCATTCTTCCGATTCCGAGCCTTTTGCGGCTTTGGCATTTAAGATTGCGACCGACCCGTTCGTAGGAAAGCTTTGCTTCTTCCGCGTATATTCCGGCAAGGTCAACGCGGGCTCAAGCGTATACAACTCAAACAAGGATAACAACGAGCGTTTAGGCCGTATTCTCCAGATGCACTCCAACCATCGTCAGGATATTGAAACCGTTTATGCGGGAGATATTGCGGCTGCGGTCGGGCTGAAGAATACCACCACCGGAGACACCCTGTGTGACGAAAAGCATCCGGTTATTCTTGAGTCGATGGAGTTCCCAGAGCCTGTTATCCGAGTTGCGATTGAGCCTAGGACAAAGGCCGGTCAGGAGAAGATGGGCATTGCCCTCTCAAAGCTTGCGGAGGAGGACCCCACCTTTAAGAACTACACCGACGAAGAAACCGGTCAGACCATAATCGCGGGTATGGGCGAGCTCCATCTTGAGATTATTGTCGACCGCCTGCTCCGCGAATTCAAGGTAGAGGCCAATGTCGGCGCACCTCAGGTTGCCTATAAGGAGACCATCCGCAAAAGCGCAGAGATTGACCACAAATATGCCCGCCAGTCGGGCGGACGCGGACAGTATGGTCACGTTAAAATCCGTATTGAGCCTAACGAAACCGGCAAGGGATATGAATTTGTCAACGCTGTTGTCGGCGGCGTCATTCCCAAGGAGTACATCCCGGCCGTTGACCAGGGTGTTCAGGGTGCTATGCTGTCGGGCGTTGTGGCAGGCTATAACGTGGTTGACGTCAAGGTTACCCTATTTGACGGTTCGTACCACGAAGTAGACTCTTCCGAAATGGCATTTAAGATTGCCGGCTCAATGGCCTTCAAAGAAGCCATGCGAAGAGCGGATCCCGTTCTGCTTGAACCAATCATGAGGGTGGTTGTCACGGTACCCGAGGAGTATATGGGTGATGTAATCGGCGATTTGAACTCCCGACGCGGTATGATTCAGGGAATGGAAGCAGTCTCAGGCGCCCAGCAGATAACAGCAATGGTACCGCTGTCCGAGATGTTCGGCTATGCAACCGACATGCGTTCACGCACGCAGGGACGCGGACAGTACAGCATGGAACCCAGCCATTATTCCGAGCTTCCGAAGAGTGTGGCAGAAAACATTATATCCAAAAGGATTAAGAAAGAGGATTAATCTGTCTGCCAAATCGATATTTTATTTGGAAAAGGCTTGAAATTCGCTTGACTAATTGTTAAAATGAATTCCATAGGTTTTCATTAATTATGAAAAAGTAATTTGTGTTTATAAAAGGAGGAAATAAACATGGCAAAGGCAAAGTTTGAAAGAAGCAAACCACACGTTAATATTGGTACCATCGGACACGTTGACCATGGTAAAACCACACTGACCGCCGCTATCACAAAGGTTCTCAACCTCAGGGGAAGCTCCGAGTTTGTTGATTATGCGAACATCGACAAGGCTCCCGAAGAGCGTGCACGCGGTATCACAATCAGTACCTCACACGTTGAGTACCAGACCGAAACCCGTCACTATGCACACGTTGACTGCCCCGGTCACGCCGACTATGTAAAGAACANNCCGGTGCCGCTCAGATGGACGGCGCAATCCTGGTTGTTTCGGCTGCAGACGGCCCGATGCCTCAGACCCGTGAGCACATTGTTCTTGCACGTCAGGTTGGCGTTCCCTATATCGTTGTATTTATGAACAAGGTCGATCAGGTCGACGATCCCGAGCTTCTTGAGCTTGTCGAGATGGAAGTTCGCGAACTGCTCAACGAGTACAACTTCCCCGGCGACGACACACCCATTATCAAAGGCTCTGCTCTCCAGGCTCTTGAGTGCGGCTCCAATGATGTCAATGCTCCCGAGTACAATTGTATCGTCGAGCTGATGGATGCTGTTGATAGCTACATCCCCACCCCTCAGCGGACAACCGATCTTCCCTTCCTTATGCCTGTTGAGGACGTGTTTACCATTACAGGCCGCGGAACGGTTGCTACCGGTCGTGTTGAGCGCGGCCAGTTGAAGTTGTCCGAAGAGGTTGAGATTATCGGTTTGACCGATGAGAAAAAGAAGACGGTTGTTACCGGTATCGAAATGTTCCGCAAGCTGCTTGATTACGCCGAGGCAGGCGACAACATCGGCGCTCTGCTTCGCGGTGTTCAGAGAGACGAGATTGAGCGCGGACAGGTTCTTTGCAAACCTGGCTCCATCAACCCGCATACCAAATTCCATGGCAAGGTTTATGTCCTTTCCAAGGAAGAGGGCGGACGTCACACTCCTTTCTTCAACAACTATCGTCCCCAGTTCTATTTCCGTACCACAGACGTAACCGGTGTCGTTTCTCTGCCTGAAGGCATCGAGATGTGCATGCCCGGCGATAATGTCGAGATGGATGTTGAGCTTATTACCCCGATTGCCATTGAGGAAGGTCTGCGCTTTGCTATCCGTGAAGGCGGCCGCACCGTTGGCTCCGGTGTTGTTACAAAGATTAACTAATAGGCTAAACAGCTTTAAATCCCTCCCGTTTTCGGGAGGGATTTTTTTGCGGGAGCTTATATAATACTGATTGTTGGACATTTTGCGGAGCGATTGTTATAATATATTTGTATTTAGTATCAGAGCCTTTTCATTTTTGGGGACGACGGTATTTTGATTTTGGAGGAGTCATCCATGCCGTTTTACAAAAAAAATAAATTCGGCAGACTTGCGGTAGTGGTATTGCTGCTTGCAATCCTGTCGTCAACAATATTAAGCGGCTGTAAGAAGGAATCAATCGCAGGCAAATCATTCCGGTTTTCACTTTCGGCTGAACCACGCCAGATTGACCCCCAGATTTCGACCGATACAGCCTCGGTGACCATGGTTGTCGCCCTTTTTGAAGGCCTCGCGCGACTCGATGAATCGGGGAAAGCCCGACCAGGGGCGGCAGACTGGGTGGTGTCGGATGACGGACTAACCTATACCTTTACGCTGCTCGATTCAAAATGGAGCGATGGCACTGAGGTGACAGCCCATGATTTTGTTTTCGGTATGCAGCGTGCCGTGCATCCGACTACACAATCATCATTGGCGGAACAGCTGTTTGAAATAAAATATGCGCGGGAGATAAACGAGGGAAGGGCGGATGCTTCCTTTCTGGGCGTAAAAGCACTGGATGATAAGCGGTTGACAATAACCCTGACGCAGCCCGACCGTGATTTTCCCGCAAAGACGGCTTCCACCCCGTTTATGCCCTGTAAAAAGAGCTTTTTCGACCAGACAGAGGGAAAGTACGGGCTGGACACCGAGCATCTTATTTCAAACGGGCCTTTTTACCTAAAGGCATGGAATCACAACAAATCCCTATTGATGGGTAAAAACGAGGGTTATCACGATGCCGAAAACATTCTACCGTCGTCGGTGCGCTATGTGATAGGCGAGGTTGAGGATCCGGTAAAAGCATTATCGGAGGGCATGCTGGATGCGGCGCCGATTCCGGCGGGTGAGCTTGAAAAAGCCCGAAATGCCGGAATAAGGCTGCATACCCAAAAGGATACCCTGCTTATGCTGTGGATGAACAACGACAATCAGTCTCTGAGCAACCCATATTTGAGGCGGGCGCTCAGGGATTCGATTGAATGGAAACTGCTTCTTGAACAGTTGGACAGTACGACCGACATACCCGCGACAGGTTTTGTTTCTCCCGACGCAACTGTACTGTCTGCCGGCAGGTATCGTGACGATACCAATAGGATTACGCCGACCACCCGCGCTCCGCAGGCGCAGCAAGAGCTTTCCAAAGGGCTTCAGCAAGCCGGGCTTGAAGGGATGCCGACCCTCACCCTTTTATGTTCTGACGACGAATACAGTACCAATATTGCAAGGTATGTGGTGCAATCGTGGCAGAAAAATCTTTCGCTCTATTTCAGCATTGAACCGCTTACCCTGTCGGAGCTGACATCAAGGGTAAAGGTGGGCAACTATCAGATCGCAATTTCCTCGTTTACCGCGCCCGGCGCAGATGCAAAGGATGCTATGGGCAGCTTTATTACGGGAGCGATAGGGAATTATGCCCATTTTTCGGATGAAGAATATGACGATAAATTCAAGTCTGCAGGCAACCGAGCGACACAGCAGGAGCTGAAGGTTCTTGAAGAAACTCTGTGGCAAATGTGCCCTTCTGTTCCGCTCAGCTTTCGGCTTAGGTATACGGGCATTCCTAAGGCAAATAGCGGGATTGTCGTCCGTTCCTTCGGCGGCGGCGCATTTGGCGCACCCTATGACTTCAGACAGGCGGGCAGAAAAGAAGATTAAAAAATAAGACCACCGGAAAATCAGCCGGTGGTCTTGATTGTAATGGAAAACCCCCGGATAGTCCGGGGGTTTTCCATTACAAAAATTCCCCGCCGTATCAGGCGGGGAATAATAATCTGCACGGTTATAATACCAATCTCAAGCTAAGATTTAAGTATTACTGCTCTATTGCATAGACAGAGACCCGCTTGCGGTTCTTGCCCATGCGCTCAAAGCTTACCTTGCCGTCGACAAGTGCAAAGAGTGTGTCGTCGGAACCGATGCCCACACCGTTGCCGGGATGGATATGGGTACCGCGCTGGCGGACAAGAATGTTCCCTGCAAGAACAAACTGGCCGTCGGCACGCTTGACTCCGAGACGCTTGGACTCGGAATCACGACCGTTTTTAGTGGATCCTACGCCCTTTTTATGGGCGAACAACTGGATATTTATCTTAAGCATTCGTTACACCTCCGTATATTACCTTTAAATTGTGTGGATATTGTTTTTGCAGTTCTGTCAAATGTAGGCGGAAACCCTTTAAGATATCCTGACAGCGGCGCGCATCGTCGTCTGAAAGAACAACCCGAAGGAACCCTTGGCATTCTGTAATGTCGGCCGAAACACCCATAATCTCGGTGATGGTGTTGACGGTCATCAACCCGGCCGACGAAACCGCCGCGCATACGATATCCTTGCCCGAAACACCCGCACCGGCATGTCCTGTCAACTCAAAGCCGACCAGAAGCCCCTGCCTTATAAAAAACTTACTCCGCGTCATCGGCCTTCGCCTTGGGAGCCCTGGCGTGTATAGTTTCAATCTGAACCTTTGTAAAGGGCTGACGGTGTCCCAGCTTGCGCTTGCTGCCCTTCTTGGGACGGTAGGTGAAAACCGTGAGCTTCTTTCCTTTACCGTTTTTCAGAACACGCGCCTCAACGCTGGCACCTTTGATATAAGGATTGCCCAGCTTGAGAGTTTTGTCGTTGTGGAGTGCGAGTACCTTGTCAAAGGTAACTGTGGATTCCTCGGCGGCGTCCAGCTTTTCAATGTACAGAACATCGCCGCTCTGCACCTTGTACTGTTTGCCTCCGGTCTCAATAATGGCATACATGAATAAAAAGCACCTGCTTTTCTTTAAGACTCGCTGTCACAGGCGGGGATAACCCGCTTTAATGCCCGGAACATGCGGCAACGCAAATTGTAACATGGCAAACCCTGATTGTCAAGCATTTAAGGTTTATTTTGACTTTTCGGGTTCAATGCACCCCGACTTGCTTCAGGAAAAGTTCTCATAAACAAAAAATTCTACAGAAAATACCAGTAAATTATTTACAAATATAAGATTATGTGATAGAATAGGGGCGAAATGAAAATTTTAAGGGGTATTTTGTATTGAGCATAACCGAAAATCTAAAAAAAGGAACTGCGGAGCTTTTGTTGCTCACCCTGTTGAATATCCGGGATATGTACGGCTATCAGTTGTCACAGGAGCTGGCTAAACGCAGTGATAATATGTTTATTCTGCGGGAGGGCTCCATGTACCCCACGCTCTACCGTTTGGTTGAAAAGGGATATATCTCCGACAGACGTGAAAAGGTGGGTAAAAGGAGAACCCGTGTTTATTACCATCTCGAACCATCCGGCTTGAAATATCTTAATTATATAAAAAGCGAGTATTTGAGCATTAATGAGGGTGTCTTAAAGATACTAAATTATTCCGGAGGAATTTCTGATAATGTTAGGAAATCATTTGCAATATGATTTGGACACGTATTTTCACAAAATCAATAAGCTGATGGTCTGCAAAGGCAGCCGGAAGAAAAAGCTTATCGAGGAGCTCAAAGCAAGCATCGAGGATTTTCTGGATGATCATCCCGAAGCATCAATCCATGATATCGTCGGTCGTTTCGGGACGCCGGAAGATATCGCGATTGATTACATATCATCTGTGGAAGGGAGTGAGTTTGGCAATGATTTGAACAGTGCGAGATTCATAAAAAGAGCGGCTCTTTTCGTGGGATTGGCAATCGTTATAATTTTCTGTGTCTTGTGCATTTTCTGCTACCTCAAAAACGCGGAATCCGCCGACGGATTCACCGACTTTGGTGTAGCGGAAGGAATCAAATTATTAAAAAACGGAGGTTAAAAAATGAAACGAATACTTATTTGTTTGTTTGCAATCGTATGTTTTGTGATGTCGTTACCACTGTCCGCAGGCGCTCAAGCCGCCCCGATAATAACAAATGATTTTCAGACCGTAAGTACGTATACCGAATATTATCAGGACGGCTATGCCGAAATTACGGTCACAAAAAAAGTATCGAAAAACGGGATATTGGCAGCCGGCAATGAATATTACATTATCGGAAGTAAAACATATACATGGTATGATGTCAATGGAAAGCCCCTGTGGGACTTTGTGGTAATCGGCGATTTTAGAGTCATACATAACGAGTATGTAGTCTGTATAGCCGCATCCGGAGCGCCCCATTCATTTGACAAAGCATGGTCGTGTTCAAGCTCTACGGCTTTCCCTGAATTCAACATAGCGGTCGGAAAAGCAACTTTTAAGCGGAAAATCCTCTTCGTCACGGTAGACACCAGAAAAATTGAGGTCAGACTGTACTGCAGTAAGACCGGACAACTGTCTTAAAAAACCAAGCAAGGAAGGCTCTTTCGCATGAAGGAGCCTTCCTTTTTTACGGCTATAATGCCGTCATGTAACCGGAAAATTCGATTTTGTATCAAGCAGGTATCGGAGAATCTTTTCAAGATTGCTGTCCGTCATACGCGACACCGGAGCCGAAACACTGATGGCGTGCCGAGCCATACCGGTATAGTCACGTATGGCAACCGCGACACACTTGACCCCGACTTCGTTTTCTTCATTGTCTAGCGCATAGCCAAGGCTTCTTATAGTACCGATTTCCTTAATAAAATCCCCCCAGTTTACAATGGTGTTTTCTGTGTGCGGGCGGATATCGATGCTGTCCCATATGGAGTGTATTTCGGCGTCGGGAAGTTCGGCAAGGATGGCCTTGCCGACGGCCGTGCAGTATAACGGCTGTCGCATGCCGATACGGGATACCATCCTGACCGAATTAACGGTAGGCTCAACCTTATCGATATATACGCAGTGCACACCCTCCCTTTGCACCAAATGGACGGTTTCCCCGCTCTGCGCCGCGAGATTTTCAAGATACGGGCGTATCATATCCCGCATATTTATATGGTTGAGCATGTGATTGGCAAGTTCCAGAAGCTTAAAGGTCAGACCGTACCTTTCAGTTTTTTCATCCTTTTTAACATATCCCATAGATAGAAGGGTATTAAGTTGGCGGTAAACGGTCGCTTTATTCAAATTTGCGGCATTGCTCAGCTCGGTGACCCCCGATTCACCCTTTTGAGCGAGTATTTCCATCAGGGTGAGCGTCCGCTTAACAGATCGGATATTATTTCCATCCATGGTTATTCTCCTAAAGCTTAAATAAATTATTGTACTGTCGGTCGTGCGGACACTAAAGCTCAACTATTGTTACTCCTGTTTCGCCCTCTCCGTATACCCCGAGTCGAAAGCCCCTGACAGAAGGATGGGATTTTAGGTGCTTGTGTACCGCCGCCCGCATCGCGCCTGTGCCCTTGCCGTGAATAACCGTGATTTGTCCGATACCCGACATTAAGGCCTGATCAATAAACCTGTCAAGCTCCAAAATCCCCTCGTCGGTCAGCATCCCTCTTAAATCAAGCTCGGTTTTAACCGAACGGACGGCACGGGACGATTCCCCTTTCACCGTTCCGACCGGCGGCGCAGTCCGGTTCACCGAGCCGACATTCGACTCGACAAGCCGTAAATTGTCGATACCGACACGTGTTTTGATTATTCCCGCCTGCACCATGACATTTCCGCTGCTATCCGCGGGAGATAATACAATCCCTTTTTTATCAATATCAATTATAATAACCTCGTCGCCCTCTTTCAAGGGACGGGGCAGCTTGTATTGTCCGCGTATTTTATGCAAAACAGGATCAACCGCTTCCTCGGCGGCAGCAAGCCTTGACCTCAGCCTGCTTTTTGCTTCCTGTATCCTTGCGGCAAATTCAGCCGAATTTTTTTCCTTCCTGATGGTGTCAAGCTCGGTCATCATCTGCTCGGCTTCCGTTCTTGCTCGTTCGATTATCTGCCGCGCCTCCGACTTCGCCCGCTCGATTTCCTTTTGACGCATATTCTCAAGCTCGGTCAGCCGGCGTTCGGCCTTTTGACCCGCCGACTCCGCCGAAGCCCGGACGGCTCGCGCCTGTTCGAGTTCATTCTCGAGTTTCTGTCGGTGCTCCTCAAGCTTGCTCACCATATCCTCAAGCCTTTGGTTTTCACCCGATACAAGCTCCTTAGCACGATTGACAAGTGCGGAATCCATCCCCAGCCTTTCGGATATTGCAAAGGCGTTGGAACGACCCGGAACACCGACCAGCAGCCTGTATGTCGGGCGTAGGGTTGCGATATCAAACTCACAGCTCCCGTTTTCAACCCCGGGGGTGTTCACTGCGTATGCCTTGAGCTCGGCATAATGGGTGGTGGCGGCAATCCGAGCGCCCTTCATTCTCAGCCTTTCGATTATGGCGGTTGCAAGCGCCGCACCCTCAACAGGGTCTGTACCCGCGCCCAGCTCGTCCATAAGCACCAGACTTCCATCGTCTGCCTCATCAAGGATTCGTATGAGATTTTTCATGTGGGCGGAGAAGGTGGACAATGACTGTTCAATCGACTGCTCGTCACCGATATCTGCATAAATGGCGTCGAAGACCGACAGGACGCTTCCATCCCCTACCGGCGGCATAAGTCCGCACATCGCCATTAATGTCAAAAGGCCGATGGTTTTCAGTGTTACTGTTTTGCCGCCGGTGTTTGGCCCCGTTATCACCAACGTGTCAAAATCGCCGCCCAACTCAACGTCTATCGGCACAGCCGTTTTGGGGTCGAGGAGCGGGTGACGGGCGCGACGAAGCAGTATATGCCTGTCCTGGGTCAAGATCGGTTGGGTGGCCTTCATTTTATATGCAAGTCTTGATTTTGCAAAAATAAAGTTCAGTTCGACAAGTATCATGTAATTGCCGATAATCGCAGCTCCGAAACTGCCAGCTTCGGCAGACAGCTCTGCCAATATCCGTTCAATCTCGGCCTGCTCCCTTGATAAAAGCACTCTCAGCTCGTTATTTGCCTCGACAACAGCCATCGGCTCGATAAAGACGGTCGCCCCCGACGACGAGGTGTCGTGAATCAAGCCCGGCACCTCTCCTCTGTGCTCCGATTTTACGGGCACGACAAAACGACCTCCGCGAATGGTTACAATTGGATCCTGCAACAGCTTTTGATATTCGGGCGAGCGTATCATCTTATCAAGCTTTTCGCGGACGCGTGAAGATGCGGCGCGTATTTTTCTGCGTATATCGCTGAGCTCGGGGGATGCGCTGTCCGCGATTTCCTCTTCCGAAACGATTGCCTCTTTTATCTTTTCCTCCAGATATTTATTTGGGGATAGGGCATTAAACCTATCATCCAGACAGGTTTTTGTGTCCGTGCAATTTTCAAACCAGCCGCGCATGGAGCGTATAATTCTGAGGGTTTCGGCGATGTCAAGAAGCTCACGCATAGACAGAGAAGCGCCGGCCTCGGCACGGCGCAATACATCCGTAACATCCTTTAGTTGACCGAATGAGGGGCTACCGAACCGTGCCGTTAAAAGCATGGCGGCAGCGGTATCCTCCATGCGGCGGCGTGCTTCCCCAAGGTCGGAAGAGGGCTCAATCCCCCTGGCGATTTTCGCGGCGCCTTCACAGCTTGTTTCGGATGCAAGCAGCTCGAGTATCTTATCAAGCTCCAACACCTTATAATCTCGTTTCATCGGTAACCAAGCCTTTACATATTATCTATTGTTTATTCAGGATGGACAGCACATCCCGCAGCATTTTATCGTACTCTTCATTGCTCTCTCGGTCCGAACCCGTACCCCTTGGAGAGGGTTCGGAAGAAATTTTTTGATATTCCTCGGTTTTTTGGAGATACGGGATGTCATTTTCAGTTTTTACGGTCGCCCTTTCGAGGGGCTGCTTCACGGCATTATTTGTTTCTCCGTTTTTCTTGACAGGCTGGGGTTGAGTCTTCTCTGGCTTCACCGGAAGGGGCCGGGGTTCTGGCGCGGGTTGTTTGACCGGAAGCGGCTGCGCCGCCGGCGGGGCTTTGGGCTGGGATTCAAGGTCGTAGTCAAACCTTTTTTTCTCGGGATTTCGTGTAAGGATATCCAGAGCATCGGGCAGTACCGGATTTTCGGGTTTGGAAGCTTCATATACAGCCAGCTTATACTGGTCCGAAAAATAGGCGCTTCCGAGCGCAGGCAAGGCACAAGGAATAAACAGAGCAAACAGTATCAAGGGTGTGCCCGTGCCCGCAATCACAAGCTGAAACCCGCAAAATAGCGGACCCGCAAGGGGAATCAAGGAAAAGATAAGTGCCCGGTCGGAATCGTATCCCCCGTCCAAAGCGACAAAGAAGCACATGCCTTGCAGAATAAAAACAAACATAAATGTGACGATTAACAAAAGTCTTGATAAGCGGCGGCATCTAAGTCCATAGCGGTCGATTTGATTTTTTTGCATTGCTGCGCTCATTGTAAACCTCCAATTGCAAATAAAATCAACTTTTTAACGTATGATAAAAGTCAAGGGTTTTAAAACCCCTTCCGAGTTGTGCAAGCAAAAATGCTTCGGTATAATTTGAAAACGCCGTTATCCCTTCGTCCGACATTGTAAAAGAAAAGCATTTTTCAAATTCGGAATAGGTCACATGCCTCATAGCCGCGAGAACATTCGGCATGAGCGCATATCCGTTCGTCGGCCGGTGACTGCACCTGCCGCACACAAGGCTTCCTTCGGTCGGAGACAGCCACATAACCTCGCTCTCAAATGCTCCGCAGTCTCTGCACATAGTCAAATCAGGCATAAAGCCTGCAAGACCGAGCATCCTGAGCTCAAGCACACCCTTTATCTGGCGGGGGTCGCGACTGCCCTCGGCTAAAAAATGCAGGGCGTTAAGCATTAAACGCAAAAAATCCTCCGCGGGCTCATCCTGCGGAGCAATAACCCCTGCCAATTCACAAAAATATTGAGCAAGCGCCAGCTTGACGATATCCGACCGCAGGGCAAAGAAAACGGAAATCGGCCGGGCGTCCTCGACTATGTATTTATTCCGTCCTCGGCGCAGGGTCAGACGGGAATATGAAAGCAGCTGGGTTGCCGATGAATTACGACTTTTCGGGTTCTGCGCCCCCCTTGCGGACGCCCGTATAACCCCCAGCTCACGCGTCAATGCTGTAACAAAGCGGTCGGCTTCACCTATATTGTTGTTCTCCCTGATAATCAGGGCGTCGGTTGTCATCCCGATGCCGCTCCTCCTTATTTTTCTTGTTATATAAATCAACTCCCCGGTACCGAAGATAATCTTCAATTCGCCCGGTTTTTGAGAATGCGTCCCACATATCATATCGCTTCATGCCAAAGTACCGTTCCTTTCTGCCGTCGGGGAACGTGTGTTTCCCGCGCGTTGCTAGAGTACAACAGAGTAACTTCGTACATTTAGAATATGCACACGATCTGCTTCCATACACGGAAACATATACCGTAATATTCGGAAATTTTGGTATTGAAAATATAAAGTATTATCGGTAGCCGAACCCTCCCATAATACCCTGACGGTTGCGCCAGTCCTCCTTTACCTTGACCCAGCACTGGAGGTTTACCTTAGTTCCGAACAGCGATTCCATCTCCTGGCGGGCGGCTTTCCCTATCTTTTGCAACATAGAGCCGCATTTGCCGATAATAATTCCCTTGTGGCTTTCCCGCTCACAAAAGATGTTTGCCTCGACATCCAGAATTGCGGTCTGCCCCGACTGTCGTTCCTTCATGCTTTCAACTACAACCGCGATGCCGTGCGGAACCTCGTCCCTCATAAAAAGCAGAATTTTTTCGCGTATAAGCTCGGCAGAAATAACCCGCTCGGGCTGGTCGCTTACCATATCATCCGAAAAAAAGTGCGGACTTTCGAACGCAAATTTAAAGATTTCACGATTCAGCTCCTCAATCCCGTCTCCCGTCAGGGCAGAAATCGGGACGATAGCCGAAAAATCGTATTCCTTTTGCCAGCTTGAAATCAAGCCCAGTAATATCGATTTGTCGTCATGGGTATCAATCTTATTTATCACAAGGACAACCGGCAGATTATTTTTGGAGCAGCGGTCCAGAAGATTCCGCTCCTCGGGCTTGATGCCGCGCGGCGAATCGGTGACAAGCACCGCCGCATCAACCCCCGAAACCGCCTCGCCTATCGTTTTTATCATAAAATCCCCCAACCTGGTACGTGGGCGGTGGGCGCCGGGTGTATCTATAAAGACAATTTGGGTGTCCTCCCTTGTGCAAACACCCATGATCCTGTTTCTGGTTGTCTGAGGCTTGTCCGATACTATCGCCACCTTATGACCGACCAGGGCGTTTAACAGGGTGGATTTTCCCACATTCGGCAGTCCGATTATGGCAATAAAGGCTGATTTGGAAGTGCTTTTCGGTTCGTTCGACATTAAGAGGTTTCATCCCTTCAAATTTCATGTGGTTCACGAAAACATAACACCAGGTTTATTATTTATTTGGTCGGGATGTTTTTATGCGGCCCGCCGCGCAGTATAAAAATGAATGAAACCACAAGCGAAAGCCCCGTTACGGTAAGCTTCCACCAACTTGAAACAAGATTGTTCCACAGCGCCGCCAGCTTGTCTAAATCCCCGAACATCAGAAAACCCACGCCGACCGACGCTATCGAGCATATAAGAACGGCGGCAGCAGCGGCATCCTTTGCAATTCTGGCTGCGGGATGGATTTTGGGCGATGATATATCCACGGTATGCTCGACGGCGGTGTTGACGGCCTCTGCCGCCAATACTGCCGAAATGGTGATAATCAGCAAAGCCCATTCGGTGCGCGTCAGCGAAAAGGCAGGCGCAAAGCCCAGAACATAAGCAGCTACAACCAGATGAATTCTGAAATTGCGTTCATGCCGTAGGCAAAACCAAGCTCCTGACGCGGCATAGATAAAGCTTTTAATAAACAGTTTCATTCGTTATTACTCGTTCCTGTCCAAAACATAGCTGCCGCCGCGCGGCAATCCCACCGAATACATAATTGTTTCTTCCCGCTCGCGCATACGGACGGCTTCAAGCCCGCCTTCAACATGGTCATAGCCCAACAGGTGAAGAACCGAATGAACCACAAGATATCCGATTTCGCGCTGGAGAGAATGTCCGAACTGCTCGGCCTGTTCCTTTGCACGTTCAATCGACAGCACGATGTCCCCCAGTATGTAGGCTCCGGTTTCAGGATTCTTGTCAAATTCGCCGTTTGTGCCCATAGGAAATGACAATACATCGGTTGAAGAATCGATGTTTCGGTATTCGTTGTTAAGTTGCCGAATCTGGTCGTCGTCAACAATAGAAACCCCGATTTCGGCAGCGCCTTTAAATCCCTCAAGCTCCAGAGCGGCGTGACAACAACGCCGAATCAGCAGGCGTATGCCTGTGGGAATCCTGATAGTTTTTTGCTGGTTTTCAATTATGACCTTTATTTTTACCATAGTTCCTGCTTCGTTTCCCTTCATCAAAATTTTCATAAGCCCGCACTATACGCTGTACAAGCTGATGCCGCACAACATCCTTCTGTGTGAACGTGCAGATTTGGATATCCTCCACACCCTTAAGAACCTTCATAACCTCCTTGAGACCGCTTTTGCGACCGTCAGGAAGGTCGATTTGCGTGACGTCTCCCGTTACCACCATTTTTGAATTGAAGCCCAGGCGAGTCAGAAACATCTTCATCTGCTCGCTCGTCGTGTTCTGCGCCTCATCGAGAATGATGAAGCTGTCATCGAGGGTTCTTCCTCTCATGTATGCCAGAGGAGCGACCTCAATATTTCCGCGCTCAAGATATTTCTGGTATGATTCGGCGCCCAGCATGTCAAACAGAGCGTCGTATAACGGGCGCAAATACGGGTCAACCTTCGACTGCAGATCGCCGGGCAGGAACCCAAGCTTTTCTCCGGCTTCAACTGCTGGACGGGTCAGGATTATCCGGTTGACCTCCTTGGCGCGGAAAGCATTCACCGCCATTGCGACAGCCAGATAGGTTTTTCCTGTTCCCGCAGGACCTACGCCGAGTACGATTGTATTATCACGAATTGCCTCGACATAGTTTTTTTGTCCGAGCGTCTTTGGCTTTACGGGTTTGCCCTTTGAGGTAATGCATATACTGTCGGATGAAAGCTTCGGGAGCTCCTCGTCTCCTCCCTCGTCCACCAGCATCAGCACATACCGGACATTTTGTTCGTTGAGCTGTTCCCCCCGGTTTATGAGCTGGAGCAATCCCTGCACGGCTCGAAGTGATTTGGCGACCGCTTCAGGTTCGCCGCTTATTTTTATATCGGTGCCGCGGCTCACAATATCCACCCCGTAATGCTTTTCGATTAACCGAACATTCTCGTCAAAGCTTCCAAACAGGGATACCGCCTGCTCCATTCGATCCAAGCTGAGAACCTGCTCAAACATCAAAAGACCACTCTTCCCGTATTTTCACAATGGCTACTATTATATCTATTATACCAGAAATCCCCTGTTTGTCATTGCACATTTTAGACAAATTTTTTGCCTTATATCTAGGATATAAATACATCTACTGCACATTTTTTCTATATATGGTTGCTACTCAATGACCAACTCTTCTTCCATGCATATATCCTCGATACAGTCATAAACGCCGGACAAAACGTATCTCCCGTTTTTCAGTTCGCCCTTCTCGTTTTCCATAATAATTTCGACCCCGGCAAGCTCCTTTTTCTTTTCTTTCAGCCTTTTTTTCGCCAGCTCCTTTGCCTGGGACTCGGTTCTGACAATATCCCTATACTCCATCAGCTCATAGCTTTTGCAGATAATACCGAGAGGCAGGCTGATTCCGTTCACATTAAGCATATTTCGGGTGATGCTAAGCTTGTTTTGCTGCTCTATCTTCCCGTCGGTAAACATGGGGATGTTCAGTGTAAAAATATGCAGGCATGGGCGAAGTATCCTCTCACCGGTGGCAAGCAGCTGCTTTTCCTTCAGCGGCACGCTGACCTCAAGGACTCTGACGGTTTGGGCGAGTATTCGCGCCTGAGAGCGTTTTAAAATAGGCCCGACAGAGCTTTCAATAATTCCGCTGACCAGCAGCATCCCCTGTGCAACAGCGTCTCCCTTTTGAACCATGGACTGACCTGTGTAAACCTCAATCGAAATTATGCGTCCGTCACGGGCGGCCTTTATATTGGATGGACAGTCGGGGTTTGACAGCTCGGGTGGTGAAATACGTTCGGTAACATCAACATAGGCAATGCTGCCCTGCAGATTGACCACGCACCACGCAAGTTCGGGCAGTTTTCGGAGCGTCTGAAGCTGAAGGGTTGGAATATCGAGGTTCGAGAGGTCGGCACCCTCACGAACGCCGAATTCCTGCATCACGCCGAGGATCTTTTCCTTGTCTACCTTTTTGCTTCCTCTCACCTCAACAATCCATATTCTTTGCGAAAAGAGCTGGAGTATTACAATAAACAAAGTCAAGCCGACAAGCAGCCCCGAGCGTGAACGGTACCTGTGGAGGGTAAACGGCACACCGTGTCTTTTTTTTACATGAAGTCTCATGCCGGCGCGGCGCGCGGGGGAACGCAGCATGCGATACTGCCTTGCGGGACAACTCGCCGTAAGCTTTATTCCGTATCTTCGGACCCCCCATAATTCAATCCCCTCACGTGCCGCCAGATTAAGCAGTCTTTCGGGAAAACCGCCCTCGGCCTCCAGCCTTATCCATCCGAAAAGCCACCTTAACAAGTGAATCATAAACACGGTTATTACACTCCTTAATTAGGACATTGGTTTTATGACAGATATTCCAAGGACAGTATATTTCCCTCAATAATCGCGCTGTCCTCGGTCAGACAGCTTATGCTCAGCATGGTTCCCTTAAAACGAATCATCCCGCTGCCGGTCTGCATTCGCACCAAATCGTCGCTGTACTCGACAATCCCGTGGCAACCGTCAACAATGACCCGCTTGTTTCCCATCAGCTCTATACGAGCGGCGCTGCTCAGCGAGCCGACGGGAAGCTCCAATACCCGTTCGACCTTTTCCGGCAGCCCGTTTTTCTGTATTTTTCTTTTTCGCCTTTTTGTTCTGGCCGCACTCATATATATGACCCTTTCGTTACATATAATTGATAGTACCGAACAGCTAACCATGTTATCCGCTCTTAACAAAATATGCAGCTTTGAACATAATAATGCGGCAAGACAAGCATAGTATCGCAAGGTTTTGAATAAAGAATAAGATACCGGCATTATTATTTTATAAAGAGCAAGACTGGCATCCGGATGGGAGGGCGAATATGTTTATCAAGACAATCCGCAAATCAACCTTGGACTACTTATTGCTTTTGGCGGGATGTGTTTTTGCCGGATGGCTGATGATAACCTGGCCTTACGCGGTATCCTCAGGAATCAGCAGGGGACTTGCCATCTGCTCCTCGATAATAATCCCCTCTCTTTTCCCCTTTCTTGTGTTGGCAGGCTTCATCGTAAAATCCGGACTCAGCTCATACATAGGCAGATGGCTTGAAAGACCGACACGGCTCATTTTCGGACTGCCCGGCTGTTGTGCACCCGGAATCCTTGTCGGGTTCATCGGGGGATACCCGGCGGGGGGTATCGCTGTGGGCGAGCTTGTGGAACAGGGTTGCATATCAAGGGCGCAGGGACGGCGTATGCTCGGCTTTTGTGTGAACGGGGGACCGGCGTTTATTATAAGCGCGGTGGGCGCGGGTATGCTGGGCAGCGTGCGGTACGGGATTATGCTTTATTGCGCCCACATCGCCGCATCGGTTTTACTGGGAATTTTATTGAGGGTGGGCTCGGCACCGGACGGCAGGGAAAATCCGCCCGGCGGGTTTTCCACCAAAGCCCCGCAAAGGCCCTCCCCGGCAGCGGCATTTGTGGATTCGGTAAGAGGGGCATGCCATTCCATGCTTCTCATGTGCGGGTTCATTATGTTGTTCGCCGCCCTTTTGTCCCTGTCGGATGCCAGTGGCCTGGGCGACAACCTTCAGAAGCTGCTCTCCCGTATTTCCGGAGGAACGCAAACGGCGGAGTCTATTTCGAATCTGGTTTCCTGCATGATCTCGTGCATCCTCGAGGTAAGCTGCGGAAGCATTGAGGCGGCGCGGACAGGGGCGGCGGCGCCCATTTTGCTCGGAATGGCATTGGGCTGGGGAGGTCTTTCGGTACATTGTCAGGTCTGCGCCGCATTGCAGGGTAAGCGGCTGATAAGCCGAAGCTTTTTTGTCGCCCGAGCGCTTCACGCCCTTATCGGTGGATTTCTCAGCGCCCTGCTTTTTCGATTTATACCTGTAGCAGAGACGGCTTTTAAACCGTTTTCGGATGCAAAAATACTTCCGTATTCCTCGAACGCGGCGGCTTCGGCATCCCTGCTTTTCCTCTGCGCATTATTTTTGCTTATTACCCCTAACGTATGGGGCAAGTCAAGCCGAACGACTTTTCTAAAAACAAGAAGAAAACCTACTAGAAAAGGGGAGGTAAATATGATATGATTAATTCTATCAAAAACGATGAAAGGAATTTGGAAATGCGGCGAAAGCTTTACGGAAATAGTGTGCAGGCTACTTGCGAGCACTGTCTGCACGGACGTCGTTCCTCAGACGGCAAGGCCATACTGTGCCCCAAAAAAGGCGTCATGCCGCTTTACCATCATTGCCGGAAGTTTGAGTATGACCCTCTCAAGCGGATTCCGTCCCGTCAGCCAAAGCCTCAAAAGTTCACCAAGGAAGATTTTAAAATCGATTAGATATATAAATATCAATGAGTTTTTCTGCAAAAAAAGGCGCGGAGAAGTTGTTTCTCTGCGGCAAAAGGAATGAAGCCAAACATGCGCAACCGTACAGTCTTAATAACAGGCGCTTCACGCGGTATCGGAAGGGCAACCGCCGAGCTTTTTGCGCAGCATGGCTACCGAATCGTACTCAACTACTGCAATTCGGAATCGGCCGCGATTGAGCTTGCCGGGCAATTAACCCTTAAAGGGGCACAGGTTCTGCCATTTAAAGCCGACGTCACCGACATGGAGCAGGTCGACCGCATGGTCGAAGCCGCCCAAGGGCGTTTCGGGGGGATCGACGTGCTGGTCTGCAATGCCGGAAGGGCGCAGCAAAAGCTTTTTACACAGATAACCCTGCAGGAATGGCGGGATATGATGGCGGTCACCCTCGATGCCGCCTATTTTTGTTGCAGTGCCGTGCTGCCGGGCATGATAGCGCGAAAATCAGGAAAAATCATTTTGGTCTCGTCGATATGGGGCATGGTAGGCGCCTCCTGCGAGGTTCACTACTCGGCTGCAAAGGCGGGGCTTATCGGTATGACAAAAGCCCTCGCAAAGGAGCTTGGTCCCTCAAACATACAGGTAAACTGCGTCGCCCCCGGCGTGATTGACACCAATATGAATTCGGCTCTTGATGAAGCGACACGGAAACAACTGGCCGAGGAAACCCCGCTTGGAAGGATGGGAAGTCCGAAGGACATAGCCGAGGCAATTTTTTTCTTGTCGTCAGAGAGTTCAGACTTTATCACCGGTCAGGTTTTAAGCCCCAACGGCGGATTTGTAGTAATATAGACTGGAGAGGTAAAAATGAGTATTGAAAAAAGTCTTTTCGGGAAGACTTCGGACGGCAGGGAGGTCGATTTATATACCCTCGCCAATTCGTCGGGCATGCAGGTCGGGATTTTGTCATACGGGGGAATTATCGCTTTCTTAAAGGTTCCGGATAAAAACGGCCGTTTGCTTGATATTACATTAGGTTTTGACAGCCTTGCCGATTATGAAAACAGCGACACATATTTCGGCGCTCTGATAGGGCGGTTTGCCAATCGTATCGGCAAAGGGCGTTTTTCGCTCGAAGGCCGCGAATATACCCTTGCATGCAACAATAACGGCAATCACCTGCACGGCGGGGATGTCGGATTCAATAGCCGGATATGGTCGGCCGACATTAAAGGCAACAAGCTTGTTCTGTCCCTTTTCAGCCCGGACGGCGAAGAGGGCTATCCGGGTAATCTTCGGGTTTCGGTCGCCCATTCCCTTGACGAGGACGGGACGTTCAGGTGGGAATACCATGCAAAGACGGATAAAACCACGATTTGCAACCTTACCAACCACGCCTATTTCAATCTTTCGGGACATGACAGCGGATCTGTTTATGGACAGTATGTGCAGATTAATTCCGATGAATTTGTAGAGACCGACTCGGAACTTATACCCACGGGAAGAATGCTTGCGGTTGAGGGCACCCCGATGGATTTCCGTCAGCCCCGCGCCATCGGAGAGAGGATTAATGCGGATTATGCGCCTTTGACGCTTGCAGGGGGGTATGACCACTGCTATGCGGTTCGGGGCGCAACAGGCAGCCTGCGTGATGCCGTGTCGGGATATGACAATAAAAGTGGTATCTCTTTCGAGCTGAAAACCACCATGCCCGGCGTACAGCTTTATACCGGCAATTTCCTGAACGGCGTTAAGGGCAAAAACAGCGCAATCTACCAAAAAGGCAGCGGATTCTGCCTTGAAACCGAGTATTTTCCCGACTCGGTCAACCATAAAAACTTTGAGCAGCCCGTATTTCGCGCGGGGGAAGAATTTTATCATGTCACAACAATAAAATTCGGTGTAAAATGAGATATATTTTTTAAATCCTGCACAGGCTAGCTCCTGCGCAGGATTTTTTACTGCAAAAAGCCCGGGATGTACTGTACATCCCGGGCTTTGGAGCGGCTTACGAGGCTCGAA
>LSQX01059239.1_pt1 | contig 24978 bp, 20 predicted proteins | sample 654561 | NCBI WGS metagenome assembly LSQX01 (sample SAMN04489861, study PRJNA283612) | anaerobic digester metagenome | isolation source: 4 biogas reactors fed with cattle manure at either 37C or 55C with and... | place: Denmark: Kongens Lyngby | collected 2014 | reverse complement strand
TGTGTATAAGAGACAGCAACTCAATAGATCTCAGTAACAGAATAATAGTGCCTTCAAAGCATCGTGAGCTTTTAAAAGGTAAGTGTTTTGTTGCAAAAGGACTGGATAAATGCCTAAACATATACACTGTAGAGCGTTGGGAAGCCCAGATGGAAAAACTGGATAGTCTGCCGCAATCGGACAAGAGAATTAGGGCCTTTATCAGAAGCCTTAGCGGTAATGCAGTCGAATGCAATATAGATAGTCAAGGTAGAATAGTGATAACAGATGAGCTTATGGAGTATGCAGGTATAACTAAGGAATTAGTGACTATTGGGTCCAATAAAGTTATTGAAGTATGGGACCGAAATCTATTTACTGAGGTTAATGAAAATGCGTATAGCGAAGAAGAGATAGCTGAAGCTTTGACTGGTCTTTATTAGGAGATGGTTATGGAATTTAAACACGTATCTGTGCTCTTTGATGAAACTATTAATAGTTTAAAGATAAAACCTGATGGAATATATGTTGACGGCACATTAGGTGGCGGGGGACATGCTTCTGGCATCTGTGAAAAATTAAATGAAAATGGCTTACTGATTGGAATAGATAGAGATAACGCGGCAATTAATGCTGCTGGTGATAGATTAAAAGATTATAATTGTAAAAAAATATTTGTACATGACAATTATAACAATATCAAAGAGATATTAAATGAATTAAACATAGATGGCATCGATGGAGCTGTTATGGATTTAGGAGTTTCGTCTTTCCAACTTGATAATGGAGAACGAGGGTTTTCCTATATGCAAGATGTTTCACTGGATATGCGCATGAACGAGGATGACAGTTTCTCAGCATATGATGTCATAAACACTTATTCTGAAAAAGAATTATTTGCAGTAATTAATAAATACGGTGAAGAAAAATGGGCAGCTAGAATAGCTAAATTTATAATAAATGCCCGACAAGAAGGTGAAATTAAAACTACAGGTGAGGTAGTTAGTATTATTAAAGCAGCTATACCTGCGGCCGCTAGAAGAAATGGCCCTCATCCTGCTAAACGCACATTTCAAGCAATTCGAATTGAGGTGAACGGTGAACTGGACGCCCTCGAAGAATCAATTGATGATTATCTTGATGTTTTAAAGTCAGAAGGCAGACTTTCAATAATAACTTTTCATTCTTTAGAGGACAGAATAGTTAAAGATAGGTTTAACAACAGGTTAAATCCTTGTACTTGCCCAAAAGAGTTGCCGATTTGCGTATGTGGGAAAGTAGCAGATGTAAAAAAGGTAACCAAAAAACCGCTAACGCCCACTGAGGGTGAACTAGAAGTGAATCCTAGGTCGAGAAGTGCAAAACTTAGAGTTATTGAGAAATTGTGAGGTGAAATATGGCTACAACAAGGTATAGTACAGCTACTACCTACAATTCAATAGGGGAATTTAGTAGCGACTCGTATTTCGGGAATAATCCATATTTCGAAACACCGAGCATTCAGGACAGGCCTACCAGACAAAATAGAAATATTAAGCAAACAGAAAAGAAAAAGAATAAGATATTGATGTCAAAAGTAATAAGCAAAAATAGTATGGCAATAAGCGCAGGAGAAAAAGGGAAAGCAATTATAAGTATTATATTTATAGGAATCGTGTGCATTGCTATAGTACTGCTATCTGCATATTCAGCGGATTTAAAAAATGGAAACAACAAGCTTGTTAAAGAAAATGGATTTATTCAATCTGAGGTGGACGGTTTAAATATAAAAATTGGTGAAGCCAGTCAGATTGAACACATAGAGCAGGTCGCCTTTGAAAAATTGGGGATGGTTTATCCGGATCCAAGCAAATGCATTCATGTGACTGAGGAAGATATGCCAGAAGAAAGTTTAGCTGCTATAATCAAAGACGGGGCATACAACTGATAAATATAAAAGACTGCTAATTAGCCACTGATTCACTAGAATGAGTGGCTGTTTTTTCTAATATAGGAGCGGCAAATAAGTGAAAAAAAGAAAAAGTAAGACAAATAAAATAGACTTATCAAATAAAAGGAGAATCACTGCTATTTTTGCTATTATAATGGTGACTTTCACTCTTTTAGTATTTAGAGTTGCGTATATACAGGTGGTTAAGGTTAATGAGCTAAATGCTGAAGCAGCAAAGGTTCAAACAGAAGATATGGATATAGAACCAAAGCGTGGAAGCATATATGACAGAGATGGTAAGGAGCTGGCAATCAGTGCTAAAAGTTATAAAATATATGCATATAATCAAAGCCTTTATGTAAATCAAGACAAAGAGCAAAAGAAGCAGGTTGTTTCTGAATTGTCTAAGATTTTAGAAATAGACAATAAAAAAGTGGAAAAAGTTTTAAGTTCAGATAAGAGCATGGTTCAAATTGGTGATGAATATGACTATGAAGCCGTTAAAAAAGTTATGGATTTAGGGTATGCATCTATAGTGGTGAGGACATCTACAACAAGGGTATATCCTAACGGAGCTTTTATGTCTCAACTTATAGGTGGCATGACTTCCGACAATACAGGAAGATACGGGATAGAATATCAGTATAACGATGAACTTACTGGAGTATATGGCAGATGGGTTAAGAATACAGATAGAGATGGAAATACTTTAGCCCAGGGTAAGCAACTATATTATGGAGCAAAAGATGGAAATAATTTAGTTCTAACTACTGACGAAGTAATAGGTCATTATGTAGAAGATGCTTTAGATAAAGCCATGAAAAAAACTGATGCAAATAAGATAACATGCGTAGTAATGGACCCTAAAACAGGTGACGTATTAGCGATGTCTACGGTTCCAGATTATGATCCGAATACACCGTCTAGGCCCGCTAGTGAAGAGGAATATGCAAAATTTAAAGGCCTATCATATCAGGAGCAATCGGATTATTTAAATAGCATGTGGAGAAATCCAATCGTAAGCGATGTATATGAGCCGGGGTCAACATTCAAACTTGTATGTGCTTCTTCGGCTATCGAAGAGGGCACTACAAAACCAGGTTCTACCTATGTATGCAATACTAAAATAAATGTGGCAGATACTACGCTGAATTGTTGGAGTCCTGTATCTCACGGCACTCAGAACATAAAACAGGCTGTAGGAAACTCTTGTAATCCAGCTCTTGCGAGGGTTGCTTTAGATTTAGGTAAAGACAATTATTACAAATATTTAAAACTCTATGGTTTTACAGAAACAACCGGGATAGATTTACCTGGAGAAGGAAACGCAATATTACAAAACCAAGAGACCATGTCTATAGTTGATTTAGCAACTATGGGATACGGCCATGGTCTGGCAGTAACTCCTATACAGCTAATATCAGCAGTATGTGCTATGGGAAACGACGGTATGCTTATGCAACCTAAAGTTGTAAAGAAAATAACAGACAGCAATGGTAAGACCGTCAAAGAATTTGAAGACAAAGTTGTAAGAAGAGTAATTTCAGAGGAAACATCCGATGAAATGAGAGAGATAATGGAGTACTATATTACTGACGGCGGAGGAAAGTTTGCTCAAATACCCGGTTACAGAGTTGGAGGCAAAACTGGTACTGCTTATATAGCAGATAAGACTGGTTATTCTGATAAAACAAATGCATCGTTTATTTGCATGGCTCCAATGGACGATCCTCAAATAGCGGTACTTGTTGTTGTAGATACGCCAAAAGGAAACAGTTTTGGAGCTACTACTGCAGGACCAACCGCCACAGAGATTTTGAAAAAAATATTGGTGTACTTAAATGTCAAACCAAGTTATACTGAAAGTGAAAAGGCTGCTATGGAAAGTGGCTACGTGATTGTTCCTAAGCTTATAGGTTACAAGAGCGGAGAAGCTATAAACATGTTAGAGTTAAAAAAACTTAAATGGGGCATATCGCCTGCAAATGAGAAAGATGATGAATTCATAGTCATTGACCAATATCCAAAAGCAGGTAAGAAAATTAAACAAGGCGAAACGGTACAGTTATATTGGGAGTAAATAATGGATAAAATAGATATAGGATTTGTTGAAAAATCGATTTCAGGAAAACTACTTAAAGGAAATAGGGATAAATTTATCGATAATGTTTGTATTGACTCAAGAAAGGTAAACGAAAATAGTTTGTTTGTGTCTCTGGTTGGGGTAAAGCATGATGCGCATAAATTTTTAGATGAAGTTTATGACAGAGGGTGTAAATCCTTTGTAATTTCCGATGAAATTTGGGCGGAAAAGTTTTCTAAAAAAAACGACATAAATTTATTATTAATTAAAGATACCTTAATAGGCTTGCAAGATTTAGCCAAGGCATATTTAGAAACTCTTGATGTAAAAAAGCTCAGCGTAACAGGTAGCGTTGGTAAAACGACTACAAAGGATTTACTTTATAGCATAGTTAAAAAAAGTTATAAAACTGGAAGAAATATTGGTAATCTAAATAACAATGTAGGCGTTCCTCTTACAATATTTACCTTTGACAGTTACTTGGAAGTGGTAATAATCGAGATGGGCATGGGTTATGATGGTAACATTGAAAGGCTTGCTGAAATAGTAAAGCCAGATGTAGCAGTAGTAACAACCATAGGTTCTTCCCATGTAGAGATATATGGATCTAGAGAAGGCATACTAAAAGAGAAACTAAAGATAAGTAAATATTTTAATGAGAGTAACACTCTGATAATTAACGAAAGTTGTGATCTTTTAGATAAGAAGCTTGTGCGCGACATTACTGGAAAGAATTTTCAAATAACTTCTGTAGGAGACGAAAAGAAATCAGATATTTTAGTAAAAAACATTTGCGATTTAGGCGATAAAGGTATAGAATTTACTTTGGCATATTCAGACTTAGAATATGAGGTAAAACTTCCAATATTAGGCAAGCATAACGCATACAATGCGGCGCTAGCAATTGTCGCTGCCAATGAAATAGGAATCTCTGTATTAAAAGCTATTGGAGGCCTTAGTGATTTGGAAATAACAAAGAATAGACTTGAAATCAAGAAAACTGATAAGTTTACCTTAATCGATGATACGTATAACGCTAGCAAGGAATCTGTATTAAGTGCAATAGACACACTTAAAAGTATGGTAGGACAAAGAAAAGTAGCAATATTAGGCGATATGTATGAATTAGGAGATGATACTGTTTCTGCTCATGATATAGTAGGAAGATACGCAGCTGAGAGGAATGTAGATGTGATTATTGCTGTTGGGGATCACGCGGTTGATATAGCTGAAGGTGCAAAAAAGGTTTCATCTGTAACAAAAATATATTATTTTAAAACTAAGGAAGAAATATACCCATTACTAGGTGACATGCTTAATGACGGTGATGTTATTTTAGTCAAAGCATCTAGGGGCATGGCCTTAGAAAAAATAGTAAGCAAAATTGAAGAGATAGGTTAGGAGACAACAAATGTATTTACCACAAGTTATCATGATTTTCACAATAGGGTTTGGAAGTACAGCAATATTAACAGCTGTACTAATTCCGTATCTTAAAAACAGACAGTTCAAGCAATTTGTAAGACGAGAAGGCCCTAAATCCCACTTAAAGAAAGAAGGAACTCCAACTATGGGAGGGATAGCTATCTTCATAGGACTTATGATGGGCATCCTTTTAGACGGAAGAGTTAATGAGGCAACCTTTGTTCTTGCTTGTGTGACATTAGCATTCGGAATTATAGGGTTCGTAGATGATTATTATAAGGTGGCAAAGAAGGACAACTTGGGCCTTAGAGCTTGGCAGAAAATTGCAATGCAGACTTTGGTAGCTGCAGGATTTGCTTTTTATATGGCACGCATGACAGAGGAAGGTACTAACGTATGGATTCCTCTAGCTGATAAATTTGTAGACTTTGGTTGGTTATATATACCTTTCATTATATTTGTAGTATTGGCAGTTACAAATAGCGTTAATCTAACAGATGGCCTAGATGGTTTGGCTTCAGGTGTAACGCTTATAGTGGCACTCACATTTTCGCTTATAGCTTTAAACTTAGGTAACGACTATATGACGGTGGCTATGGCAGCAACTTCAGGCGCGTGCGGAGGGTTCCTAATACATAATAAATATCCTGCTAAGATATTTATGGGAGATACTGGTTCTATGGGACTAGGTGGTGCGATAGTAGCAGCAGCCGTAATTCTAAAAATGGAACTCTTAATTCCGATTGTAGGACTTATATACGTATTAGAAGCAGTATCGGTAGTACTACAAGTAGGATATTTTAAAGTAAGCGGCGGAAAGAGAATCTTCAAAATGGCGCCACTTCATCATCATTTTGAACTAAGCGGAATGAAAGAACAAATAGTGGTATTAATGTTTTGGTTGGCCACTTTAATTTGCGCTGTGATAGCGTATTTTGTAGCTGTATAATTAGGAGATGATTTTATGTATAAAAGCAATTTACAAAATATAGAAGACAAAAAAATACTGGTTGTCGGAATGGGTAAATCCGGAGTAGCGGCTACTCAAGCTCTGTTATCACTGGGTGCAAATGTTACCATTCAAGACAGTAAACCCGAAAAAGGCATTGAGCCTCAATTACTATCATATTTACAAGGCAAGAAAATTAATTGCTACCTTGGAGTTGAGCCTACTAACGTGGAAGATTTTGATATGCTTGTATTAAGTCCGGGAGTAAATCCTGATTTAGATTTTATAGATGAAGCCAGAGCTAAAGGCGTTGAAGTAATTGGCGAACTGGAAATAGCTTTTAGAGTAGGCCAAGGAAAATATATTGCAATAACAGGAACCAATGGCAAAACAACAACAACAACATTGGTGGGCGAAATCTTTAGAAAAGCAGGAGTTAAAAATTCTGTAGCTGGAAATATTGGGATTGCTCTTATCTCAGAATCAGTTAAATCAACAACTGATCAGTGGTTAATTACAGAGACTAGCAGTTTTCAGTTAGAGACGATAAAGTATTTTAATCCCGAAATATCTGCAATCTTAAATATAACGCCAGATCATTTAAACAGGCACAAAACCATGAAGGCTTATGGAGATGTTAAGGCTAGAATATTTGAAAACCAAGATGAAGGAGACTATCTGATTATAAACTATGATGATAAAAAATGCTTTGAGCTAGCTAAGAACTGTAAAGCCAAAGTTGCACCGTTCAGCAGAATCAAAGAGCTGAAATTTGGTGCATTTGTTAAAGAGGGTGATATCATAATAAAAGATGAAAACGGTAAAAAGCATTTAATATGCAACGTTTCTGATTTAAAGATATTGGGTGATCACAATATAGAAAATGTGCTAGCTGCTGCAGCGATTAGCTTTTATGCGGGAATAAATCCAGAAATTATAGGCAAGGCTATATCTGAATTTAGAGGTGTAAAGCACAGAATAGAATACGTTAGAGTCGTGGACGGAGTAAATTACTATAATGATTCTAAAGGAACTAACGTTGATGCGACTTTAATAGCTTTAGACGCGATTAAAAAGGATATAATTTTAATTGCAGGTGGAGACGGCAAATCTCAGGACTTTGATGTTTTAGGTGAAGCCCTAAAAGGCAGAGTAAAAGCATTGGTACTTATGGGAAGAGATGCGAAAATAATTGAAAAAAGTGCCAAGAAAGCTGGATTTGAAGAAGTATATATTGAGCAAGATATGTATGCATGCGTATTAAAAGCAGCAAAACTATCACATGATGGCGATAACGTTTTATTGTCTCCAGCATGTGCAAGCTGGGATATGTATGATAATTTCGAACAAAGAGGTGAACACTTTAAAGATTGTGTCGGACTGTTAGAAAGTTAAAAAGGAGCATAGCTTGAACATATTTAAATTGTCTAAAAAAGGAGAATATGATTTTCTTGTAATACTTATGGTAGTGCTGTTTGTCGTATTTGGTATAGTCATGGTTTTTAGTGCAAGCTATTACACGACTATGAACGTTGGTGAGGGTGATCCTTATCACTACTTGAAAAGGCAATGTTTTTTTGCGGGCGTAGGTCTAGTATTTATGTTAATATTTATGAGATTAGACTATCACTGGTATACTAATATAAAGGTTGCGACCGTAGGATTAGGGATATGCTTTTTACTTCTTATTTTAGTTTTTACGCCTCTTGGAGTAACAGTAAATTATGCTACTAGGTGGATTGCTATTATGGGTTTTAGAATTACACCAAGCGAACTTGCCAAGCTAGGGTTAATAATTTTTACAGCATCTTTTCTTGCTGATAAGCCAGAAAGAATAAGAAGCTTTACGACAGGACTAGTTCCACTCTTTGTAATCATGGCAGTATATGCAGCAATAATAATCAAGCAGCCTAATTTGTCAACTGCTGTAGTAATATGCGCCCTTATGGTAGCTATAATGTTAATAGCAGGATTAAACTGGGGATATTTAATAGGCTTTATAGGTGTATTTGCAGCAGGAATGATGTACATTTTAACTTTTAAGCAAAACACGCACTGGTATGATCGTCTTACAAATTTTACGAATCCATTTGAAAATAAATTAGGAGAAGGATATCAAGTTTCTCAGTCGCTTATTGCGCTTGGAAATGGCGGAGTTAAAGGAAGAGGATTGGGTGGTAGTATAACCAAGTACCTGTACTTACCAGAACCACAAAATGATTTCATACTTGCTATTATAGGTGAAGAACTAGGATTCATTGGTATTGCCGTAATGATGATATGCTATTTAATACTCATATACAGAGGGTTTTTAATAGCCGTTAATGCTAAGGATAAAGCAGGGATGCTGCTTGCGTCTGGTGTAACAATGATGCTTGCTTTTCAGGTAATTATTAACGTTGCAGTAGTTACAGCATCCATGCCTGCAACTGGAATAACACTTCCCTTTATCAGTTACGGTGGAACCTCTCTTATAGTTTTTTTAATTAGTATGGGAATGTTATTAAATATATCCAGAAAGGATAGCAAGAAGGTATGAAGGTTATTTTAACGGGAGGCGGAACTGGTGGACATATTTATCCAGCGATAGCCATAGGCAATAAAATAAAAGAAAAAATACCTGATGCTGAATTTCTCTACATTGGAGTTGAAAGAGGTTTAGAGGCTAGAATAGTGCCAAGCAATGGATATGAAATTAAATTTGTAAATTCCAGAGGAGTTGTAAGAGGAAGTCTAATAGGCCTTATAAAAACTGGCTACTCTGTTATTAAAGGTAGGCGAGAATCAATCAAAATTATGAAGGAGTTTAAACCAGACGTTGTGATTGGAACAGGTGGTTATGTAAGCTTTCCGGTAATTTTGGCAGGACATAAATACGGAGCTAAAATATATATACATGAGCAAAATGCTTATCCAGGAATGGCAAACAGAAAATTAACGAGATATGTAGATAAGATTTTTATTGGCTTTGAAGCTGCAAGGCAGTATTTCTCGAATATTTCAGAGGAGAAAGTAATACACTCAGGTAACCCTGTTAGAGAAACCTTTTATGGAATCACTAAACAAAGTGCTAGAAAATCTTTAAATATATCAGAAGAAGATTTTGTGATATTTAGCTTTGGCGGTAGCCAAGGTGCTAAAGCAATAAATGAAACCATGATAGAAGTAGTCAAGGAATTTAAAGATAGAGATAATATCAAAATAATATTTGGAACAGGCAAGATGTACTACGAGAAAATTCTAAACAAATTACAAGAGGGCGACAAGGTTATTATTAAGGACTACATAGAAGACATGCCTAAATACTTAGGATCTGCAGACCTAATAATAGGAAGAGCTGGAGCTCTATCACTAGCAGAAATCACAATATGCGGAAGGGCATCTATATTAATTCCTTCACCTAATGTTACAGGTAACCACCAATTTTTTAATGCTAAGTCGGTTGCCGATAAGGGCGGTGCGATTATAGTTAATGAAGATGAAGACATGACGGATAATGTAATAAGCGCTATCAGTGATTTAATTGATAATAAAGAAAAAATTGAAAAGATGGAAAAAGGTAGCATTAATGCGGCTATGCCCTCAGCTACTGATACAATTTTTAGGGAAATCTTTTCAGGAGAAAAAACATGAGTGAAGATATAAAAAAAACTGCTCGTAAAAAAAAGAAAAGGCGTAAAAAATATTATTCGCTAAGGATTTTAATAGCCCTAGTAGTCATAGCCGGCGCGGCGTTGTTTTTAAGAAGTAGTTTCTTTGATGTGGACAAGATAACTGTGGAAAACAACTATTACTTCTCTGACAGTGAAATAATTACTATGGCAGATATTCAGCCTTACTGTAATTTGTTTTGGGGAATTGATAGCGGTCGAATAATTTCAAGACTTACTGTCGACCCATATATTGAAGAGGTAAGCGTTACGAGAAAACTCCCTAGTGAGCTAGTTATTGATGTTAAGGAAAGAAAACAAATCGCTGCTGTTATTTATGGAGATAAATATGTAGTAATAGATGAAGAGGGCATAGTTCTTAGAATAACAGAGACTAAACCAAAGGTAACTCTTCTTAAAGGACTGACCTTGTCTAAGGTGATTGAAGGCGAAGAAATCGAAGCAGAAGAGAGTGTGTCTTTAAAAAATACACTTAAAATGTTTGGCGCCATGGAAGAAGGAGACATCTACTTTATAAGGATAGAAATATCAGATATTTTTATTAAGGCATATATATATAACGCTTTAGTTTGTAAAGGTACACCCAGTCAAATGCTCAATTCAATTGAGAATGGTAACCTGCAAAAGATATTAAATAGTTTGTTTGAAAAAGACATTAGCAGAGGAACTATTAACCTAAGCGAGGGTAATTATGCATCGTTTACTCCCAAGGTTGAATAGAATGTGAATTATTAAAAAAATTAGTTAAAGTGGTGCAATTTATCACAACATGTGGTATTATATGGATATATTTAGAATTAGGAGGATCAGTATGTTAGAATTTGTATCTGATTTCGTATCACAGCAAGGAAATGCTGCAATAATTAAAGTAGTAGGTGTTGGTGGTGGCGGATGTAATGCTATTAATAGAATGGTAGACGCTGAATTACAGGGTGTATCATTTATAGCTGTAAACACAGACAGACAGGCGCTTTCAAGATGTAAGGCAGAAACTAAAGTTCAGATTGGCGAGAAATTGACAGGGGGCAGAGGAGCAGGTGCAAATCCCGAAATCGGTCAAAGAGCTGCTGAAGAAACATTAGATGAGATAACAGGTTATTTGCAAGATGCGGACATGGTATTTATTACCGCTGGAATGGGTGGCGGTACAGGTACAGGTGCAGCTCCGATTGTTGCTAAGGCAGCAATGGATTTAGGTGCACTTACTGTTGCAGTTGTAACTAGGCCGTTTTCTTTTGAAGGCAAAAAAAGAAAAGACAGATCGGATCAAGGTATCCAGTATTTAAGAAATTTTGTAGACTCATTAGTTATCATTCCAAATGATAAATTGGTATCTACAAGTGAAAAAAACACTTCAATGATAGAGGCGTTTGCGATGGCTGATGAAGTATTAAGAAGAGGTGTTCAAGGCATCTCAGATTTGATTTCTCAATATGGTCTAGTGAATGTTGACTTTGCTGACGTAAAAACTATTATGACAGGAAGAGGCATAGCACACATGGGTGTTGGTATAGGAACGGGAGAAAACAGAATCGAAGAGGCTGTTAAGAATGCCGTTGAAAGTCCACTACTTGAAACTCGCATTGCTGGAGCTAAAGCAATACTTCTTTACGTAGCAGGTGGTTATGATTTAGGAATGCTAGACATAAGCACGATAGCTGAGAAGATCCAAAAAGAAGCGGATCCAGAAGCGAACATAATATTTGGTGCTACTATTAGTGAAGAGATGTCGGATACATTATCGATTACACTTATTGCAACAGACTTTGATAGAGGTCTTGATGGGATTGTAGCTTCAAATGCAAGTAAGAACACAGGAAATGTTACTATGGTAGACGGAATGAGAGCCAAAGAAATGAACTTATCGGAAATTATGGCCGGTAATGATGGTGAATTTGATAATGACTCAGAATTTGATGTGCCAGATTTTCTAAAATAAAATGTTAAGTATTATCGAATCTGCGGATAATAAGAAATTTAAATACGCAAAAAAACTAAAACAAAGAAAATATAGAGAACGCTTAAATGCATACTTAATTGAGGGTGTTAATCTTATAGAAGAAGCTATAAAGGTTGATGCCCCCATTGAAGTTATATTTGTATGTGAAGGCGTAAATGCAGTAGACTACGGTAAGGATGCCTTTATATTAGCAAAGAACCTTTTTGCAGAACTTAGTGAAACTGAGACTAGCCAAGGTGTAATAGCGGTAGTTGAAAAACCCAAATTTGATTTAAAGGATCTTGCTATTAGCTCTACAGATAATGTGGTAGTGTTAGATAGACTTCAAGATCCGGGGAATATAGGAACTATAATTAGGACTGCTGTTGCAGCAGGGTACAAAGCTATCTTCACACTTAAGGGAACAGGTGATATTTATTCACCTAAAACTGTAAGGTCAACTGCAGGTGTTATGAACAGAATACCGATTATTGAAATAGGTAGTGAGGAAGAATTAATTAGTTTACTTAGAACTTTAAATATTCAACTCGTCTCCACTTCGCCAGCAGCCACTAAGTACTACTATGATTATGATTTAAGCAAAGGCATTGCGCTTATTATCGGTAATGAGGGTAGTGGAATAAGTGATGGATTGATAGAAAAATCTGATATTAACGTCAAGTTACCCATGAGTAACGACGTTGAATCTTTAAACGCAGCTGTCGCTGCAGCGATCATTATGTATGAATCTGTAAGAAAAAAATATTAAGACTAGAGGGGAACTATGCAAGAGAAATTAACAAAAATTTTAAGTGAAGCGAAGGAGCAGCTAGAGAAGGCTACTCAGTTGTCTGAAGCCGAAGAAATCAGAGTTAAATTTTTAGGTAAAAAGGGAGAGCTTACGTCTATATTAAGATCCATGGGCAAGCTAGAACCTGAAGAACGTAAAAAACTGGGGATGGCAGCAAATAACGCTCGAAATGAAATAGAAGCAATGCTTGAAAAGAAAAAAGAGGCTGTAAAAGGTAAAGTCAAAGACATAAAGCTAAAAGCAGAAGCAATTGACGTTACTGAGCCAGGAAAAGAAGTTGAATTAGGCTCTAAACATCCTATAACTGTTACCATTGAAGAGATGACAAGCATATTCGAATCAATGGGTTTTTCAGTTACTGAAGGACCTGAAGTTGAGACTGTTTACTATAATTTTGACGCTCTTAATGCGGAGCCAAATCATCCCGCAAGAGATATGACAGATACTTTTTACATAAACAAGGATATTATACTTAGAACACAGACATCACCTGTTCAAGCTAGAACTTTAGAAAAAGAAAAACCACCTATTATGATATTAGCCCCAGGAAGATGCTTCAGATGTGATACACCTGATGCTACCCATTCACCTATGTTTCATCAAGTAGAAGGAATGGTTGTGGATGAAGGAATTACAATGGGCGACTTAAGAGGCGTATTAGATAAATTTGCCAAAGATATGTTTGGCAGTGAGGTTAAAACTAAATTCAGACCTCACCATTTCCCTTTTACAGAGCCATCTGCTGAGATGGATGTATCTTGTTTCAAATGTGGAGGCAAGGGTTGTAGAGTTTGTAAAGGGAGTGGTTGGATTGAAGTGCTTGGTTGTGGAATGATTCATCCTAACGTACTTAAAGTTGGCGGTATTGATACTGAAAAGTATACTGGATTTGCTTTTGGTATAGGAGTTGAAAGAATTGCTATGCTTAAGTACGGCATTGATGACATTAGACTTATGTACGAAAACGACATGAGATTCATAAGTCAATTTAAGTAGGGGGTGAATAGTGTTAGTATCATTAGAATGGATTAAAGATTATACAGATATAAATGTATCTACGAGTGAGTTCTGCGAGAAGATGGTTATGTCAGGTTCAAATTTAGAAACCTGTACTGAGTTTTGCTCAGGAATAGATGGAGTCGTAGTAGGCAGAATAGAAAAGATTGAAAAGCATCCTGAAGCTGATAAATTAGTTATTTGTCAACTAAACGTAGGAAAAGACGATTTAGTACAAATTGTAACAGGTGCAGATAATATATTTGAGGGAGCAGTAGTACCAGTAGCTCTTCATAACAGTAAAATACCTGGTCCGCTTCACGGCGCTCCTAAGACAGAAGGCGAAACTAAGATTACGAAAGGTAAGCTTAGAGGAGTGGTATCTAACGGTATGCTTTGTTCGGCTGGAGAGCTTGGCCTTGATGAAAAGGTAGTTCCTACAGCGCATAGAGACGGAATCTGGATTATTGAAGAAGATGTTAAACTAGGCGAAGATATTGCAGTGGCTTTAGGCTTAACAGATAGCGTTATAGATTTTGAAATTACGCCGAACAGGCCTGATTGCCTTTCTATGATTGGTATGGCTAGAGAAGCAGCAGCTACTTTTAATACAGAGCTAAAATATCCGGAAACTGGATGCAAAGAATCAGATGAAAAAACTGAGGACTGTATTCAAGTAGAGGTTAAATCAGATCTTTGCTTAAGATATACAGCAAGGGTAATAAAGGATGTTAAAATTAAGCAGTCACCTTGGTGGCTTCAAAAGAGATTGATAAAGGCTGGAATGAGACCGATAAATAACATAGTTGACATTACTAACTTTGTTATGATGGAGTACGGTCAGCCCCTTCATGCTTTTGATATAAGGAGTATTGAAGGAAGCAAAATAATAGTTGATGTCGCTAAAAAAGGTGATAAGTTTACAACTTTAGATGAAGTTGAAAGAAACTTATCTGAAAATATACTTATGATAAATGATGCAAAGAAGGCAGTTGCTATAGCTGGTGTTATGGGTGGACTTGATTCAGGAATAATGGCTGATACGACTACGGTAATTATAGAGTCTGCTACATTTGATAAAGATGGAATCAGAAAAGCATCAAAGGAATTGGGACACAGAACTGAAGCTTCAGGCAGATTCGAAAAAGGTATTGATCCTAACCTATGCGTTGCGGCAGCTGACAGAGTTTGTCACTTAATAGAGCTTACAGAGTCTGGCGCAGTCTTAAAGGATTCTGTAGATGTATACCCAAAAGAGTATGTGTCAGTTCCTGTTAAAGTAAGAGTAGACAGAGTGAATAAGGTACTAGGCATTGAAGCTAGCAGACAATTTATGACCGATGTATTTGAAAGACTAGAGATGACAGTTTCAGGAGACGGAAATATTATGATAGTTACTCCTCCTACAGTAAGGCAGGATCTTCTAATCGAAGAAGACTTTATTGAAGAGGTAGCAAGGATGTATGGTTATGAAAATTTACCAACCACGCTTCCTAAAAGTAATGCCGTGTCAGGAGAATCTGAACATAGAAAGCTTAGAAACATAGCTAGAGAGTCACTTTGCTCAATGGGATTTAATGAAATACAAACATATTCATTTGTCAGCCCAAGAGGCATAGATAAAATAAATATAGATGAAGATTCATGGGAGAGAGCTTTTGTTGAGCTTATTAATCCTTTAGGTGATGAGAACTCAGTGATGAGAACAATACTTACTCCTAACATGATGGATGTATTAGCTAGAAATTATTCAAGAAAAATCGAAAAGGTAAGAGCTTTTGAAATAGGCAACACATTTGTCAAAAACTTCATGAATCTTGATGGTTTACCAGATGAAACATATTCAATTTGCCTTGGAATGTATGGAGAAGATGTGAATTTCTTTAGCTTAAAAGGAGTTATTAAAGAGCTTTTAAATATACTAGGAATAGAGAGATTAAGCTTCATTGCCGAAAAGGAATACGGCGTATATCATCCAGGAAGATGCGCAAGAATAGTTGCACACACCAAGGATGAAGATGTAGAAATTGGTATAATGGGTGAGATTCATCCTGATGTTACAGATAATTATGGAATAAGCCAGAGAGTTTATGTTTGCGAGATTATGTTTGAGATAATTCACGAACTTTCAGACAGAGAAATAGTATTTTCTCAACTGCCCAAGTATCCTTCTACATCAAGAGATATCGCACTTCTTGTAGATGAAGATTTGGAAGTTGGTAAGATAGAAGAAACCATACTCGAAGCTAGCACGGAGATATTAGAAAGCTTAAAGATGTTTGATATATATAAAGGCAAGCAGGTAGCTGAAGGGAAGAAGAGTGTGGCGTATAGCTTGACTTATAGGCACAGAGATAAAACTCTAAAAGATGCTGATGTTGATATGGTACATGAGAACATATTAAAAGCGTTAGAGTCTAAACTAAGTGCTACATTAAGAGAGATGTAATTGTCATTATTATCTAATTATTAAAGGAGCAGTTATGGATAAGAACAGAGTTGAAATTAGTCTAGGCGGTTGCACTTACACTATTGCCGGTGAAAAAACTGAGGATAAGATTAAGGAAATCGCAAAGTATGTTGATGATGAACTTAAACGTGTCAGTCATCAGTTAAATAGCAACATTAACTACAGAGTTGCTGTGTTATCGTCTATAAACATTACTGAGAAGCTAATGGAAAATGGCGAGCTTAATTTAGTACTTCAAGATGAAAAATCACAACTTGAAAGCGATGTAAAACATTATATCGATTTATGGGAAGAGTCTAAGAGGCAGATAGCGGAGCTTAAAGATGCACTAAATGCTGCTAACGAACTTCGTGAGCAAGAAAAAAGTAAGCATATTGATATAGAGCGTAAGTGTAGCGATTTTGAAAATGCATATTTTGATCTTCAAATGGAAAACGTTAGACTAAAAAATGAGATTGAAAATTTAAAGAGGTTTGAGCATTAATAATGAACAAAAAAGCCATAAAAGTTTTAGAATATGAAAAAATAATAAATCTTTTATATGAGCAAGCAGGGTCTGCTATGACTAAAGAAGTTATTAGTAAGCTTAGACCTATGAAAAATTTGCGAATGATAAATGATGCATTGACGGAAACTACTGAGGCAGTTTCCGTTATTATGCATAAAGGAGGAATTCCTGTTGGTAATTTTTACGACATGGAAGGCCTTCTGAATCTATCTAGAAAAGGCAGCAGCCTTTCCATGAGGCAACTCTTAATGGTCCACTATAATCTAAGAGTGGCAAAACAAATTAAGACGTTTCTTAAAAATGACCTACCGGAGCTAAAAATAATTGACGGAATTGTGGAGCTCATAGTACCCCTTCCTAACCTGGAAAAAGATATAGACAGATGTATCATTTCTGAAGATGAAATGGCTGATAATGCATCGCCTGAACTTAGAAACATAAGAAGGGCTATCTTAAGAAAAAACGATTCCATAAGAGTTAAATTAAATCAGATGATCAATTCATCTACGATGAAGACGTATTTGCAGGATTCTCTTGTTACTTTAAGAGATGGCAGATATGTTATTCCTGTTAAACAAGAGCACGGAAATGTTGTGCCAGGTATGGTTCACGACCAATCTTCCAGTGGAGCTACACTTTTCATAGAGCCACAAGCCGTGGTTGAAATGAATAATGAGCTAAGGCAGCTAGAGATAGCTGAAAAAGCTGAAATAGAAAGAATATTAAAGGAATTAACGGACCGTGTTTCAGAGCACTATTACGAGATACATAACAACCAAAATCTACTTGTTCAGATTGATTTAATAAACGCTAAAGGCAAACTTTCAGTTTCCATGGAAGGTGAAAGACCGAACGTAAATGAAGAAGGATATATTAATATTGTTCAGGGGAGGCATCCTCTGATAGATAAAAAAACTGTAGTTCCAATAGATGTTTATTTAGGAAAAGATTTTAAGATTTTAGTGGTCACCGGTCCAAATACTGGTGGCAAAACTGTTACTTTAAAAACTATAGGTTTGTTTGCGCTTATGACTCAAACAGGTCTTCATATACCAGCAGCTAGCACAAGCCAGATGCCGGTTTTTCAAGAGGTACTTGCAGATATTGGAGATGAGCAAAGTATAGAGCAAAGTTTGAGTACATTTTCTTCTCACATGAAAAATATAACATATATAGTTTCTAAGGCTGATAAAAACAGTCTTGTACTATTTGATGAGCTAGGAGCTGGAACAGATCCAATAGAAGGAGCTGCTCTTGGAATAGCAATACTAGAGGAACTAAGGCATAGGGGCGTTAATATAGTTGCAACGACTCATTATACGGAGCTAAAAAAATATGCTTTATCCAATGATGGTGTTGATAATGCTTCTATGGATTTTGATATTAAAACTCTTAGCCCTACATATAAATTAAGAATTGGTCTTCCTGGAAAATCCAATGCTTTCGAGATTTCGAGAAAGCTAGGCCTTAAAGAGAGTATAATCACAAGAGCAAACTCTTTAATAGAAGGAACCGAACTAGAGTTTGAAGATGTCATATCTTCAATAGAGCGCGATAAAAAAATTGCTGAAGCTGAAAAAGATGAAGCTTTAATGCTTAAAATTACTTTAAAGAAAAAAGAAGAAATGGCAGATAAATTTCTTAAAGAGGCTGAAAAGAAAAAACAGCAGATTATTGAAGATGCAAAAGAAGAAGCAAGGCAAACGATAAGGGAAGCTAAAGAGACTTCTGAGGAAGTGAGAAAAGAGCTTAATAAAGTTAAAAGTACTGATAACTTTGCCGATAGAAACCGCATATTTGAAGCGAGTAATAAAAGACTTAAAGACTCCGATAAGAAATATTCTGCTAATTTAATCAGGGAAGAAGAGACTAATGTAACTTCTCCTGAGGAGATTGAGATTGGTATGAGGGTTAAAGTGCTTAGCATTAACCAAAATGGAGAGGTGGTTTCTCTGCCTGATTCAAGAAATGAAGTCAAGGTAAAAATTGGCATTATGAAAATTTCAGTGCCAGCTTCTGATATTAGAACGATTATAGAGAGCAAAAGTCAAAAAAAAGCAAGACAAAAGGTGTCAAGCTATGGTAATATATACAGGAGTAAGTCTTTAAGCGTTTCGCCTTCCGTTACTGTAAGAGGACAAATCTTAGATGATGCCTTAATGGATGTTGAGAAGTACCTAGATGATGCATATATAGCAGGTCTGAAAAATGTCACAATCATTCATGGTGTAGGCGAAGGTGTATTAAAAGACGGAATTAGAATTGAACTCAAAAGAAATAAGCATGTTAAGTCTGCGAGAGCAGGTAAATATAACGAAGGTGGCCAAGGTGTTACTATTGTTGAGCTTAAGGAGAATTAGTATTGTATATAGTTAGCAAGTGTTTGCTTGGTTATAACTGCAAGTACAGCGGAGGCAATAACAGAGATGAAAGAGTAATTGATTTCTGTAATAGCCACCAGTTTGTTGCTGTTTGCCCAGAGGATTTAGGTGGCTTAAAATCGCCTAGAGCGCCAGCTGAGATAATCGGCAGCAGCGTAATAGACAGTGAAGGAAAAGACGTTACCGATGAATTTAAGTTGGGAGCTAGAATTGCCCTTGATATTGCAAAAAAAGAATCTGAAGGATTAAATGATGAGATAGAGGGCGCAATTCTGAAAGCTAATAGCCCATCATGCGGAGCAGGAGCTGTTTATGACGGGACTTTTTCTAACGTAAGGATTAATGGCGATGGCTTATTTACTAAGCTTTTAAGGCCTCTTAATATTGAGATTAAGACTGAAGAAGATTTTAAGATAATGGGAGTAGAGAAATGATAGATTTTAAAAAAGAATTAGCGAAAATAATATTTTCTGATGACTTAGGTCTAAGCGTTGAAGAAATTGAAAATATGATTGAATTACCTACGGACAAGAGCATGGGAGATTATGCATTTCCTTGTTTTAGACTAGCAAAAACTCTTAGAAAAGCTCCACCTCTAATAGCAAAGTCAATAGTAGAAAGAATAAAAGACAATGAAATGTTTCAAGACGTTAAGCAGGTAAATGCCTACGTTAACATGTTTTTAAATAAAGAAATAATTGTTAAGGAAACCATAAATACTGTGCTTGATAAAGGAGCAGACTTTGGTAAAAGCAATATAGGCGAAGGAAAGCCTGTAATAGTTGAGTATTCATCACCTAATATTGCTAAACCTTTTCATATTGGACATATTAGAAGTACAGTTATAGGCAACTCTCTATATAAGATTTACGATGCAGTGGGATACGACGTAACTAGAATTAATCATCTAGGTGATTATGGTACTCAGTTTGGCAAAATGATAGTTTCATATAGGCATTGGGGTAACGAGGCTGATGTAAAAGCTGATCCTATTAAAACGTTACTAGAATACTATACTAAATTCCATATAGAAGTTGAGAATGATCCTAGCTTAGATACTGAAGCCAGAGAAGTTTTTACTAAACTTGAAAAAAAAGAGAAAGCTGAAGTAGAACTTTGGCAGTGGTTTAGAGAAGAAAGTCTTAAGGAATTCAATAGAGTATATGAAATGCTTGGTGTTGAATTTGATTCATATAAAGGTGAAAGTTTTTATTCTGACAGCATGCCTAGATTCTTAAAGGAACTTAGAGATAAGAACCTTATGGTGGAATCGCAAGGTGCACAGATAGTAGATTTAGAAGAATACGGAATGAATCCTGCGCTTATTACTAAGTCTGACGGTTCTACGCTTTATGTAACAAGGGATATAGCGGCAGCTGTATACAGAAAAGAAAGATATGATTTCGCAAAAAATATATACGTAGTAGCATCACAGCAAAATCTTCACTTCCAACAGTGGAAGAAAGTTTTAGAGCTTATGGGCTATGAATGGGTTAAAGATTGCATACACGTTCCATTTGGTCTTGTAAGCCTAGAGGAAGGTACTATGTCTACTAGACATGGGAGAGTTGTATTCTTAGAGGACGTTTTGAATAAAGCAGTGGATCAAACAAGAGAAGTAATCAAAGAAAAGGGAGTTACCACTGACGATATAGAAGAGACTGCAAAAATGGTAGGAATTGGAGCTGTGGTTTTCCAGGAACTATCTAACAGCAGAATCAAGGATTACGTTTTTTCATGGGATAAAGTTCTAACCTTTGATGGAGAAACTGGCCCATACGTTCAGTATACTCATGCAAGAGCTTCAAGCCTTATGAGAAAAGCAGGAGAAGAAGCTGTTAAGCGAGCTGAATCTAAAGACATAGAATATAAGTATCTAAAAAGCGAAAGTGCTTATGTTCTTTCTAAAGAAATATATGCGCTTCCTAAAGTTGTATTAGAAGCTGCAGAAAAATATGAACCTTCTATTGTAACTAGGCAGGTTATAAACATAGCACAGGCTTTTAACAGATTTTATCATGATGAGCATATATTAGTTAAAAACGAAGAAGAAAAAGTTGCTAAATTAGCATTAGTAATTGCTGCTAAAACTGCAATTAGAAATGGATTAGATCTATTAGGAATGAAAGCACCGGAGAAAATGTAATGAGATACGAAGGAAATATATATAGACCGCCAAGCGAAGCTTGGAGCTTACTTATTCAAGTGACTGTGGGTTGTTCACATAATAAATGTACATTTTGCAGCATGTACAAAGACAAGCAATTCCATCTTAGAAAGATGGAAGATATTCTTGAAGATATTGAAATGGCAAGGAAGACGTATAGAAGTGTTGAAAAGATATTTATATGCGACGGAGATGCGATATGTCTTTCTAATGAAAAACTTCTTATTGTACTTGGCAAAATTAATGAACTTTTTCCTGAATGCAAGCGTGTAGGAATATATGGTTCGGCAAATGATATTTTAAGAAAATCCGATGAAGAATTAGTTGAACTTAAAAAAGCCGGAATAGGGATTGTCTATTTAGGGGCTGAGTCAGGTAACGAAGAAGTCTTAAAAGCTGTTGAAAAAGGTGTTACAGGAGATCAGCTCATTGAAGCTGTACAAAGATGTGAAGCTTCGGGGATTAAATGCTCCGTGACTTTCATATCGGGAATGGGTGGTAAAAAAGCTTGGAAAGAGCATGCAATAGATACGGGCAAGATGATATCTAAGATGAATGCATCTTATGTAAGTCTTCTCACTCTAATGCTTGATCCAGCGGCTCCAATATATGACGATATACAAAATGGAGATTTTGAGCTTATGTCTGCAGAAGAGATTATAGGAGAGACTTATCTCTTAGTACAGAATACAAACCCAACTAAAACATGTGTATTTAGAAGTAACCATGCTTCAAATTATATATCACTAAGAGGTAACTTGCCTCAAGATAAAGAAGTTTTGTTAAAACAGCTTAAACGTGCTATGGAAGATAATGGATTATTGAAGGACGAGAGATTTAGGATGTTATAGGTGTAATATGAAATTACTATTAACTACATTAAATTCAAAATATATACATTCGAATTTAGCGATTAGGTATTTATACAATGTCGTTGCAAATTCGCCTTTTGATGTGATACTAAAAGAATTCACAATTAACAATGAAAAGGATTATGTGTTTAATGAAATAATAAGAGGAGACTATGATATTGTGTGCATTTCATGCTATATTTGGAATGTAGAGCAAGTTGATTTGTTATGCGCTGATATAAGAAGCGCTGCGCCTAATATAATAATAGTGGTAGGTGGCCCTGAGGTTAGCTATGAAACTGAAGAATATATGCATAAAAACAAAAGTGTTGACTTTGTCTTAAGGGGCGAGGGAGAGATGGCATTCTTTAAGCTCATGCAGTCACTTTATGTCGAAGATTATTCATTTAAATATATTAATGGATTAGCCTATAGAATAGGTGATGATATTTTCGTTAACGAATCAGAGGACACTGTAGACTTTAACAAGATACCTTTCCCATATGAGACAGTGGATTTTGATAAAGATAAGATAATATATTACGAATCCGTAAGAGGCTGTCCTTTTGACTGTACTTATTGTTTGAGCTCTGTTGACAAGAAGGTTAGACCGCTTACAGTAACTAGAGCCAGAAGAGATCTTGGATATTTCTTAATGAAAAAGGTTAAACAGGTTAAATTCATTGACAGAACCTTTAACTATTACAGGCAACGTGCGCTTAGAATCTGGGAGTTTTTGATTAATAGCGATAACGGAATTACAAATTTCCATTTTGAAATAAACGGTGATCTTTTAAATGATGAAGCAATTGCGCTTTTAGCTCATGCTAGACCAGGGATGTTTCAGCTTGAAATTGGTATTCAAAGTGCGAATCCAAAGACTCTAAGAGCTGTAAACAGAAGAGAAGATATTTATCCTCTTATGTATTACGTAAAGAAGATAATTGACCAAGGTAATATACATGTTCACGTCGACCTAATTGCAGGCCTTCCATATGAGGGATATGATTCCTTTGGCAATTCATTTAATATAGTATACGGCCTAAATGCTGATTGTCTTCAGATTGGATTTTTGAAGATGCTTAAGGGAACAGAAATTAGAAGAAATGCTAAGCTTCACGGATATGAGTACAGAGAGACTGCACCTTATGAGGTAATTTCTAACAGCTATATAAGTGCGGTTGAAATCGTTAAGATTAAGATGGTAGAAAAGGTATTTGAACTGTTTCATAATAGAGGCGGATTTGAAGCATCAATTGATTTTCTTATTGAAAAGCTGGGATCTACCCCGTTTAACTTTTATGAGAGATTCGCAGATTTCTACTACGCAGAAGGTTATCAAGATAGATCTCATAGTAAAGAAAATCTTTACAGAATCATGTATCAGTTTGCATCGAAAGTTTACGAGGAAATTAATAGGCGAGATGATGTTATAATCGCTTATGCTAACAAGATAATTGAACAAAGGGGTGTTTACCCTACTGGTAAAAAAGAACCAGGCCTTGATACATTTAAGAGCATATTACATTCGGATATGTTAAATTCATTAAATACTGAGGCAGTTAAGAAATTTGATAGAAAAGGTTGGGAAGTTAAATAATGGAATTAAGAAATAGAGAAGACAGAGTCAAGGCATATTTAGTCAGACTACTTCAGGATAATGTTATCTTTGATGAATTATCATATGACTTTTTAGAAAAAGTCGGTGTTATGGATGAGCTAAAAGATGTACCAGTTCCAATAATGAAAAAGCACTTAGACAGCATAAGTACCGTTACGCTTGGAGAAGGTATGGCTTTTGTTATGGGAGCTGATCCGGATTTTGAGCATACAGATAGTTATATTAAATATATTAACAAAGTCTTAGGTGAGGAGTTTCCAAAGTACCTTATTAATCAAGGTGTTGAAACTGCGGCGGCTAACGACTTTGACTACGCATGCATACTATTTAGAGCGGTGTTACTTTTAGAACCCGATATGCCAGATGCCCTATATTGCTATGCGAGGGCATGTAAAGATTCCTATGAATTAGGAGACGAAGAAGATTATATTGCTAGATTTAAAGCTGAGTCAATAGAAGCTTTTGAACTTGTTACACTTGCAAGACCGGAATTTGATATGGGTTTTTATTTCCTAGGATACGGCTACTTAAATTTAGGACTATACATAAAAGCTAAACTGACATGGGATGACTTTATGAGGCTTACAGATGGAAACGAAGAAAAGAATGAGCTCAGAGAAGAGATTCAAGGTAGGCTTAGTTTGCTCGAAGAGCCTATCAATATAGAAAAAGGCTATAACATGGTGTTAAACGGAGATTATTCTGATGGCGTTAATATGCTTCAAAAGTATACTGATTCTGAATATAAGACCTGGTGGCCACTTTGGTATTACTTAGCTACTGCAAAGGCTGAGCAAGGGATGGTAGAAGAAGCAGTTGAAGATTACAAAGTTGCACTAAAATATAGCCCAAGTAACATTGAGATAATGGAAAGACTTATAGATTTATCAGATGATCAGGTCATGATAGACAAGTACACTAAGAAGGTTGAAGTAATAAAAAGGAATATAGAAAAAGATGAAGAAATAAGAAAAGAAATGAGCGAATTAAAGTATAAATAATGAAAAAAATATAAAAAAACAGCTTGACAGTGACAGTGCAATTAAGGTATAATAACATTCGTCGCAAGAAATAGATTAACGGATATTCCGAGGTAGCTCAATGGTAGAGCAATCGGCTGTTAACCGATAGGTTGTGGGTTCGAGTCCCACCCTCGGAGCCAGTTATTTGTGCCGGAATGGCGGAATTGGCAGACGC
>LSQX01135618.1_pt1 | contig 24984 bp, 23 predicted proteins | sample 654561 | NCBI WGS metagenome assembly LSQX01 (sample SAMN04489861, study PRJNA283612) | anaerobic digester metagenome | isolation source: 4 biogas reactors fed with cattle manure at either 37C or 55C with and... | place: Denmark: Kongens Lyngby | collected 2014 | reverse complement strand
TTCTATCCATTGAACTACAAGGGCAAAGTAGAGTGATGCAAAATTACATTTTTTATCCGAAAAAATAAAACTAAATCTTTCAAAAGCAATTAAGTGACTAAGAAAAAGAAATATTATACCGTTTGGGTAGGGCATGAGCCGGGTGTTTACGACACATGGAAAGAGTGTGAGATACAAGTGAAAGGCTTTGAAGGAGCAAAATTCAAATCGTTTGAGAGTTTAAAAGAGGCGGATGAGGCTTTTCTTTCGCATTGGGATAAATATTTGGTAAAGAAAAAAGAAGAACAAGTCAGTTATAAAACGCTCCCTCCAAGCGAACAACCGATTTTAGACAGTATAGCTGTGGATGCTGCTTGCAGTGGAAATCCGGGAAAAATGGAGTATCAAGGTGTGGATGTAAGAACAGAATATCAGGTATTTCATCATGGACCGCTTGAAGGTGGAACAAACAATATCGGTGAGTTTCTTGCCATTGTGCATGCTATTGCTTCTTTTTACAAAACCAACCCGGAGTTGACAATCTATTCTGACAGCAAAACAGCCATTTCGTGGGTGAAAAATAAAAAAACACGCACTCGATTGGAACCTACGGAAGCAAACAAACCTATTTTCCATCTGATCCAACGTGCCGAAAAATGGCTTCAAGAAAATACTTACCACAATCCGGTGGTGAAATGGGACTCAGAAAAATGGGGAGAAATCCCTGCCGATTTTGGAAGAAAGTAAATCGTATAACCTGTGAATAAATGCGCACCGGATAGAAGTATTAGTTTCCTGAAAACGGAATTGTAGCATATAGCAATTCTACCACTTCCACCCTCAACCACAGCTTCGATAACATTTTCTCTTATCGAAATTGACAGAGCTTCTCCTTATCAGAAGCTGCCCCAAAGACCGTAAATAAAAATTACCAGAATAGCAACGGGTGCCAAATATCTCAAAATAAAGACATAAGCTTTCAGAAATCGTACGCCGATACTAATTTTGTTGTCATTAGTTAATTGTGCGAACACGATTTTTTTATCCACATACCACCCCACAAAAAGCGAAGTAAATAATCCGCCTATTGGAAGCATGATTTTGGCTGAAATAAAATCCAATGTATTAAAAAACAACGATGAAAACGAAGAAAAAGCTCCTAATAGCAGGATTACGATGGTTACGATCAGCACACTCCTAAAGCGTGAAAGATTAAACTCCTCATGAATATAAGCTGTAACAACCTCCATTAGAGAAATAGTGGAAGTAAGCGCTGCAATCGCTAACAAGACAAAAAATATAGTGGACCAAACTATAGAAAGGGGCATCTGATTAAACAGATTGGGTAAAGTGATAAACAAAAGTCCCGGGCCTCCCGCAATGAGTTCAGAAGTAATAGTTTCCGAGTTTTGAGCCAAAGCAAACGCGGCCGGGAAAATGGTAATTCCTGCAAGTAAGGCCACACCGGTATCCAGAATAGATACTTGAAAAGCAGTTTTAGTCAGATCCGTTTCGTTATTAAAATACGAAGCATAGGTTATCATACAAGCCATCCCGAGCGAGAGAGAGAAAAATGACTGTCCCATTGCAGACATCAAAACAGATGGATGCATGTTTTCTAATTTTGGTTTGAATAAAAAATCTATTCCCGCGGAAGCTCCCGGTAGTGTTAACGACCTGACTGCCAGAATTATCAACAACAACAGCAACAAAGGCATCATTGTTTTGGCAGAGAGTTCAATACCCTTTTTTACACCTGACACAACGAAAAACGCAGTCATAAAAGTAAAGACCACGGTTAAAATCCATTGCTTCAGAGGGTTTTGAAGTAGCGTTTCAAAATTTGCAGAAAAATCAGAAACTGAAGAAAGTCCTCCTGTGACTGATTGAAAGATATAAAAAAGCGTCCAGCCGCAGACTACCATGTAAAATCCCAAAATGACAAGCCCGGAAAAGACTCCAAGCCTTCCAACATAATTCCATTTGGTGTTTGGAGCCAAAATCCGAAAAGCTCCCGCTGCATTGGATTTTGAACTTCGTCCGACAATAAACTCACTTAGCATCAGCGGGATACCAAAGAAAAATATACAGGCTAAATATATAATAATAAAAAGCGCACCACCACCGGCTGCAGTTTCACTCGGGAAACGCCAAATATTGCCTAAGCCCACAGCAGAACCTGCTGCAGCAGCTATCAACCCCATTTTAGAAGCAAAAGTAACTCTTGACATAAAAACTCTATTTTAGCTTATTTTTAATAAACGGTAATTCGTTCAGCGGCAAATCTTTTTTCACTACCACCACTAAAAAAATCACCAATAGCACCGTTTTCAACGCAATATTTAGGATCTCATAATCGGTTTTTATCAACAAACTGACACCAAAAAGAATCAAGGCATAAAGAATGTACAAGCCTATTCTCTTTAAATCATATTTTATAGGCATGAATTTCTGTCCAAAGAAATAGGACAAAACCACAATCACGAAATAACCGGCAAATGCCGACCAAACAGACCCCCAATAGCTAAATTTTGGTACGAAAATAATATTACCGATTAATATAACAACGGTTCCGACAGCTGAAAACCATGCTCCATAATGATTTTTATCAGTCAGTTTGTACCAAATAGAGAGGTTGAAAAATATCCCCTGAAAAATGTATGCAAACAAGATAATTGGTAAAATCCCCAAGCCAATCCAGTATTCCGGCGCGATAAAATATTTGAGCACATCGATATACATTACAACGCCCAAGAAAATCAGCAAGGCAAAAATCACATAATATTTCATCGCCATTGAATATGCCGATTTACTGTCAGCATCCTTATTTTTTGCAAAAACAAAGGGCTCATAGGCATATCGAAATGCCTGTGTGAACATCATTATCACCATCGCTATTTTTCCTACAGCACCGTAAATTCCAAGTTGAGTCAATGCATCATCACGTAAAAACGGGAAGAGGATTTTGTCTAAATTTTGGTTGGCAATTCCCGCTATTCCGAGAAATAACAATGGATACGAGTAATTCAGAATCCGCTTTATCAGTTTTCCATCAAACTCAAATTTTCCTTGGAAAATATAGGGAATCAGGAACATGGTCTGAAGAAGTGTTGCAATTAAATTAGAAATGAAAATATACCCTACTCCATAATTTGGATTATAAAACCATGAAATAGTTTCCGGTGCAACCTTCATTAGCCAGGGACATCCTATCAGAAAAAACACATTCAGGAAAATATTAATTGCAATATAAAGCAATTTTAATCCGGCAAATGCAATGGGGCGTTTGATAAATCGAAGATAGGCAAACGGAATGGAAGCAAACGCGTCAACAGCTACAATCACACCGAGCATCCAAACAAATTCCGATTGTGTTTCATACCCTAAGAAATTAGCAATCGGCTGCTGAAAAAGTACGATGAAAAGGATGAAAAGCAACGAGGTTGACCCGATTGAAATCATCGTATTTCCGTAGATTTTGCGAGAATTTTCGGCATCCTTATTCGCAAACCGAAAAAATCCGGTCTCTAAACCATAAGTCAGGATAATCAGCAGAAGCGCTGTCCATGCAAAAAGATTGGTTACAATCCCGTACTCTGCCGGATTGGCGAGTTTATAGGTGTAAAGCGGTACGAGCAACCAGTTCAAAAACCGACCTACAATACTGCTCACTCCGTAAATGGCGGTGTCTTTCGCCAGCGATCTCATTTCTTTTGCCATAGACCCCTAACCTCTAAAGAGGATTTGATTACCTTTTGTGTGTTAAAGAATATTCTGCCAATTCAATAGCTTTATCTAATTTTTGCTGTAAAATTTCTTTGGGTAAAAGTTTGACTGCGTATTCCGCAACTTTTATCTGTTCATCTTCGTCAATCATCATGTATTTTATTTGCTCCGGCGATTTCTCGGTGCAAAGTATCAACCCAATCGGCTTGTTTTCGCCTTCTCGTTGTTCGTTGTGTTCAAGCCAGCGCAGATAAAGTTCCATTTGTCCTTTGTGTTTTGCCTTGAATTTTTCTAACTTCAAATCAATGGCAACCAAAGATTTGAATCCTCTGTGGTAAAATAACAGGTCAATATAATGATCTTCATTATCAATAATTATTCTTTTTTGCCGAGCAAGAAATGCAAATTCCGTACCTATTTCAGTTATAAAACTTTGTAAGTTCTGTAAAATAGCACTCTCCAAATCTTTTTCACTGAATGTATCCTTCAATCCCAAAAAATCGAGAATATACGGGTCTCTGAAAACTAAATCAGGTGAGAGTTTTTTATCTTCTTTGAGCAGTTTGATTTCTTGTTTGATAGTTTCTTCGGGTTTTTTGCTGATGGCAGTCCGCTCATACAACATCGTGTTCATCCGCTCTTGCAATGTCCGTACACTCCACCGTTCATGAATGCACATTTGTATGTAAAATTCACGTTTCAATTCGTCAGAAACATAAATTAGCTCACGAATATGTGTCCATGTCAATTGTCCACGCAGTGAGTGGACAATTTCAATATCCGGGAGTATTTCATTGAATTTCAAAAAATTATGGATATTAGTACGAGAAAAACCAGTACCATACCTTTCCGTAAGTTCTTTGCTGACTTCATTGATAATCTGTTTGCCGTATTCGGCTCTTTCATTTTTCAGAATTTCTTCATTGATTAATTTTCCGATATTCCAATAAAGTATTGTCAGTTCGCTGTTAATGCTTACAGCCACCCGCTTTCTGCTTTCATCAATGATTGAAACTAATGAATGAAGTAGTTCTGTATTTTTCTTTTTAAGTTCCATGATTTTTTAGCTTTGTTTTAAGTGAAAACGGATAAAGCAAACGCAAAAATAATGACTAACAGACTAAAAACTTTTTTCATTTTTTTAGCGACAGACAAGAATGGCTGTCCTCCTTTTATCACAAAGTTGAAGGTTACATTCTGAAAAAGTCTCGCATTTGGGAATCCTGTCTGCCGTAAGCAGGATTTTGAGGGGCTAAAACAAACTCCCCATATCTCCATTGAATTTTACTTTCCCCAAATGTCTATACGCCAATTCAGTAACTTCTCGCCCGCGTGGTGTCCTTTTCAGAAAACCTTCTTTTATCAAAAATGGCTCATAAACCTCCTCTAATGTTCCCGGATCTTCGCTGAGCGCTGTGGCAATGGTAGTTAAGCCCACGGGGCCACCTTGAAATTTGTCGATAATCGTGTTCAGGATTTTATTATCTACTTCATCCAATCCGTGCTTGTCAATATTCAGTGCTTCGAGTGCGTATTCAGCAATCTTAATATCGATTTTCCCTGTTCCCTTCACTTGTGCAAAATCTCTCACTCGTCTCAGCAACGCATTGGCAATACGTGGTGTCCCGCGACTTCGTCCTGCTATTTCCGAGGAGGCTTTTCTATCAATCGGAACATCCAACAAGCGGGCAGAACGCTCAATAATCCCGGTTAAAACGCCGGTATCATAATATTCAAAATGACAGTTAATGCCAAATCTCGCTCTCAGAGGTGAAGTCAAAAGTCCGCTTCGAGTCGTGGCACCAATTAGAGTAAACGGATTCAGTTCCAACTGTATAGATCGTGCACTCGGACCTTTATCAATCATAATGTCAATCCTGTAATCTTCCATGGCGGAGTAAAGATACTCTTCCACAATCGGACTTAACCGATGAATTTCATCGATAAAAAGGACATCATTTGTCTCAAGACTGGTAAGCAATCCCGCCAAATCACCCGGCTTATCAAGTACAGGACCAGAAGTGACTTTGAATCCTACACTCAGTTCATTGGCAATTATGTTGGATAAAGTCGTTTTCCCCAAACCGGGAGGTCCGTGAAGCAGTACGTGGTCAAGGCTTTCCGTACGCATACGAGCAGCCGTGACGAAGATCTTCAGATTTTCGACGATTTTTTCTTGCCCTTTGAAATCTGCAAACGAAAGTGGACGCAGTGCATTTTCAAATTCACGTTCCGTATTTTGATTGTTTCGTATGTCGAATGGTTCTTCCATAATAAGTCCCCAATCCTTGCATGGAGAAAATTATTGTTAATTGTCTTTATTTATTAAATTTACCACTACTTTCACCATCATGTCTTTTTCTTGCGTTCGACTTTCGGCAATCATCAGTGTAAGTGCAACAAGTGTGTTGTTTTCTATTAATTTCATTCCGTTTGATTTATATAAAATTCCGTTTTTATCCAAAAACCAAAGAAAAAGAAAAGCTGCAATCCGCTTGTTTCCATCACTAAACGAATGGTTTTTAACAACCAAATAGAGCAACATAGCCGCTTTTTCTTCAATGCTCGGATAAAGCTCTCGTCCATCAAATGTTTGATAGATCTGACCAATAGAACTTCGGAAAGATTGATCTTTCTCATTCGCGAAAAGCGAGCTTCCGCCAAATTTATTTTTTAACACCTGAATGGCTTCCATTGCATTATCATACGTTGCTCTAAAATCATCATCGTTTCTCGTTCCCGAGATGTCAAGTGTTTGAAAATCATACTTATCAAGCGTATCAAGTCCATAGGTATAATCATTGACAACCCGCATCAAACCACTTGTTTCGTCTTGAGTCAGTACTTTGTTGGATAGCGTTTTTGAGATAATTCCAATAACACTTTTCAGTTGGTCGAGTTGTAAATTTGTGGCTTGTTGATTGACGGCATAGCCTTTAACTAAATACTCTTTAAGAATTTTATTTGCCCAGATACGGAATTGGGTAGCACTTTTTGAATTGACTCTATAACCAATTGATAAAATTGCATCTAAATTATAATACTTGGTACGATATCGTTGTTTGTTTTCGTTACCCATATGTTCCAAAATGGAACATGTGATAGATTCACTTAATTCACCTTCAAAATAAATATTTTTAATGTGTTTCGTTATAGCGGGGCGTTTCGTACCAAATAGTTCAGCTATTTGAGCTTGAGTCAACCACACGGTATCCTCTTCCATTCTCACGTCAATCGCGGTTTGTCCGTCAGAAGTTTTATATAATATAATTTCACCTTTGTTCATTTACTTTTTCTTACTTTGTCAATTCTCTGAAAACTTCCTCTATTTTTCTTTCCAACAAGCGCATAGCTAAGATTTTATTGTCTGAAGCTACCGCAAAATCAAAAATCTCATTCCGAATATCTTTTCCAGAAGTAATCCTAAATGACTTATTGTCCACTGTCTCTATCGATTTTATCGATTTCATCGGGATATTTTCTACCCAATCGGAGAATTCCACTTCAATCTGAAATTCATTCCCTACAAAATTAGCCAATTGTTTCACATCCGGATAATCTGCCACAATTTCACCTTTGTTGATTATAATCACCCGATTGCAAACGGCTTCGATTTCCTGCATAATGTGCGTACTGAAAAGTACGGTTCTGTTTTTCCCGATTTCTTTGATCAGATTCCGAATTTCCACCAACTGATTTGGGTCAAGCCCGGTTGTAGGTTCATCGAGAATAAGCACTTTCGGATTATGAATAAGCGCCTGCGCCAAACCGACTCGCTGTCGGTATCCTTTAGAAAGTTGGACGATTTTTTTCCGGACTTCGGGTCTCAGCCCTACCAAATCAATCACTTCTTCCACCCGTTTTTTCGCTTCCTTGCCCATCCGATACGTTTCCGCCACAAAATGGAGATATTCCTTCACATACATTTCGGTGTAAAGGGGATTTTGTTCCGGAAGGTATCCGATGTTTTTTTTTGTTTCCATTGGCTTTTCTCTTACCTCTTCACCGCATATTTTAGCCGAACCGCTCTCATATCCCAATGAACCTGCCAGAATCCGCATTGTAGTTGTTTTTCCGGCACCGTTTGGTCCCAAAAACCCCACAATTTCTCCCGAACCAATCTCAAAACTGATTTTTTTTAGTACTTGTTGAGAACCGTAAGATTTGCATATGTTGGAAAGAGTGATTGACATGATAGCTCCCCTAAATGATTATTTCCCTTTCTGAATTTCTTTTCCGGGAGTTTTGGAGGTGAATTTCTGTACCATAGAAAGGACAATATACCACATGATAATTGGAGCAATTGCATCCTGATGCAGAATAATTATCAGCAACAAACAAACTCCAAGAAAAATGTACTGTAAACGATTTTCTTTCAAGGAGAAATTTTTGAATTTCAGCGCAAACATAGAAATTTCTGAAACCAAAAGAAATGAGAAAATCCCTGTCAAAGCAATTAAAGCAATCGGATTTTCCGAAAACCACGCCGAAAACGAAACTCCGATACCACCCCAAAAAATAGCATTGGCAGGAGTAGGGAGGCCGATAAAAGTTGTTGTTTGGCGTGTGTCGATATTGAATTTTGCCAATCGCAAAGCAGAAAAAACAGGAATCAGAAAAGCCAGAAACGTATAATGCCGCACCGCTCCATCAGTAGAAAGCATTGAGAAAATCATGGCGCCCGGCACTAACCCGAAACTGACTACATCAGCCAAGCTGTCCAGTTGTTTTCCTAACTCTGAAAATGCATTTACAAGCCGAGCCACCATTCCGTCTAAGAAATCAAAAAATGCAGACAGCAAAATGGCTACTGTTGCTCCTACGTAATATCCTTTAAAAGCTAACCATACGCCACAGCAACCTGAAAATAAGTTCAGACATGTAATTGCATTTGGCAAATGTTTTATCCCCCAAAATTGTTTTCCGGGTTGAATATCATTGTTTTCCATTCTCTGTTTTTGTTAGATTCTACTTCTTTTGAAGATTTAAAGCGGATTTTTACTATCCATCCAAATTGTAACCGGCCCATCATTGATTAATTCGACTTGCATATCCGCACCGAATTCACCGCTTCTTACCGGTTTGTTTAGCAGTTTTTCTACTTCTACACAGAATTTCTCATAAAGCGGGATAGATGTTTCAGGCTTAGCCGCATCAATATAAGAAGGACGATTTCCTTTGCGTGTACGAGCGTGTAGCGTAAATTGACTTACCACCAAAACTTCCCCTTTCACATCCAAAACCGATAGATTCATCACTCCGTTTTCATCAGGGAATATCCGCAAATTTACCAATTTTTGAGCTAAATACTCAATATCTTTCTCGTTATCCGCATGTTCTACCCCCAGAAAGACCAGTAAGCCGGCTCCAATTTCAGAAAAAATCTCTCCTAAAATCGACACCGATGCTCTTGATACACGTTGGATTAAAATTCTCATAAAAGAAAGTCTGAATTGTGGTCGTTATAAGATTTATTTGATTCGTATGATTTGTTTTGAATGAAAAGTTTAAACGTATGAGCCACCTCTTTGAGTTGCATTTCAGTAAAGTTATATTTACTTCTTCACTATTGTCAGATAAAAAAATAATTTTGAGCCACTTCCAATGCATCGGAATGTTTCATCAGTGGCTGTTTTTTTAGAATGGGTACCCAATTGCCAGGTTAAATGCGTAATCATCTTTTGTCAACTTCATACGCCATCTTTCGGTTCGTGTCAGTGCGGGGTTATGCAGTTTTAGTCCCAAATCTAACCGAATTACGAAAAATGAAAAATCTGCTCGTAATCCAGCCCCGTACGCCACTCCCATTTGTTCGATAAAATCGGAAAACTTGAATAATCCGCCCGGCTGGGTTTCATAATCTTTTATCGTCCACACATTTCCTGCATCCAGAAACAAAGCGCCATCTAATTTCCAGAATAATTTTGAACGAAGTTCCATATTTAAGTCAATCCGAATATCACCCATTTGGGTGTTATAGTCAATGTGCCTGCCGCTGCTTTTGTAGGTTCCCGGTCCAAGCTGATAGGCTGTCCATCCCCGAACACTATTCGCGCCACCGGAGAAATACCTTTTCTCAAAAGGTATCAGGTTACTGTTTCCGTAAGGTATGGCAATTCCTACTCCGGCGTGATAAACAATTCGATTGTTTTTATCAATAATTTGGTGATGTGAAATGTTGAAATCTGTCTTTACATACTGCGCGTACCGTATTCCAAAGATTTTATATGCCCCTTCGGCATCTTTTTTAGAACCGAAAAGATTGTCAATTCCGTAAAGCAAGTTTCCTGCAGCTTCAACGCCGTAATTGTATGTACTGTAATTCCGCATCGGTTGCAGTGGCCGGAAACCACTGTAGGAGCCGTTGTAGCCCATTCTCATAATTAAATGGTTTTGGAAGTTATATACAAAATAAGGACTTGTACTCAGATAATCTCGATATTCGGGAGAGATATACGGATAATATACATAGCTGATATTCAGCACATCATAATTGTGTTTTATCCAAAATCGTTCACTCCAGCTGTATTTAAATCCTATACCGGTAATAATCCCCGTGTATTCCTTCGGACGTCTTCTGAAGCTGTAATTTCCACTGATTTCAGTTGTGGCGCGTATGTTTCGTTTTATTTCGCTCGATGCGAAAGGGAGCAAAAATGTAGGATATTTTAGTCCGATATCCCCTCTAAGCTCATAAGCATGCTGATCTTTTCCTTGGTATTCGTATGCTGCTCTACCCCGAATTGAAAGAGTTTCCGAACCTTTAAATATATTTCTGTGTCCGTAATTAATATTTCCTCCTAACCCCCAGTATCCTGCAGAGTATGTGCCTTCCACGTCAGTTGAGACAGTCTGTAATTTGTTGGGAGTAAGCACAATATAGACATCAAGTTTATTATCATCAATTTCAACAAAATTAATATCCATATACTTGATCGCGCTCAACGAATTGAGTGAGCTGTAAGTCCGCTCAATTTCTCTGTCAGAATATACTTCACCCGGAATAGTATGGGTACTTTGAATGAGAACGCCGGGTCGGATATTACGCTCATTTTCATATACAATCTCGTAATTTCCCAACTTCAGAGTATCTAATTTTACAGCTGCACCTATTGTTTCGAACGATTTGTCCGTTTCGCTGTAAAAGTGTATTCTATTAAAAGTGTATTTTCTGAATGTATTATTAGAAACTGTATCGGCGAGTTGACTCTCATTATTCACTTCAAGCACCAAGTCAATTTCATACGAATTATAGGTGCTGTCTGCATAATAATGCAGATTTTCTTTCGTGAAGTTATAATATCCCAAATTTCTGAAGCGAGCGGTAATTCGCGCACGCTCTTCATCCAGCACATCACTGTCAAATAGATTTCCGGGCTTGATTAAGCTTCGGGCTGTATCTGAGGCTATTTCGAGAAGTTCCGGCTGAGAGATATTCACCGAATAGCCTTTGATTTTATAAGGTGTGTTTGCTTTAACTTTGTATTTGACTTCAGCGATTTTTTCTTTCGGAAAAACAACGTCACTCGTTACCTCCGCATTCATGAATCCTCGATTATAAAACAATCTATCAATCTGATTTTCCGTAACTTTCGTGAGTTGCTCGTCGTATATTACCGGTTCATCACCAATCCTTTTCAGGAATCGATTTAACCATTTTGTGGTATCATTACCTGAAAGATTGTAAATGCCAAGCTGCATCTTGTATATTCCAAAAATACCGGGATTCGGCATTTGGCGTATGTAAGATTTGATCTCGTCTTTCGGAATGGTCTTGTTGTCTGTGGTTAACGTGACTTTATTCAACAAATATTCACCCTCAGGTACATGTTTTGTCGTGTTACAGGAAGTTACCAGCAACAAAAAGAACAAAAAGAGTGAATATTTCGTTTTTTTCATGAACATGAATAAAGTTAAATTTTATTTTTCACATTAAGGACGTATTGAACACGCCACTCATATTCATACGGTTTGGGTGAAAATTTGATTTTAATGGCTGTTTCATAGAAATTACTCAAAGAGACTTTGATAATTATTGATGAGATTTCGCCTTACAGTTCGGTCAAAATCGCTTTGCAATCAACACATTAGGCTGTAGATTGGCAGCAAAGCCTTAAAATCAACACAATGATTCATAACTCATGTACCGCCTTGTAAATCGGAAGTGAAATCTGCTAAAAATTCATGGCTTATTTTAATAAGAGAAAGCCTGTTATTGAAAATTTATTTGCAAATATACGTCTTATTATCGTTTTCTTTGTTAGTTTTGTAGTGCAAAAAAAATTAAAAGTTTGAAGAATTGGTCAAAAAGATGAAATATTATAGTTTTCAGCTTTAAAATATCAAGGTCAACTTTACATCTCAGCACACGAAATCCTATAACTTCGCATACCATAATTCAGACGTTAAAAAAAACCAACCTCCCATGCTTACTAAAACGAAAATAAAATGGATAAATTCTCTCGAACGAAAAAAAAATCGAGATGAAGAGGGTGTTTTTGTGGCTGAAGGATACAAACTTGTCGCAGAGTTACTTCCAAAGTTAAAGTGTAGATTTATAGCAATTTCAGATGAAAACATATTACAAAAATTCGATAAAAACGTCAAAGACATAGAGGTAATCTCAGCACAGGAATACAAAAAAATATCGTTCCAAAAATCTCCTCAAGGCATTTTAGGTGTTTTTGAAAAACCGGTTTCTGAATTTGACATTCATGCTATTTCCAACAATCTGAATCTTGCGCTTGATGAAATTCAGGATCCCGGAAATTTAGGGACAATTCTTCGGCTGGCCGATTGGTTTGGGATAAAAGATGTGTTTTGCTCTAAGAACACAGCCGATGCTTTCAGTCCAAAAGCCGTTCAAGCTACAATGGGAGCTATCGGACGAGTAAATATCCATTATGTGGATTTGCCCGAACTCTTACTGAAAGCGGATGGAAAGTTGCCGATTTACGGAACGTTTTTGAATGGAGATAATATTTTCAATGATAATTTGAGTAAAAACGGAATTATTATTCTTGGAAATGAAGGAAACGGAATTTCACCTGAAGTTGAACAATTGGTAACAAAAAGAATCTCTATCCCGAAATATCCAATCGGTAAAAATTTAGCCGAATCTCTGAATGTGGGAATAGCGGCTGCGATAGTGGTTGCAGAATTCAGAAGAAATACTCCAAATCACTGAAAGGAGAGACGATACAACTGATAAACAGAGTGTTATGATTCAATATTTAAGTTAAATCAACGTAAAAAAATGGCAAAACGTAAAAAAACTTCTCGGATATTCCTGCTGATACTCTTGGCTGCGGTAATTGTTGGCGCTTACATCACCAATCCTGACGAACAATTGCATAAAGAAGCCGTTTCGGTAAAAATGGATAAGATTGTAGGTAACATATTAGAAAAATATGGATTGAATAATAATCTACTATCTTCAATCGGAAATGATGTCACCAATAAATTCACAGGGCAATTAATTGACAGCCGGATTTCTGCCGATAATTATTTTCTTTTTTCACTCACAAAACTGAACTGGGAAAATGAAGATTATGTTATCGGAATCGGGGCATTCAACAAGGTATATATTTCCAAAAATGTTGATGAAATAGCAGAAAGGGCAATCGATGATTTTTTGAAAAACAAATTTAAGGATTTGATTCCGAGAATTAAAAACATATTTAAATAGTGCTCATATCCCTAACCGGCTGTTTTAATGGAAAGATTAATTTCGGGAAAAATGCAAGCGTGCTTATGGATAAACTCTTTATATTTTCTATCATCAGCAATAAATTTTGATTTACGGTTGTTTTTTTTAAGTTTTCCTTTCTGTTCAAATCCGGTATGATTTCAGACAAATTTAGTACTTGATGCTCCGTAAAAATTCGTATCTTTGCTTACACATTCCAAAAAACCAAAACCTTATTTTATTTCTTCTCAAAAATTCACTTTTTTGTGATTTCCTGTTTTTTTAATTAAATTTAAAGACGAAATAATCTACTTGAATATTAATAACATAAAATATATTACGTATGAAAACAAATTATGAATTGCGTTACGCAACAAATCCTGAGGATTTTAAGAGTTACACTACCAAGAGATTGAGAAAAGACTTTTTAATCAAAAAACTTTTCAAAGCTGATGAAGTAAACATGGTTTATTCGATGTATGATCGTTTGATAGTAGGTGGTGCAATGCCTGTAGATGAAGTGATTCACCTTGAGACTTTTGAACACTTGAAACAACCGAGTTTCCTTTGCTCTCGTGAAATAGGAATTTATAATGTTGGCGGAAAAGGGAAAGTGAAAGTTGGTGATACAGTGTATGAGCTTGACTATAAGGAAGCTTTGTACCTTGGAAGAGGAGAACGCGAAGTTTATTTTGAGAGCGATGACAAGGATAAACCTGCCAAATTCTATTTCAATTCAGCCTTGGCACATAAAAACTATCCCGATAAAAAGATCACGAAAGAGAATGCAGAAGTGATGGAACTGGGAAGTTTAGAAACATCAAATCACAGAAAGATCAACAAAATGGTTGTGAATCAAGTACTTGAAACATGCCAACTTCAAATGGGCATGACCGAACTTGCACCTGGAAGTGTTTGGAACACGATGCCTGCGCACACTCNNTGGGAATGACCGAACTGGCACCCGGTAGCGTGTGGAATACCATGCCCGCGCATACCCACACCCGGAGGATGGAAGCTTACTTCTATTTTGAGATTCCTGAAGATCAGGCAGTTTGTCATTTTATGGGAGAAGTAAAAGAAACACGCCATATCTGGTTACACAATGATCAGGCAGCACTTTCACCTGAGTGGTCAATTCATGCCGGAGCCGGAACTTCCAATTATACATTTATTTGGGGAATGGCAGGTGAAAATCTTGATTATAGCGATCAGGACTGGGCTAAAATCACAGATTTGAAGTAATCCCCGCTGCCCTGAATATCCGGGTTCAGCAAATATTTTTATTACAAATGGAAACTGTTTTATCAAAAACACTTGTTTTATAAACAGTTTTCATTTCCTTTCTTAGCAAATTATTATTAAATATTTTATAAAAAATTTTATTCATCCCCTGTTTTATTCCTCCTTCAGGTGGTTTCCGAAGTGAAGGCAATTGAGGCAAGGGGCAATTCTACATTATGAATCAATTTAGATTAGACGGAAAAATAGCATTGGTCACCGGCGCATCTTATGGTATTGGATACGCTATGGCATCAGCGCTGGCCGAAGCCGGTGCAACGATAGTTTTTAATGACAGAAACGAAGAAGCCGTACAAAGAGGCCTTGCATCGTACAAAGCTGACGGAATTAACGCTCACGGTTATGTATGCGATGTAACTGATGAAAAAGGCATCAATGAAATGGTAGCTCAAATTGAGCGGGAAGTAGGAGTAATTGATATCCTGGTAAATAATGCCGGAATCATTAAGCGAATCCCGATGCACGAAATGTCAGCGGCAGAATTTCGCGAAGTGATAGATATTGACCTGAATGGTCCGTTTATCGTATCAAAGGCGGTTATTCCAAATATGATTAAAAAAGGACACGGAAAAATTATCAACATCTGCTCAATGATGAGTGAGCTTGGCCGTGAGACAGTATCTGCTTACGCTGCCGCAAAGGGTGGACTAAAAATGCTGACCAAAAATATTTGTTCAGAATATGGGGAGCATAACATTCAGTGCAACGGTATCGGGCCGGGTTACATCGCAACTCCACAAACAGCTCCACTACGTGAAAAACAAGCTGACGGATCTCCGCATCCGTTTGATTCCTTTATCATTGCCAAAACTCCTGCCGCACGCTGGGGAACTCCGGAGGATCTGAAAGGACCGGCTGTGTTCTTAGCTTCGGAAGCATCGAATTTTGTGAATGGACATATTCTATATGTTGACGGTGGAATCTTAGCCTATATTGGAAAACAACCCTAAAGCTTGATTTACATTTTGTTAAATTACGACAGGGAATTTGATAATATTTGGTTTCAGCAAAAGTGAATAGTGGTCAACATTATTCACTTGTGTTTGCGAAAAACGAAATGGAAACAGCAAATCACAAACAATTTATCAAAAATGAAAAAATACATTTATTTTTTTCTAATTACGCTGCTCTTTGCAGCTTGCTCTACCGATAAAAAAGTAGAAGTGGTTGTTTCGAATCCGCTGGGGATGGACAGAAACAACGAGATAATCGAAATCAGCAAAGCTCAAGTTGTCAACAAGTTAGGCTTAAAATCTGACCGGAAGTTTATAATTTCTGATGGCAAAAACCAGATTCCTTATCAAATTGCCTCGAATCCGTTGGCAGAAAATGATTCTCTGTTGATTTTTCCGGTATCGGTAAAAGCAAACGGAAATTCTACCTATACGGTGAAAATCGGAACTCCTGAAGAGTTTGAGCCAAAAGTGTACGGCAGATTAGTTCCTGAACGAAAAGACGACTTTACCTGGGAAAACGATAAAGTCGCGTATCGAGTTTACGGGCCTGCCTTACAAGCAACCGGTGAGATTAGCAGCGGCATCGATTTCTGGGCTAAAAAAACAGACAAACTGATAATCGACAAATGGTACGCCGACGACCTTTCAGGTAAGCAAAGCTATCATGCCGATAATGGAGAAGGATTAGACTATTACAAAGTTGGTCCTACTTTAGGAGCGGGAGCTTCTGCTCCATATATCAACAATCAGCTTTGGATGAGCAAAAATTTCACCGATTATGAAATTCTTGATAATGGACCATTGAGAATAACAGTTCGATACAATTTTGAATCATATCCGGCAGATGAAACAGAAGTAAACGTGTCCAGGATAATCTCGTTAGATGCCGGAAGTCAGTTGAATAAAATTTATTATTTATATGATTTCAAAGCTGATGATTTGCCTGTAGCAAGCGGAATTGTAACCCGTGGCATAGAAGGTGAACTGACGACTATTGACGCGAATAAGCGTTACGCCACTTACAAAGAACCCGAAGATGCTAATAGCGGGACAACTTATACAGCTATTGTCGGCACAAAACCATATGACAAAATTGAAGTGAAAGATGGACACGTACTTTCATTACAAACTGCCGAACCGGCAAAACCGATAATATATTATTCGGGTGCAGGTTGGTCAAAAGGTGGAATTGAAACTTACGAAAACTGGAACAAATACATTTCAGATTTTTCGGAAAAAGTTGTTAACCCATTGACAGTAGAGCTGAGATAAACAGAAGTTGCTGTAAAACAAAGCAAAATAAATGAGCGGTTTACGAAATGTAAACCGCTCATTTTTAATTTTTTATTCTCAATAATTTCTACTGCATTTCATCCATTTCACCACCATTTTCCATTTCTTCGGGACGTGGTCGAGTAGAAGGCTTTGGCTTCATGTTTCCAAATTCATACGTAAGCGTCAAACCAAATTGTCTGCCACGCCATCTTGATTCGCTGTATTGAGTAAATCCTTCGCCCCACGTAGTTCCTTTGTAACCTCGGGTATTAAATAAGTCGCGAACATTGAAAGCCGCACTTAACTTTCTGTTGAAAAATGTTTTACGAAGCCCGATATCAGTAGAATGTCTGGCAAATCTTTCCCCTTGAGCAGTAAGTTCCGCAGATCTATACCGACTGGTAATTTGTCCGGAAAATGTGGGAGAAAACATTAAATTAGCTATTACCCGAGCATCCCATGCAAAACTCTCTATCCCGGGCAAATTCACTGTTATTCCGGGGTTCAACTCGTTTTGATATACCGAAGCATCTAATCGATTATAGTACAAGTTCAATGTAGAAGTCAAATTAAGCATTTTGAATAATCTGTTTTTTGAAATTAGCTCCAATCCATAATCGTGTTCACGGGTTAAGTTCATAAAGGTAGATTCCATTATTCCATTATTCATAAAGCTTACGCGCTCAATTTCATCATTGTCAAACCGATAATAGAGCGTAGATGAAATGGTGTGATTATCCCAGTTTTTTATATAGTTCAGTTCAAATGCGGATGATATTTCAGGACGCAAAAATGGATTTCCATAACTTATATTGGTCGAATCTGAATAATCTTTGAACGGATTAATCGACCTGCCTCTCGGACGGTTTATTCTTCGGGTGTAATTGAGTTGAATTTCGCTGTTCCGCGGCAATGAATAAGAAAGGTAAACACTTGGAAACGGCTCAATGGCGTAATGCCGGTGCTCTACCTTTTTTTCTTCTTCTATCGGAGTAGAAACACTCGTATAGTCAAAATATTCTCCTCGAAGTCCCGCCTGCACAGAAAAATTGTTAATTCTCATCCCGTAGGTGGCATACAAAGCATGAATTTGCTCTTTGTAATCGAAGATATTAAAGTAGTGATCGATAGGTAAATTCTCTAAATTATTGAATCCCTTTGATTCGCCCAATCTGTTGTTCCACCGACTGCTCCATCCTAATTCAAGACGGTTATTTTCATTAAATTTCCATGTGAAATCGGATTTTGCCTCTATGCCGTCACTATTCGCATCCGAATTCTGCGTAATGTCTTGTCGGTTCGAAAGGATGGTTTTGTCTTCTTGGGTAAAAGTTTGTTCTCCGGAATTTCCATGCTTTGAATAGATAATATTAGTCAGCAAGTTAGAGCCGTTTTTATCAAAATCTATTTTATGATATAAATTTATATTGAATCCCCTGTGCGAATCTGAGCCATTATTTTTTCTCGAATAATCTCTTAAAATAGAATTCGCGGCTTTATCTTTCAGGATGTAATCGGTATTAGAAATACTTCTGGGTGTCCCAAAATGCCCCATCCAGCCAATTCCAACCGTGTTTTTAGCATCTATATAATAATCTATTCCGCTTCTGAAAAACAATCCGGACATATCAAAAGAATTGGATCTGACTTGTGTCAATACGGTTGTATCACCATTGTTGAAGTTTGTCCTTTCGGTAAATCCACCTCCCGAGCTATTTATTTTTCGATATCCGACATTGGCATACATGTCAAATTTACCGACGTTATAGTTGATGCTTGCTCCGGAATTATATCCCAGTTTTCCTTTATCCATGGTAAGACCGGCAGATACACTTCCATAATAGCCTGATTTTCGATTCTTTTTCATCACTAAGTTGATAATTCCCGCGGTGCCTTCGGGATTGTATTTTGCGGATGGATTCGTCATTATCTCTATGGCTTCAATATTTTCAGCAGGCATCTGTTGAAGGATTTGAGCCCGGTTATCGGCAGTCAATCCGGATGGTTTGCCATTTATCCAGACTTCTACACTACTGTTGTTTCTTAATGATATATTTCCATCACCATCTACATCTACGGAAGGAATGTTTTCAAGCACATCCGTTGCCGAGCCACCGGATGAAGCTATATTTTGATCCACGCTGAACACTCTTTTATCAATATCGAAACGCATTTGTGAACCCTGCCCGACTACTTGTACCTCTTGTAAGATTGTAGTGTTTTCCAAAACAAGAATATCACCTAATCTTACATCCGAACCTTCGACCGTAAACTGCATGCTGTAAGGATGATAGCCCACAAAACTAATCCGCAACTCATATTCTCCACTTGCTACAGAAGCTATATTGAAAACACCATCCTGGTTGGTAAGCGCGCCACCGCTTGTTTTGTCGGTAGTAAGATTCTGTACGGTAACAGTAACAAACTCAATAGGACGCTGAGAAATAGAATCTAAAACTCTACCGGTAACGGTAACTGCCGAGAAAACAGGAAGTGATAACAGAACAAGTAAAAAGGAAAGAAATTGTTTTATCATACAATGATTTTTTATTTTTTTTATTAAGGATGTATGGAACACGCCATTCATCTTCAAACGGTTTGGGTGAAAATTTACTTCTAACGGCTGTTTCATAAAAATATGTTGAAAAGCTAATTTTTTATTCGAACACTGCATTAAGACAAAATTGCTTTTCAATAGTTTAAATAATAGCGGGAATTTATTGTTTTTTAAAGTAATTTCGCATAAACTTCATTGAAAAGCCCTTCGTTTGGGGGTGAAATCAACTGAATTATCAGTTTTGATCTCCAATCCGCCAATTCATTATCAAAAAAAGAGTTAAAATTGCCATGTAATTCCGAATCATTTTACTGAAGTAAACATTTGTTCAAAATATCATTATATTGAGATTAAGTTAGACAGATTTGTATTCAATCAGAAAAAGAGCAAGAGTTTTGAACAATGCATCTCAGTTTGACTAAAATATTATTACAAACACCAAAGCCCCACAAAAATTATCTGTGGGACAACTCATATAAGACAACAATGATTTTCAAAATAAAAGTCAGCAAATAATGGATCTGCTGACTTATAATACAGTGAAATTCTGTCAAATTATTTTATCTCAAATTTACGGAATAATATAATTATTAAGCTCTTTGAGCATCGTTTCTACTTTATTTATTTCCATAAAAGTAGTTCCGTAGTTTCCTGAAATCGGGCCGCTCAGATAACATATAATATCCTCAGGTGCAAGTTCTCGATTTTCAACAAGCTGCATGATTGCACGCGTGAAGTATTCTCTCAAGTCATTGTTTATATCTTCTTGATAGTACGGAAAAACACCGTAAGATAGGGACAATTCACGTATAGCGTGCTCCACATAACAGACAGCTAAAATTGGATCTGCTGAACGATAAGAGGACAAATACCTCGCGGTTCTGCCACTGTATGTATCGGTGAAAATAGCTTTTATATTGATATGTTTTCCGGCCTGAACGGCAGAGTGAGCCAAAAACGAAGAGACATCTCCTTCTTTAAACTGAATCGGGATGTCATTTTCGGGGATTTTGGTAGATTCAGCTTCTAAAGCTATTTTTGACATCATTCGAACCGATTCGACCGGGTATTTCCCGTAGGCAGTTTCACCACTAAGCATCAGGGCATCAGTACGGTAGTAGATTGCATTCGCTATATCAGTTACCTCAGCTCGAGTCGGTCTCGGATTTTCAATCATTGAGTGGAGCATCTGTGTAGCAACGATTACCGGTTTGCGAGCTTTCACACAGCGGCGGATTAATTTGCGCTGAATTCCCGGAATTTTTTCCTGTGGAACTTCAATTCCTAAATCTCCTCGCGCCACCATCACACCATCCGCAACTTCTAAAATCTCGTTAATATTATCAACTCCCTCCTGATTTTCAATTTTTGCAATGATTTTGATATGGCTGTTTTGAGCATCCAAAATCTCTTTAATGTCGATCACATCTTGTTTTGTCCGGACAAAAGAATGCGCCACGAAATCAATATCTTCTTCAATGGCAAGTGCAAGAAACTTTTTATCACGCTCCGTGATTGAAGGTAGATTGATGCGGACACCCGGCACATTCACGCTTTTACGACTACCGAGCCTTCCGTCGTTTAGCACTTCACATATCAGCGAATCGGTGTTTTTTGATAAGACTTTAAGATCGATTTCACCATCGTCAATCAAAATATCATCGCCGACATGCAAATCCCTCACAAAATGCGGATAACTCACTGCGATACATTCTTTCGAAGAAAGCCGGTCGATATTTCCAACCAACTTTACGGTTTCTCCCGTAAGAAGCTCTATAGGATCGCCATCTACAGCGGTTGTACGAATTTCAGGACCTTTTGTATCCACTAACAATCCGATGTGTCTGCTTACTTGACGAACATTTGTGATTATTTTCCTAAATCCAGCTTCGTCTAAGTGAGCAGAATTCAATCGGACTACATTCATTCCCGCATCAAATAATTCTTTTAGGAATTCTACTTCGCATCGTTTATCACTGATTGTAGCGACTATTTTTGTGAACTTTTGTTTCATATATAAAATTGATTTCTATTATAAAATAAATAAACCAAGTTGTTGCAATAAGCATCAGTGGAAATTTCCACATCAGGAGTTAATTAAAACCCTCCAATGCCAGCCTGTACGAATCCAGTCCAAAACCAACAATACAGCCCCTGCAAACCGCTGAAAGGTAAGAGTGATGTCGGTAATTTTCTCGCTTAAACACGTTTGAAATGTGCACTTCCACCACAGGAGTGGTAACACCGCGCACGGCATCGGCAATCGCTATGGAAGTATGCGTGTAGGCTCCGGCATTAAGGATGATTCCATCGTAAGAAAATCCAACCTCATGAATTTTATCAATGATTTCTCCTTCAATATTGGATTGGAAATAGTCTAACTCTATGTTTTTAAAAATCTCTTTCAATTCTGAGAAGTACGTTTCAAAATCCTTTTCTCCATAAACCGTTGGTTCACGCTTCCCGAGCAGATTAAGATTCGGGCCGTTTATAATGATTATTCGCTTCATAGTACGATTTTTCTGCAAAAGTAACAAATATAAATCAGTTTTCTCGATTTATTATTTAACAATTAACTTCAAAAAGTGTTTTTTGATACATAATTTTATAGTTGTTGACATAATGTTTTAGAAATTAGTACCTTTGCCCCATATAAGTAATTCATTCATTATGCAGAATATAGCAGTAAATATTCTTTCAGAATCTACTCAAATCGACTATAAGGAAACGCTTGAAACCAAAAAAGCAAAAAGTTGGCTGAAAAGTATCAGTGCCTTTGCCAATGGTGTCGGTGGAACTCTTGTTTTCGGAGTTAGAGACACAGACCATCACATTGTTGGTGTAGATAATACACAAGAAGTTGTTACCAAAATATCAGAATTAATTCAAGCGCGCATCAAACCACAGCCACAAGTTGAAATTCAGGTTTCAGTATTAGAAGGAAAACAATTAGTTCTCGTGAAGGTTAATTCGGGGCAAGCTACCCCATATTATTATGTTCAGGATAATACTCATACTGCATTTGTACGTTTGGGGGATGAGACCCTCACGGCTACCGAACAACAATTGACAGAGTTGATACTCCGCGGTAAGAATGAAACGTTTGACTCACTTATAAGTAACTATAAGAAATCAGACTTTAGCTTTACCCTGTTTGAAGCTACTTTTCGGGAAAGAACAGGAACTCGAATTGTAGCGACTGATTACTTGTCATTCGGTTTAGTGAATGAAAAACAGGTACTGACTAATGCTGGAGTGTTATTTACCGATCAATGCCCGTTTAGACAAAACAGAGTGTTTTGTACTCGATGGAATGGCTTAGAAAAAGGCTCTATATTTGATGATGCTTTGGATGATAAAGAATTTAGCGGAAGTTTGGTTTTTATCCTTAATTCTGCAAAAGAATTTATTAAATCTAACACTAAAATTCGTTGGGCAAAATCGGCGGACAGCCGAATTGAAAAGCCGGATTATGCTGAAAGAGCTTATTTTGAAATTTTGGTAAATGCCATAATTCACAGAAATTATTTTGATTTGGGAAGTGAAATTCATATTGATATTTATGATAATCGATTAACTATTTGGCCTCCGGGAGGAATGATAAATGGACGGGTTTTTGAAGAACAGCCTATTTTTAGAATGGAGTCTCAACGAAGAAATCCCATTATTGCCGATCTTTTCCAACGAATGAAGTTTATGGAACGCAGAGGTAGCGGGTTTGGAAAAGTAATTGATGCCACATTATCTTTGCCCGGTTATACGGATAACTTTATGCCTGAATTTGAAGCGGATGAAAATGGATTCAGAGTTACTCTTTGGAATGTAAATTACAGTACCGACCAAGGTACCGACCAAGATACCGACCAAGATAATTTAAATGTGGCTGAACGACGACTGCTATTAATTGATTTTTGTAAAATACCGCGTTCTCGTCTCGAAATGATGGAATTCTTACAGTTAAAGCACAATCAGACTTTTCGTGATAATTACCTGAAACCTTTGTTGGAAAAAGGCATTTTGAAAATGACTCTACCTGACAAGCCAAATAGTATGTATCAGAAATACGTTGTAAAAGAAGGCGCAAAGTAATACAATATGTCAATAAACGAGAAAACATCAACTCAAATTATCGCTGACAATTAGCACTATAACATTCTATACAGACCAATTTTAATTGGGGGGGGGATACCATAAGTTAGTACCCCCCCCCAGATATATCTGGGGGTTATTTTAGGAATTGTACTACAGACAATTTTTAGTCGGTTATGGTGACTTTTTTTATTTCATTTTAAAATACTTCGTCTCCTATAACTTCGAATAGTCTACTATTCAATTTCGTAATCTTAAATTAATCCTTATTTTTGTATAAGATTATGGAAAATAACAATACATTCTTACAAAAGTTAAAGCCCGGTGTACCAAAAAGGGTATTACTTTTCATAGCGGGAGTGATTTGGTCTTTTGCGGGATTAATGCTGATTTACAGAGGAAGTATGATGATCGAGACGAATCAAAATAACCTGCTTTACAAGCTTCTGTTAGTTTTCGTTGCAGGCGGTTTGTTCTACTATCATATGTTTGATAAAATCTCCTCGAAACACACCAAACGGATAAAAAACCTCCAGTATGACCGGCCTTGCATATTCTCATTTTTCAACTTGAAAGGTTATCTGGTAATGGCATTCATGATAACATTAGGCGTAGTTTTGCGTTCAACAGAGATTGTCCCGCTGAAATACCTTGGATTCATTTATATGACAATGGGGATTCCACTTTTTGCTTCAGCATTACGATTTTATTATAATGGGATTTATTACAGAAAAGAAACAAAAAGTATTGAGTAATGTGAATTTATCACCGAAATATATAGGATATTTTCTTTCTTAATAATTCGATATAAACAAGCTATTTCTGATTAGATCCGTCCGGTATCTTTTCAGGTTCCATTTGGAAGGAGATTTTGAGACCATACCCGTACCGTTCCAAATATCAAATTCAGAGCCACATTCGCGACATATCGCCTTCATTCCGCTTTCGTCCGGAAAGACGCGGATTTTTGGATTTACCTCGTAAGGGCAAGCCAAGTCATATGCATAGTACTTCCCGTCATAGCCTATATTTACTAAAACCCCACCAAAACCATTTCTGTCAAGTTCCTTTATCCGCTTATCATAAACGACCGTGTCGAGCGGATTTCGAAATGTGGCATATTCTCCCAATAGATTTAGTTCCAGATAAACCGTAAAGTCCGGAATGCGCTTTTGTTCATCTCTTTCACAACCAAGTAAAAGAAAAATAAAAAATAATGGTATGTATTTGGCTGATTTCACATGGTTTGTTTTATAACAAAACGGAAACGGCAGGTAATTATTTTGTTTTTGTTCAGACGCTAATCTAAGTCTGCTGAAAAAATACAAAGTAAAAATTCGTTCGTTTTATGCAGACCTTATCTACTTAAAAATCAGAATTACAATTCGCTCCTGACTTGTCCCTTTTAGTGC
>LSQX01242103.1_pt1 | contig 24990 bp, 25 predicted proteins | sample 654561 | NCBI WGS metagenome assembly LSQX01 (sample SAMN04489861, study PRJNA283612) | anaerobic digester metagenome | isolation source: 4 biogas reactors fed with cattle manure at either 37C or 55C with and... | place: Denmark: Kongens Lyngby | collected 2014 | reverse complement strand
ATCAAATCCGACCAATCAATGAAAGTTCAGTTTCATCCGTTGGAAATCGAATTTGTCATTTACATCGGTCCCATTCCGTTAACCAGAACCGTCACCTTAGAGACAGAATTAATAAAAGAAGGGAAATGGTATAAAGAAGGCGATCAACTGCAAGTTCATTCTGTCAATGGTGAAATGATGACTAATTTTGAAATTGAACGTTTGGAAACCGACCGCCTCGTGATTATTCCCACCAATCCGGAAATGTTTATTGAAGACGATTTTCCGATTGAAATTAGAATAGAAGACATTTGGATTTCTTTTAAACGCTGAGTTTTTAAAGAGGATATTAAATCCGGTCATCGTTAATTTATTGATGGTAGCTTATTAGGTTTCTATTTAATTTTGTAGAATTTCGGATGCAAAATCAGTTTTTGCTAAACACGCACAGCAAAAAAACATAAAATATATGTACCTTCGCAACCAATCTTTTATGCGCCATAAAAGGCATCATTTATTTAAATAAAATTAATCTATAAAATCCGAAATAATGAAGATATTAGTCTGTATTAGTCATGTACCGGACACTACTTCCCGTATAAATTTTACGGATAACGACAGTAAATTTGATACAAACGGCGTTCAGTTTGTAATCAATCCCAATGATGAATTTGGGCTGACACGCGCTATGTGGTTTAAAGAAAAACAAGGAGCCACCGTTCATGTGGTCAATGTCGGAGGTCAAGAAACCGAACCTACGCTTAGAAAGGCTCTGGCGATTGGTGCTGATGAAGCCATTCGCGTAAATATGCCGGCTACCGATGGTTTTTCGGTTGCAAAACAATTGGCACAAGTGGTTAAAGAAGGAAATTATGATTTGGTTATCGCAGGCAGAGAATCGATTGATTACAACGGAGGAATGGTCCCGGGAATGCTCGCCAAACTCACCGGTTTAAATTTTGTCAATACGTGTATTGGTCTGGAAGTTGAAGGATCAACAGCAACTGTTATTCGAGAAATTGACGGCGGAAAAGAAACCTTAAAAACTTCGCTGCCTTTAGTAATTGGCGGTCAAAAAGGTATTGTTGAAGAAAGTGATTTGCGCATCCCGAATATGCGTGGAATTATGCAAGCTCGTACCAAACCGCTTACCGTAAAAGACCCTGTTGAAACAACACCTGAAACAGCAGTTGTGAATTTTAGCAAGCCGGCACCAAAAGGACCGGTAAAACTTGCGGAAACAGTTGAAGAATTGGTAGAATTACTTCATAATGAAGCCAAAGTAATTTAATTAAAAAAAGAAAATTATGTCAGTTTTAGTATATACAGAATCCGATCAGGGAAAATTCAAAAAAATCGCTTTTGAAGCTGTTTCCTATGCGAAAGGAATTGCCGACAAAATGGGAACTTCAGTAACAGCAGTTGCTTTTAATGTATCAGACACCTCCGAATTGGCAAAATACGGAGCTTCAAAAGTGTTGGAAATTAATGACGAGAAATTAAATAAATTTAACGGGGAAGCTTTTGCCGATGTCCTTGCACAAGCAGCCAAAAAAGAAGATGCAAAAATCATCGTTTTGACTTCGAGTGCAAACAGCAAATATATGGCACCGACCCTTGCCATAGACTTGGAAGCCGGGTATGTTCCGAATGTAGTGGAATTGCCTGAAACAGGGGATGCATTTACGGTAAAACACAGCGTTTTTTCAAATAAAGCGTTTGCAAATACTGAAATAAAAACACCGGTAAAAATTATCGGTATCGGTAAAAATTCATACGGTTTGAGAGAAAATGAAACTGCTCTTTCAACCGAAAATTTTACACCCAATTTAGATTCACACAATTTTGACGTCGATGTTGTTTCGGTCGAAAAATCTACAGACACCGTAAGCATTGCAGATGCAGAGATTGTCGTTTCCGGAGGTCGCGGATTAAAAGGCCCTGAAAATTGGGGAATGATTGAAGATTTGGCTAAAGCCTTGGGAGCGGCAACTGCTTGTTCCAAACCTGTCAGCGATATGGGATGGAGACCTCATGAAGAACACGTGGGGCAAACAGGAAAACCGGTGGCTTCCAATCTGTATATTGCAGTTGGAATTTCAGGTGCTATTCAGCATTTGGCAGGAATCAATGCGTCTAAGGTGAAAGTCGTAATCAATAACGATCCTGAGGCACCTTTCTTTAAAGCAGCAGACTACGGAATGGTAGGAGATGCTTTTGAAATCGTTCCCAAATTAACCGAGAAAATTAAAGAGTTTAAAGCTCAAAACGGATAAATCCAGTTCTTGTAATTCACAGGATAAATTGCTGTCTACCATAAACACAGAAATTAATATCCGATAAAGTTTTATTAATTTGTGACACTTTCATTGAAAGGCTGTTTAAAAAGGGAGTTCCTTATTTATTCAGCCTTTTTAATTTATTATAATAGGTAGTTTCTATAGATAAGTTTAATTTTGCAGCTATGGATTTGATACAACTTACAATAAAAGGAATTTCTTACAGTCAAACTCAAAATGGTGCGTATGCACTTATTTTAAATGAGATGAATGGCGAGCGAAAACTTCCTATTGTCATAGGAGCTTTTGAGGCGCAATCCATAGCAATAGCTTTGGAAAAAGATATTATCCCGCCGCGTCCGTTGACTCATGATTTGTTTAAAAATTTTGCAGATATATTTGGAATTACCATCGTGGAAGTCATCATTCATAAATTGGTAGATGGTGTTTTCTACTCCAGTATTGTTTGCCGAAGTAATGACAAAGAAGAAGTCATTGATGCGCGAACCAGTGATGCCATAGCGTTGGCACTTCGTTTTCGGGCACCAATTTACACGCATAAGACAATTTTAGAAAAAGCGGGAATTTATTTGAAATCTACAGACAAAGAAGATGAAGAAGAAGTCGAAGAAGCACCGATTGATGATGTTACGCTAGGGAAAAGTGATTATAGTAAAATGAATATAAAAGAGCTCAATCAGTTGTTGGAAGATGCAGTGAAAAATGAAAATTATGAAATCGCTGCAAAAATTCGAGATGAAATTTCCAAAAGACAATAAATAAAATAGCTCATCTGCTCAATTGAAAAACATTCAACCTAACCTTTATAGAATATGAGCATTAAAAACCGACTGATCATCATGAACTTCTTACAGTTCTTTGTTTGGGGTTCGTGGTTAATTTCGCTCGGCACGTATATGAGTGTCACACTCGGATTTTCCGGGATGGAAATCGGCGGAGTGTACGCAACCATGGGTATCGCTTCTCTTTTTATGCCCGGATTGCTGGGAATTGTTGCTGACCGCTGGATAAATGCCGAAAGAGTGATGGGAATTTGTCATCTGATCGGTGCCGCAACTTTAATTTATGCCACTACCGTTACGGATTACAACACGTTTTACATACTGATGCTGTTAAATGCATTGGTGTATATGCCGACGATTGCGCTTAACAATTCGGTTTCCTACAGCGTATTAGAACAAAAAAATTACGATGTCATCAAGGATTTTCCTCCTATTCGCGTATGGGGAACAGTAGGTTTTATTCTCGCTATGTGGGTTGTCGACCTGATGGGCTGGACAAAATCCAAGGAACAATTGATTGTGAGTTCCATTGCAGCACTTATTCTGGGTTTGTATGTTTTTACATTGCCTCCCACACCACCGCTACAAAAACAAAAGAGCAAAAGCTTTATGTCCGCCATGGGATTGGACGCTTTTTCCTTGTTTAAACAAAAGCGAATGGCCATTTTCTTTATATTTTCGATGCTTTTGGGAGCGGCACTTCAAATTACCAATGCTTTCGGAGGGCCTTTTTTAAATCATTTTGAAAGCACGTATCCGGATTCGTTCGGTGTGAAACATCCCAATTTGCTCCTGTCCATTTCACAGATATCGGAAACCTTATTTATACTGACCATTCCATTTTTTCTCAAACGTTTCGGGATTAAAAAGATTATGATATTCAGTATGATCGCATGGGTGTTGCGTTTTGCTTTATTCGGATTGGGAAACCCGGCAGAAGGCTTGTATTTGCTAATATTGTCGATGATAGTTTACGGAATGGCATTTGACTTTTTCAATATTTCAGGTTCGTTGTTTATAGAAAAAGAAGCTGGACCAAAAATCCGTTCCAGTGCTCAAGGATTGTTTATGATTATGACAAACGGTCTCGGTGCGCTTTTTGGAGGAATTTTGAGCGGATGGGTTGTCGATTATTTTACCGTTGACGGCGTCCAAGATTGGCAGAGCATCTGGTTTGCATTTGCAGGGTATGCATTGGTGTTAACCATAATTTTCCCTTTTGTTTTTCATTACGAACACAAACCTTTGGAAGCATCCGAAACAAAAAACACATAAGTCAAACGATGAAAATTAAAATGGGAAATTAAATTTTGTGTTTTTTACTTCCTCGTATTTTCCTATTTTAGAAGACAATATTTTATAAAATTATGCAGCAATATCACGATTTATTAAAACATATCTTAGAAAACGGAACAGAAAAACAAGACCGTACCGGAACCGGAACTAAAAGTGTTTTCGGATATCAAATGCGTTTTGATTTGTCAAAAGGATTTCCATTGGTCACTACCAAAAAATTACATCTCAAATCAATTATTTATGAGTTGTTGTGGTTTTTAAAAGGCGACACCAATATTAAATATTTACAAGATAACGGCGTCAGAATTTGGAACGAATGGGCAGATGAAAAAGGAAATCTCGGCCCGGTATACGGACATCAATGGCGCAATTGGAACAGCGAAGGTATCGATCAAATTTCTGAGGTGATTAAAACTTTAAAATCCAATCCGGACAGCCGAAGAATGTTAGTCACTGCGTGGAATCCGAGTGTGATGCCTGATACCTCAAAACCTTTTGCCGAAAATGTTTCAAATGGGAAAGCCGCGCTTCCGCCTTGTCATGCTTTTTTTCAGTTTTATGTTGCCGACGGAAAATTATCTTGCCAACTCTATCAACGCAGTGCCGACGTGTTTCTCGGAGTTCCTTTTAATATCGCATCTTATGCGCTGTTGACCTTGATGATGGCGCAAGTTTGCGGATACCAAGCAGGCGATTTTATTCACACCTTTGGCGATGTTCATATCTACAGCAATCATTACGATCAAGTGAAACTTCAATTGTCAAGAGCACCAAGACCTTTGCCAACCATGACTTTAAATCCGGATATCGACGCTATCTTTGATTTTGAATATGATGATTTTACCTTGAGTAATTACGATCCGCATCCGCATATCAAAGGAAAAGTAGCAGTTTAATTTCCCCGGAATGAAAGGTAAATATTTCATCGTTTTTATAATTATTGCTGCCATTTTCATTTTTAGGGAAATAGATTTCAACAATCCAGGTTTTTCGCATAATCAAAATGAATACACTTTATTGCTGGTTGTTTTGGTCTTAAGTGCGGTTTATTTATTTAGAAGGAACAGGTAGTATTTTCAAGACTTCTTAACAATTTCCCGCGATAGAATTCGTATTTTTAAAGAATCAAAAAGCTGTACACCTTATGATTGCTGTTGATTCTTTATACACGCTGTTTACCGAAACCAGAAACAAAACTGAGCTTCTATGTAAACCGCTTGAAATTGAAGATTATGTCGTACAACCGATTGTAGATGTCTCTCCTCCCAAATGGCATCTGGGGCACACTTCCTGGTTTTTTGAAGAGTTTGTTTTAAAGAAATACAAATCGGATTATCGCGTTTTTAATGACGACTTTTCTTTTGTTTTTAACAGCTATTACGAAACTATCGGAAAACGAGTAATGCGAACAGACCGTGGGAATTTGTCGCGCCCCGGAGTAGCGCAGATTTATGAATACCGCCATTATGTGACCCGGCATTTGCAAAATTTATTGAATGAAGAACTTTCACAGGAAATTATTGAAGTGATTACGATTGGAATTCATCACGAAAAGCAGCATCAGGAATTGTTGCTCACCGATATTAAATACATTCTGGGGCACAATCCTTTGTTTCCAAAATACGACGAATCATTTCAAGAAAATCATGTGCAGAAAATCAATCCCGAATGGATTGCAATGACTGAAGGCATTTATGAAATTGGTCATGCTTCAGAAGCTTTTTGTTATGACAACGAATTAGGTCGTCATAAGGTGTATCTTCATTCGTATTCAATTTCAAACCGGTTGGTGACCAATGGTGAATATTTAGAATTTATGAATTCCGGAGGCTATGCCGATTTTAATTTATGGCATATGGAAGGTCAAGATTGGATTCGAGCCAACAAAATTTCACAGCCGATGTATTGGCATAAAATTAAAAATCAATGGTATCAATTTACTTTAAGCGGATTGAAAAAAATAGATTTTTCGGCGCCGCTCAGTCACATTTCTTATTATGAAGCATTTGCTTTTGCCCAGTGGAAAGGATGCAGACTTCCCACAGAATTTGAATGGGAAGCAGCTCAGGATCACTTTGAATGGGGTAATCGTTGGGAATGGACAGAAAGTGCTTATCTTCCTTATCCCAATTATAAAAAACCGCCGGGAGCTATAGGTGAATACAACGGAAAATTTATGGTCAACCAGAAAGTTTTACGTGGTGGCTCTGTAGCGACTCCTGAAAATCATACAAGACCAACGTATCGCAATTTCTTTCATCCACATTTGCGATGGCAATACACAGGAATACGATTGGCAAAATAAAACTTATGAAAAACAATTTTAAAAAACGTTTTGAAGCGTTTAAAAATGAAGTTCAAAAAGGATTGACTGCCTATCCGAAACATTTAAATTCTAAGTTTATATACGATAAAAACGGCGATCGGCTGTTTCAGGATATTATGGCAATGCCGGAATATTATTTGACTGATGCCGAAATGGAGATTATCGCAACTAATAAAATAACTATCGGAGAATTATTCAGAGATAAAGAAAACGGACTTGATTTAATTGAACTCGGTGCAGGTGATGGAAAAAAGACCAAGGTTCTTTTAAAACACATGGCTGAAAATCAATTTAACTTTACCTACAAACCGGTAGATATTAGTGAAAATGCTGTCTTTTCACTTACTAAAACTTTAGCTGAAGAATTGCCCGATTTAGAAACAGAACCTATCGTTGGAGAATATTTTGACGCTTTGGAACGTATTCAGCATCTCAACAAACGAAAGAAGGTGATTTTGTTTTTGGGAAGCAATATCGGAAATATGGAGCATGCGCAGGCAATTGATTTTCTCAGCAAACTCAATGAATTGATGAATGAAGATGATTTGCTTTTCCTCGGAATGGACCAAAAGAAAGATCCCGAAATAATTCTGAATGCTTATAATGATAAGACCGGAATAACAGCCGCGTTTAATAAAAATATTCTGGAACGCATAAACAGTGAATTGGATGCCAATTTTGACGTTTCAAAATTCAAACATTGGGAAACCTACAATCCGGAATCCGGAACAGCAAAAAGTTATTTGCTTGCCACTGAGCCAATGGAAATTTATATAGAAGCAATTCCTTTAAAAGTTTCACTTGCTGCTTGGGAGAGCATTCACATAGAAATTTCACAAAAGTACGACGATGCTTCAGCAGCAGAAATTGCCGGATTATCCAATTTTGAAATTGCAGAAACTTTTACAGATTCTAAAGATTATTACAAAAATTATGTGTTTAAGAGAATGGGCAGTTTCTAGGATTATTCCTTTTTATTTTAAAGAAATTGTTTAAACGGAACGGGTTTGTCTAAAATTGTCTTCATAACCTACGAATCCTTATCTTCGCAAGATAATTTTTGAAAAAGTATAGTAATGAGACAAATTTCGCATCTGTTTTCAATTGTTCTTACATTTTTATTGTTTTCTGTAGTCAATGCACAGCAAAAAATAGGAAATCAACATTTTTTTGATGAATTTACGTACCGTCAAGGGAATCAATACCGAACAGCATCCGGTAATCCCGGACCGGAGTATTGGCAAAATCAAGCCGATTATGTTATCGAGGTTGCTTTAGACGATAAAAATCACACGGTAACCGGAAACGTAAAAATAACTTACACAAATAACAGTCCCGAAGATTTAAATTTTATTTGGCTTTATTTGGAGCAAAACCGATTTACTGAAGATTCTCGAGGTACTTTTATGACGCCTGTTTCTGGAAATCGTTATGTTGGCGATGTGGAAGGCGGGTATGAATTGAATAATGTAAAGGTTCAGACCGAATCGGGAACCTTAAAAAAATATCATATTACCGATACCCGCATGCAGCTTATTTTGGATAAACCATTAAAAGCAAAAGGTGGAAAAGCTGAAATCTCAATGGATTTTAAATTTAAAATTCCCGTCAAAGGAATGGATAGAATGGGAAGACTTGAAGTCGAAGACGGGGTGATTTATGCCATTGCCCAATGGTATCCTCGTGTAGCAGTTTTCGATGATGTTTTGGGTTGGAATACCGAACCTTATTTAGGAGCCGGAGAATTTTATTGTGAATACGGTGATTTCGACATAAAAATTACCGCGCCTGCAAATCATATTGTAGTAGGTTCGGGAAAACTTCAAAATCCCGAAGATGTTCTGACTGACAAACAAATCAAGCAAATGGACAAAGCTTCCAAAAGCGATAAAACGGTTTATATCGTTACGCAAAAAGAAGCGACAAAAAATGCCAAAGAAAAAACATCTCAAACTAAAACATGGCATTTTAGAATGAAAAATACCCGTGATGTAGCCTGGGCTTCATCAAAAGCGTTTATTTGGGATGCAGCACGTATTAATTTGCCCGACGGAAAAACGGCGTTGGCACAATCGGTTTATCCAAAAGAAAGTGCCGGAAAAAATGCGTGGACACGTTCCACTGAATTTACAAAAGCATCCGTAGAGTTTTATTCCGACACGTATTATCCTTATCCTTATGAAACAGCCATTAATGTAGCCAGCGGCGTAGGAGGAATGGAGTATCCCGGAGTGAGTTTTTGCAGTTATTCACGATCGGGAGAAGACCTGTGGAGTGTGACAGATCACGAATTTGGACACAATTGGTTTCCGATGATTGTAGGAAGTAATGAAAGACGCCATGCGTGGTTGGATGAAGGATTGAATATGTTTATCAACCATTACAGCACCGTAGCTTTTAATGACGGTGAATTTGCAACATCTTCAATAGTGAACAAACCCCGCGCCTTAATGGGGTATTTAACTCATGATGGACGTGAACCGATTATTACCTTGCCCGACATTACAAACGATCGAAACTTGGCATATACCGCGTATTACAAACCTGCAGTAGGATTGTTTTTATTAAGGGAATACATCCTGGAACCGGAACGTTTTGACTACGCTTTTAAAAGTTACATCAACGCTTGGGCTTATAAACATCCGCAACCGAATGATTTTTTTAATCATATAGAAAATGCGGTAGGTGAAAAATTAGATTGGTTTTGGAAAGGCTGGTTTTACGGAAACGGAAACATTGACGTGGGAATTGCCGGTGTAAAATCTCATGAAGAAGGTTATGTTATTACAGTTGAAAATAAAGGACAAATCCCGATGCCGGTAAAATTGCAAGTGACTTTTAAGGATGATACAACAGAAATTGTCAATCTTCCTGTAGAGATTTGGTACAAAGGAAATGAATGGGATTATTTGCTGAAAACAACTAAATCTATAAAAAGAGTAATTTCGGATCCGGATAAAATTCTTCCGGATATCAATATGCTGAATGACAGTTATAACATATTTGATTAATTGTCTTTTGAGCAATTAAGATTTATTAAAATTAATTTAGAATTGAATGGAAAAAGAATTGCAAAAACGGAGTGAAAACCGTTGTGAAATGTGTGGTGCAACTGAAAATTTAAGTGTCTTTTATGTTCCGAATTCTCCTGACTATACTATAGATGCTCATATTTACACATGTGAAATTTGTAAAACGCAAATGGAAGATCCCTCGCAAATAGATCCGCATCATTGGCATTCCTTAAATGACAGTATATGGAGTCCTGTTCCGGCGGTGCAAGTGATGTCGTGGCGAATGCTCCAGCATTTAAAAACCGAAAGTTGGTCGCAGAATTTACTGGATATGATGTATTTGGATGAAGATTTAAAATCGTGGGCAGAAGCTGGATTATCAGAAAAATCAGATTCTCAGGTCGTGCATCGGGATGCAAATGGAAATGTATTGAATGCCGGCGATACCGTTGTGCTCATCAAAGATTTGAAAGTAAAAGGAAGCAGTATGATTGCCAAACAAGGTACCGCAGTCCGAAGAATTTCACTGGATATGGAAAATGAAAAATTTATCGAAGGTCGGGTGGATGGACAACAAATAGTCATTATTACGGATTACGTTAAAAAGGTGTAAAATCCTGAATTTCAAAATAAAATAAGCATCCATAAAAACACCGTTTCGATAAGTTGAAACGGTGTTTTTTAATATTAAAAATCAGAAGAATTAACGGATTACCCCGCAAGCAATTCTCGCACCGGCATTTCCAGTGGGTTGGGTGGTAAAATCATCTTCATCAGCATGGACGATAATGCTTTTTCCTATGATGTCTTTTTCAGGATCACCACATCCGATACACCATTGATCCGTTTCAAATTTAACTGCAACATTTCCATTTTCATCCGGATTTAAGTTTCCGATATCGCCTTTGTGGTATCCATCATCATGATCCCATTCTCCGTGTGCGTGATTGGTAGGATTCCAATGTCCTCCAGCAGCCATTCCGTCGTCTCCGGAACAATCACCGTTTTCATGTAAGTGAATTGCGTGGGCATCTTTGGTTAATCCGGAAAGTTTTCCTTCCATCTGGACTTGACCGTCTTTCTCTGTAAAATAGAATTCTCCCGTAACATTGCTTCCACTTTTGGAATCCATAATTACGTGAATCACTCTTTCGGGGGTATCTTCATCTAAATCCGGTGCCGGATCAAATTCTTCGACATTGCTTTCCTCCTGTAATGTGTCTTTTTTTGTGTTGTTACAGGCTACAAAGCTAAATAATGCAACTGCTGTAACGAATAGACTTAATTTTTTCATGGTGATAGTTTTTGGTTTATAAGCTTTTGATTTATCCAATAAAAGTAATAATTCCGATAATTAGTAAAAACATTTTAAAAAAACATTAGCATTTGGAAAAGAATTCTTATAAAACGAAACGTATTCCAAATTTTTAGAAACTTATTCTATTCTAATTTTTTGAAGATAAATCTGTATTGTGTGGCGATAATGCTTTCATAATATCTTTTCCACTGGGATTCTGGAAGATGTCGATATCAAAAAAGGATGCAGTCGAATAGAGATGATCAAAAATATCCGATTGAATCCCTTCATATTCACGCCAAATAACCGTGTTGGTAAAGCAATAAACTTCCAATGGAATGCCTTTATGTTCATTTGCCAACTGCCGTACCATAATGCTCATGTCTTGGCGTATCCTCGGATGGTTTTTTAAATAACTTACAATATATTCCCGATACACTCCCAAATTGGTCATTCTTCTTCCGTTAATGAGAAACGAAGTATCTATATTGTTTTCTATATTATATGTTTCAATTTCTTTTTGCCTGTCGGATACATAATCTGTGATGAGATGGTATTTTTTTAATTTTTCACGCATTTCGGCATCCACAAATTTCACAGAATTTACATCTACATAAATGGCTCGTTTTATCCTTCTTCCTCCTGTTTGCTGCATTCCTCTCCAGTTTTTAAAACTTTCAGAGAGAAAATAATAGGTGGGAATGGTGGTAATGGTTTTGTCAAAGTTTTGTACTTTCACCGTGTGGAGATTAATTTCAACAACATCACCGTCGGCATTAAATTTTGGCATTTCAACCCAATCGCCCACCCGAATCATATCGTTAGTGGACATTTGAACGCTGGCAACCAAGCCTAAAATCGTATCTTTAAAAATAAGCAGCAGGATGGCTGTCATCGCTCCAAATGCGCTGAGGAAATAAATAGGAGATTTATCCAAAATAATGGAAAGTACCAAAATAAAGGTTACGATATAGAGGATAATTCGAATTAACTGAAAATAGCTTGTGAGCGGTTTGTCTTTAAAAGCAGGGAGTTTTGCCAAAGTATATTCTCCAACTTTTAGAATGGCAAAAAACACAGTCATTGCAACGATGACTAAATAGGCGTCTGTTAATTTTATGACTAACGGCAGCATCCATCCAAAGTCGGAAAAAATAAGAGGAGCCATGATGCGTACAAAAATTGCCGGAACGATATGAGCGAGATTGTCTAAAGCACGTGTTTCAACGAAAGTATCATCCCATTTTATGGACGTCCGCTTAAAAACTTTATAGATGTTGTGAATGATTATTCTCTTGGTAATAAAGTATGCTATGGAGCAAATGATAGCTAAAACCAAAAGAAATAAAAACGCTCGAAAATAAATAGCCCATTCTTCTGAAACTCCAAGGCTTGTGATAAATATATCTGTTTTATCTTCTAAGTAATTCAACCAATCCATTTGTAATCTGATATTTATTTAACAGCTTACAAAGGTAATAAAAGCAGAAGAGTTAAGGCAGTGGTTTTGGAGGAGACTCCTGTGAAATAAACTGTTTCTTCGGATTATTCAATCAACGATTTTCTATCCATTTCTTCAGGTTTTGAAATTCCCATCAAATGAAGAATAGTCGGGGCGATATCTCCCAAAATCCCGTTTTCCACGTGTTTTATTTCAGCATCCACAACAATTAGCGGGACAGGATTGGTAGTGTGGGCAGTATTTGGTGTTCCATCCGGATTGCGCATGACATCACTGTTGCCATGATCGGCCAATATCAAAACAGTATATGAATTTTCAATAGCCTTATTTACAATAGCTTTCACACAAACATCTACCGTTTCACATGCTTTTACAGCAGCTTCAAAAACTCCGGTATGTCCCACCATATCCGGATTTGCAAAATTCAGACAGATGAAATCAGATGTTTGGGATTCAATTTCCGGAATGATTTTATCGCGAATCTCAAAAGCGCTCATTTCAGGTTTTAAATCGTATGTGGCCACTTTGGGAGAAGGGCATAACATGCGTTTTTCACCTTTGAAAGGCGTTTCACGACCGCCGGAGAAAAAGAACGTCACATGCGGATATTTTTCGGTTTCGGCTATTCGGATTTGCTTTTTATTGTTTTTTTCCAAAACCTCGCCCAAGGTGTTGGTTAAGTTTTCTTTGTTGTAAATAATTCGAATGTTTCTAAAAGTGTCATCGTAATTGGTTAGCGTTACGTAATAAAGTGGTAACGGAGCCATTTGAAAATCTTCAAAACTTTTTTGAGTGAGTGCCTCAGTCAGCTGGCGTCCGCGATCCGTTCGGAAATTAAAAAAGATTACTACATCTTCCGGTTCAATGGTGGCTACGGGTTTGTTATTTTGATTCATCATTACCAAGGGTTCGATAAATTCGTCTGTGATGCCCTTGTCATAACTGTTTTGGATGCTTTTTAAAGCATCTGTAGCAGGCGTTCCTTTTGCTGATACCAATAAATCATAAGCTTTTTTCACACGTTCCCAGCGTTTGTCCCGATCCATAGCGTAATAACGTCCGATAATCGAAGCTAGTTTTCCGCCTGTTTTCTCTAAGTGACGTTGTAAATCGCTGATTAATTCCAATCCGGAATGCGGATCGACATCCCGACCGTCCGTAAACGCATGGACGACCATATTTTGAACCCCTTGTTTTTGTCCAGCATTTAATAAACTTTTTAAATGCGAGATGTGAGAATGCACACCGCCATCGGAAACCAACCCGAGAAAGTGAACGGTTTTGTTGTTGTTGATTGCATATTGAAAAGCGTCCTTTAAAACCGGTTCATCTTTTAAAGTCCCTTGTGAAATCGCGCGGTTTATTTTAGCCAAATCTTGATAAACGATTCTGCCGGCTCCGAGATTCATATGACCTACTTCACTGTTTCCCATTTGTCCTTCAGGCAAGCCAACATTCAATCCGTCGGTGCGAAGTTGTGCGTGAGGATAATGCTTGTATAAGGAATCTATAAAAGGTGTTCGGGCTTTGGCAATAGCAGAAATTTCCGGATTTGAATTGATTCCCCAGCCGTCGAGAATCATTAATATGACTTTTTTATTCATGCTGCAAAGATAAGAAGCTGCGCTTATTAATGGAAACTAATTTCACTTTCAGTTGGCAATTCAAAAGGTTCTTTTTCTTGTTGAAAGATTCTTGCAGTGTGCGCTCCCTTTAGAATACAACGCTCTCCATTAACACGAATCCAGCTTCCTTCTCGCAAACCAACTACGGGAATACTGCTTTGCGAATGAAATTCTTTTATTCTCGTTTCACGTGTTTCTCCCATATGTTTGGAATTTGGAACAGGGTCTAAATAATGCGGATTAATATTAAACGGAAGAATCCCCATTGCTTTAAAAGAAGGCGGATATACTATCGGCATGTCATTGGTGTTGTTTATGGAAACTCCGCAAATATTACTTCCTGCACTGGTGCCCAAATACGAAAGTCCTTGGAAAATTTGTTCTCTTAAAACTGCTAAAAGATCATGCTGATATAAGGTTTTGAGCAATACAAAAGTATTTCCGCCACCCGTGAAAATTCCTTCTGCTTTTAAAATTGCATCTTTGGGATTGGCATACGTGTGAATCCCGACGAGTTTTTTTCCGAATTCTTCAAAAACATGGGCTGCTTTTGCCGTATATTCATCATAGGTGATTCCTCCCGGTCGTGCATAAGGAATGAAAAGAACCGTCGTTGCATCTTTAAAAAGGCAGGTGATTTCTTGTTTAAGATATCCCAAATAGGAATCTCCGTAAATGGTACTCGTGCTTGCTACAATAAGATTTTTCATATCTTTTACGTTGTCTTAAGAGATTTATTTCTCGCAAATATGTATATTTATTAGATGATTAGAAAAATTCTTTTTATTATAATTTTGTGCATAGCTGCTAATGGCTTTTCTCAGGAAGTGAATCGTGTCCTTATTTCCGGACAAATTCACGTGCCGCAGGGAGAAGATGCCGAAGGAATCAGCGTTTATAATATTTCTTCTCAAAAAGGAGTGATAACAGGAAAAGACGGTGAATTTAAAATAAAAGTTGCACCTCACGACCGCTTACAAATTTTCTCGCTCCAATATCAATCCTTAAATATTATTGTAGATGAAAGCATTGTTGCGGATAAACAAATGAATATTTACCTGAATCCTTCCGTTACGCAATTGGATGAAGTTGTCGTAAAACGTTATGATCTCACCGGAATTATTGAAACCGATATTAAAGGAATTCATACTTATTACAAAAATACCGATTGGGATATGTCGTATGCAGCCATGGAATATGATTACGGATTTATTATTGATGAGCAAACAGCAATAAGAGGAAATGCAGCCGAAGAAGCTTTGGGATACAACAGTATTCATTATGGAATTAACTTTGCACCACTGATTAATGGAATGTTTAAATTAATTGCTCCTAAAAAAAACGACAAAAAATCGGAAATATCCAGAGAAAGTAAAATAAGCTCAAATTTGCAACAGCAGTTTAGCCGAGAATATATTGAAGCTAATTTTGGAATTTCTAAGGAAGACGCTTATGATTTTTTATTTTATGCTCAAGAATCCGGACTTCAGGAAAAATTGTTGCATACCAAAAGTGAATTGGAACTTATAGAATATCTTCATGCCTACAGTGTCGAGTTTAAACAATTGAAAAACTAAAAAACAAGTAACTACGAACGTTTCCAAACGAAGGAAATAATAAATAGACAAATATATTATCTCGATGCAAATCAATATATTTGCATTATGATTTTTCAAATGATTTTTTTGTTTATCAGTATGGCGGAGATAGCTTTTATTCTCTTCGTCACACTTTTGGTTTTTGGTGCCGATAAAGTACCGGAAATCGCACGGGGTCTGGGAAAGTTAATTCGCCAAATTAAGAATGCTACAAATGACTTAACCTCCGAAATAACCAAAAGTGCAGAAAAGGAAGGCATTGATTTGGACATTACCAAAGAGGTGCGCGATGAAGTTAAAAAAGTAAAAGAAGATGTTGAAGAAATCACCGGTTCCGTGAAACGAAGATTCTAATGTTTAAGATTCTCAGACAATGGGATAGAGAATTATTTGTCCGTTTAAATTCACTCGGAAGTGAAGAATACGATTTTGTATGGATCACAGCCACCCAGACGGGAACCTGGATTCCGATTTACTTACTTTTTATATTTTTAATCTTTTACTTTTTTAATCGCATTATTGGCATTAAGATAGTGGTTTATGCTCTTGTCGGACTTGGAATAACGTTGACAATTACCAATATTGTCAAATATTTGGTGGCGCGAATCCGACCTTCCGAAATAGAACCTTGGCGTGAATTTGTCCGCATCTTGCAAACGCCGCCCAATTACAGTTTTTTCTCCGGACACGCTTCCTCAAGTTTTATGGTCGTGACTTTTTTGGTGTTGGTTTTCAGACATCGCATCCGATGGGTTTACATTTTTTATCTCTGGCCGGTTTTGTTTAGTTTTTCGCGAATATATGTCGGCGTACATTATCCGTTAGATATCATTGTCGGAGCCATGGCAGGAATTTCAATTGCCGTTCTGATTTATATTTTTTATAAACGAAACGTTCAAAATTCAACCAATAAATCGGGATAAAGTGATTCCGTCGCGAATGGGCAGCAATACCGATTCAAATTTCGGATGATTGTTCAGCATTTGATTATATTCCATCAGAATTTTTGTAACCTTATCATTGGGCTTTAAAGGCGAAATCACTTTTCCGCTCCACAAAACATTATCGCTTAACACAAGCGCTCCGGGATTTAACTTTGGGATAACGGCATTTAAATAATTGGGATAATTTTCTTTGTCGGCATCAATAAAAACCAAATCAAATTTTACTTCTAATTTGGGAATCACTTCCAGCGCATTTCCTAAATGTTGAACAATTCTGCCTCCATACCAAGATTGATCAAAATATTTTCGTTGAAAATCATACAATTCCTCATTGTTGTCAATCGTATGTAAATAACCGTCTTCCTGAAGTCCTTCAGCCAAACAAAGTGCAGAATAGCCGGTGTATGTACCAATTTCCAAAATGTTTTTCGGATTGATTAATTTGGACAACATACTTAAAATCCGTCCTTGTAAATGTCCGCTTAACATTCTGGGAGACATTATTTTTTGATTGGTTTCGCGATTTAATTTTACCAATAATTCAGGTTCCGGTTGGGAGTGTTGTTCGGCGTATTCCAATATTTCTTTATCGTAAAAATCCATATCGTAAAAATTATAAATATTAATGTTTGTTAAGAATACGTGCTCTTAATTTGTTTTGTGCTTCGACGTTTTCACCACAAAGCCAGCGGATAACATTTTCTTCCCACATGGCTTCAGCTTCTTGTTTATTGATTATTTTTCGTTCTACCGCCAGATCTAAAATTTTCCCCGGATAGGACGATTGAGATGCACTTTCCATTTCACCCAAAGGATACGGATCATCCAACCCGACCAAAACTTGCTTAGCTCCTTGATTTTTTACTAATAATTCAAGGGAGCCGGTATCGTGAACTAAGGAATCAAAAAAAATATTTTTATGACCGACACTTTTCCGCGGATGTGTTTTCCCTTCGAATAAATCCGGGCGTCCGTCAAACCCTTGAATTCTTCTCCCGAGATTTATCTGTGCCAATTGGCCGCCGTGCGCAAAACACGTACGCATACCGGGAAATTTATCGGCATATCCGTTTAAGGTGAAAAAATGATAGGCATCGGCACATTGAGCAAGCATCCAAATCAGATGAAAACGCCATGCAGTATTTTCAAGTTTAATAAATTTTTCACCGTCATACGGATGAATTTCCACGGCGAGATTGTATTTGGAAGCGAGTTCAAAAATAGGTTCGTTTTCTTCATCAAAAATACATCGCCAAGTTCCGATGGTGTCCATAAAATGCGTAGGCAGACACAAAAGTTGCAATCCCAATTCTTCAACGCAACGTTCTATTTCCCACAAGGCACCACGAATAAATCCGGGGTGAACCACAAATCCTGATGTAAATTTTGAGGGATAGTCGTGCTGTATCTTGGCATTAAAATCGTTTTGAAAACGCAATGCTTTTTTCATTTCCTCCACGCGCAACCCATTTCCGTACAGTTGAGAAAGATTTAAAACTACAGCATGGTCGATGTTGAATCGATCCATCCATTCCAATTTTTCATTTAAGAAAAAACTGGAATCTGTTACCGGTCGACTCCAATCTTTTTGGAGCATATATTTCCGTTCCTTATCAACCCAGAAAATGCCTTTGTCTTTCATAAATTGAGGAATTTCTTCGGGATAGGGAAGAAGGTGGGAATGTCCGTTAATTCGCAATTTTCTTGATGAGCTCATCGCAATTATTTTTTTGTTTAAATAAGGGTTATAATGATTTTGTTCTGCCTCCGTCAATCGGCAAATTTATCCCGTTGATGTAAGCTGCGGCTTCACTGGCAAGAAATCCTGCTGCAGATGCCAATTCTTCGGGCAGTCCGAAACGCTTCGCAGGAACACTGTTTTTCATGTTTTCTTGAGCTTCTTCTTCGGAAATATTCAATCGTTTTGAAGCGTTTTTTACAACATCGTCCAAACGTCCCGTTTCCGTAAAACCGGGAAGTATATTGTTTACCGTAATTCCAAATTTGCCAACCTCATTAGCCAACGTTTTGCTCCAATTGGCCACAGCGCCACGGATGGTGTTACTGACTCCCAAATTGTCAATTGGCTGTTTTACAGAAGTAGAAATAATATTGATAATTCTGCCGTAGGAATCATTTTTCATTCCCGGCGTAAGCAACTGAACTAAAATTTGATTGCAAATTACGTGCATCCTAAATGCATTTTCAAATTCTTCAGGAGCTGCATTTAGAAGCGGTCCGCCTTTGGGTCCTCCGGTGTTGTTAATTAAGATATGAAAATTTTTGTGTTTTAATGCATGAGTCACTTTTTCTTTGAGCACATCGGGTTGGGTGAAATCGACGACCAGATAATCATGCGTTTGATTTTCTGGTGTTGGTAATTCTTTTAATGTTTGTTGTAATTTTTCTTCATTTCTTGCCAAGAGTGTGATTGTAGCTCCTTGGGATGCAAGTTGTTTAGCAATTGCTTTTCCGATGCCGGCAGTACTGCCACCGACCAAAGCATTTTTTTTCGATAAGTTTAAGTTCATTTTTTTTCTTTAAATCCTGTCAATTTCTTTCGGACAAAATAATAAAAAATCTCGATGAATATGTCTTAAACAAAAAATATGTTTTTCACAGGGGGAATATTAATAAGAACGCTACCTAACGTTTATTATTTTTCGATATTTGTATAACCATTGCGACCTATTAATATACAATAAATGAAAACGCTTTACTTGGTTCGTCATGCCAAATCTTCGTGGAAGGAGAATGTGGAAGACCATAAAAGACCGTTGAAAAAAAGAGGAAAACACGATGCGATGCGAATTGCTGAAACTGTCAGTCAAGAACTGCAAGCACCGGAAAAAATAATTAGCAGTGATGCGCAACGGGCAGTTGCCACAGCATTGTTTTTTAAGAAAGCTTGGAATATGGACGATTCAAATTTTCAGACGGAACCGCGTTTATACGATTTTCAAGGAGGTGAAGTTTTTCAATTTATTAAAGAGCTGGACGATCAATTTTCAAAAGTCATGCTTGTCGGTCACAATTATGCTTTTACGGCAATAGCCAACAGATTGGGAAATAAACCCATTGAAGAAATACCGACTTGCGGTTTTGTGGTGTTGAATTTTGATGTTGAGAATTGGGAAAATGTCGTAAAAGGTACCATTGAGTATAAATTATTTCCAAGAACGATACGATAATGACAGCGGCGCATAAGCAAAACACAACTAGTGTTCAAAACACGTATTTTAACCGTGAATTAAGCTGGTTACAGTTCAATGCGCGCGTGCTCCAAGAAGCCGATGACAAAAAAATTCCGCTGTTGGAACGATTGCGATTTATTGGAATTTTCTCTAACAACCTCGATGAGTTTTTTATGATTCGCTACGCAACCATAAAACGAATTCAGGAATCGGGAAGAAGCGGTAAATCGGTGCTCGGTGGAATTACTGCAAAAGATTTGATGGAGCGTATTACCAAAATAGTCATCGAACAGCAGGCATACAGTCTTAAAATTCTTGAAGACATTCGGCAGGAATTAAAAAAAGAGAACATATTCATTATCAATGAAAATGAAATAAGAAAGGATCAGGAAGAATTTATAACCGATTATTTTACCCGTGTAGTGAGTCCGGCACTCATGACGCTGATGATTGGAGAAGATGCCGAGATGCCAAAACTCGGAGACAGTGCGGTTTATCTGGTTGTGACGATGATTATGAAAAAGGACGATGAAACTTTTGAAAATAAAAGAAACTATGCGTTGATAGAAATTCCGAAAATCTTAAATCGTTTTGTCGTACTTCCAAAACAAGATGAAAAACAATACGTAATTATTATTGACGATTTAATTCGATATAATTTACATTCCATATTCAGTGGTTTTAATTATGAATCGCTTTCCTCTCATATGGTTAAAATTACTCGGGATGCAGAATTGGATTTAGACAATGATTTAAATCGAAGCTTTGTCGAAAAAATTTCAAAAGGAGTAGAACAACGCAGCAGTGGTGAACCGGTTCGTTTTGTTTATGACAAGACCATCGACCCAAAAACGTTAGCCTTTCTTTTGGATAAAATGGAGATTGATTCCGATGACAGCATCATTCCGGGAGGTCGTTATCACAACCGAAGAGATTATATGAATTTTCCGAGATTGGGAAGAAGTGATTTGCAATTCGAAAAAAAGGAACCTCTGCCCATTCCGGGATTGAGCTTGTCCGGAAGTATTTTCGAAAAAATAAGAACCAAAGATTATTTGCTGCACACGCCTTATCAATCTTTTATGTATGTCGTTAAATTTTTGCGTGAAGCTGCACTTGATCCCAAAGTGAAATCCATACGCATTACGATTTATCGCTTAGCAGAAGTCTCACATATTATAAATTCACTCATCAATGCCAAGAAGAACGGAAAAGATGTCATTGTACAGATAGAGTTACGCGCACGTTTTGACGAGTCTGCCAATATCGAATATGCAGAATTGTTACAGCGGGAAAATATACGAGTGATTTTTGGAATCAAAGGATTAAAAGTGCATTGCAAAATATGTGTGGTGGAACGTATTGAAAACAAATCGATAATGCGTTATGGTTTTGTTTCAACCGGAAATTTAAACGAAGATACCGCACGACTTTACACAGATTACACGCTTTTTACCGCCGATCAAAAGATATGTAAAGAAATAAATAAAGTTTTTGAGTTTTTTATGGTTCCCTATCGGGTGCGAAAGTACAATCATCTGATTGTTTCGCCGCATTATACAAGAAAAACGTTGATGAATTTGATTTCTCAGGAAATTAAAAATAAAAAAGCCGGACTGCCTAGCGGGATTCGGTTGAAGATGAACAGTCTGGAGGATTTCAAGCTTATTGATAAACTTTATGAAGCGAGTCGTGCCGGTGTAAAAATAAAACTCATTGTACGCGGAATTTGCAGTCTGATTCCGGGCGTTCCCGGGATGAGCGAAAATATTGAAGCAATCAGCATCGTGGGTAAATTTTTAGAGCACACGCGTTTATTTATATTTGAAAATGCAGGAAACCCGAAAGTTTATATTTCTTCGGCAGATTTTATGGTGCGCAATTTAGATCATCGTGTAGAAGTGTCCTGCCCGATTTATGATGAAGCTATTAAAAACGAATTGATTGATAATTTTGAATTGGGATGGCGCGACAATGTGAAAGCCCGAGTTTTTAACAGTAAAAATGACAATGCCTATCGCAGAAACGAAAAACCGCCTGTGCGTTCACAATACAAGATGTATGATTATTACATCAATCAGTTGGAGATTAAATAAATTATAAGGTGTTAAAAATAGAAAAATACGGAGCTGTAGATATCGGAAGCAATGCCATTCGATTGTTGATTGTATCTGTCATCGAACAAGCAGATAAGAAGCCCATATTTAAAAAAGTTTCTCTGATTCGCGTTCCTATTCGTTTGGGAGAAGACGTGTTTTCGAATGGGAAAATTTCTCAGAATAATATTTCAAGGATGATAGATGCGATGAATGCGTTCAGACTTTTGATTAAAACGCACAATATCGAACATTATCGAACGTGCGCTACTTCAGCAATGCGCGAAGCGACAAACAAAGATGCGGTCGTTGAGAAAGTCAAAGAACATAGTTTGATGGACATCGAAATTATCGACGGGCAAGAAGAAGCCGATATTATTGCCTCTACGGATTTAAAAAACCTAATTGAAGACAATCGTGTTTTCTTGTACGTGGATGTGGGTGGTGGCAGCACCGAATTGACACTTTACGAAAACGGGATGAAGATTGCTTCAAAAAGTCTGGAATTGGGAACGGTGCGTTTGATGAAAACTTCTAAAGATGCATTGTGGGATGAGATGAAAAAATGGATTAAGAGAAACTCTCGAAATCATAATAATATTGCAGTAATTGGTAGTGGTGGAAATATTAATACAATTTATAAGCTCAGCGGAAAGAAGATTGGAAAACCCTTAAATTATGCTTACCTATTAAAATATCACAACTACCTAAAATCATTGTCGTTTGAAGAGCGCATCGTTCAGCTTGGAATGAATCCCGATCGTGCAGATGTTGTTGTGCCCGCTTCAAAAATTTATCTTTCAGCAATGAAATGGAGCGCTTCAAAATATATTTATGTCCCCAAAATCGGGTTGAGTGACGGTATTATACGAAGTTTATATTACAATAAACAGGAAAGATAATCGCGATTTTCGAATAAAAAAAGAGGTTACGCAAATGGTAACCTCCCAATTTATACTATACATACTGAAATTTAAAAATAAGTTTCAAATCCAATACTTATGGAGCTTAGGGTAGCTGATACAGAGCCTAAAGGCGTGTCAGTTTTAGTGGTGATTCCTGAGTACGACAAGGTGAATCCGATATCAACAAATTCATAACCGATTTTGGGACGGTACAAGAATCCTCCTTCATTTCCAATTCCCACGGCATATCCTAAATCTGCGCCAACGAAAAAATCAGAAATATGATACCTTGTTGAAGCAGCTAATGCAAAAAATAAAGCAAGTGAGTCGTCATCACCCAACATATTATCATCATTTTGCTTTGGAAAATAGGTAACTACTCCCAATTGTGGACCTATCAATAAATCATCCGTAACATAAAATAAATAAGCAGATTCTGCATTCATTCCAAATGAATAAGTTTCTTTAGCATCTCCTAAGGGGAGCCCTAAACTAATTCCTGTTTTTATTTCTTGAGAATGAATAGCAGTTAAGGCAAATAAAAAAACAGTAAAAGAGAGTAATAATTTTTTCATGTTAAAATACTATTGAAATTGAGTTTAAATAATCTAAGTGAGGTTATTTTTTTAAAAAGGTAAAGTCGTCTGGAGCTTCCAGACGACTTTGTGATATTAGTTAAAAGACTAGTTACATATTAGAATGAATATCCTACAGAAATTTGGAAGACGTTGTTTTTAACGGTAGCACCTCCAAAACCAAAGTCAATATCATCGAAATCATCATCGTTGCCATTATTGTTTCCTTCTTCACCTATATTAGATAATCCAAGAACGTAACGAGCGCTGAAGAAAAGCCCCATGTCTAAGCGGTAAGAAGCACCAATACCCAATCCAAAATCAATTCCTTTAAATTCGTCTTTAACATCTTCTTCTCCATCTTCCATCATTGGGATTGATGAAGAAAATTCGCTTTTAGCAGACATTAAAAAACCAACTTGTGGACCGGCCTCGACAGCAAAACCTTCCGTAAAATAATATTTGGCCATAATCGGAATTGAAATGTAATCTAATTTAGTTGTTGACTCTATTCCCATGATTGAAAGCTTGGAACCTACAGAGTTGTAAAGAATTTCCGGTTGAACGGAAAAAACATCACTTAGAGGAATTTCAACCAATCCTCCAATGTGAAAAGCAGTTCTGCTGCCAGGACTCATTGATATTCCCTCAGCTTCCATTGTCATATTGGCAAAGTTGACTCCGCCCTTTACGCCAAAACGAATCTCTTGCGCTTGTGAGGCTGAAATTGCAAAACCTGCACAAGCAATGAATAGTAAAAAATTTCTCATAATAATAATGATTTTAAGTTAGGGCGTAAATATAATTATATAATTGAGATATATATACTGTTTTAAATAAAAAAGTCGTCTTTTTACAGACGACTCAGTATAGTGTTTGCTGAAATTAGAATGAATATCCCACAGAAATTTGGAAGACGTTGTTTTTAACGGTAGCGTTTGAAATGTCATTTATGTTGCTTAGTCCTAAATTATACCTTGCTCCAAAGAAAAGACCCATATCCAAACGATAGGCAGCACCGATTCCCAGACCAAAATCGATTCCTTTATATTTTTCTTTAACATCGAAAGATCCTGATGCGCTTCCAGTTTGTCCGATTGCGGTTGTTTTTGAAGAAAAATCTTCTTTCGCTGACATTAAAAAACCAACTTGTGGACCGGCCTCGACAGCAAAACCTTCAGCAGCGTAGAATTTTGCCATAATAGGAACCTGGATGTAATCTAATTTGGCAGTTATTTTCGAATCGTCAGCGCCCGTAAGCGTTCCTCTGTATTCTGCTCCTTGCGATGAGTAAAGAACTTCGGGCTGAATGGAGAAACGCTCGGAAATTGGTACTTCAACCAATCCACCGAGATGGAATGAAGAACGCGAGCTTGCATCTTCAATGTCTCCGGTTAGCGTGGTCATGTTGTAACCTCCTTTAATACCTAATCTTACTTCTTGAGATTGTGCTGTAGCAAATGACATAATAGCTACTGCTGCACATAAAAATATTTTTTTCATAACTTTATTTTTTTGTTTGTAAGGTCAAATTACTGGGGTTTTTTGCAAATGCCCAAGAAAGTCATTTTATTTTAACATAAGATGACGCATATTT
>LSQX01134088.1_pt2 | contig 24990 bp, 22 predicted proteins | sample 654561 | NCBI WGS metagenome assembly LSQX01 (sample SAMN04489861, study PRJNA283612) | anaerobic digester metagenome | isolation source: 4 biogas reactors fed with cattle manure at either 37C or 55C with and... | place: Denmark: Kongens Lyngby | collected 2014 | reverse complement strand
AAATTCTAACCATATCGCTTTTCGTTTTGTCTCGACCGAGAAAAAATGACACTATCAAATACGATATATAGTAGTTGAATATCAGATATTGTGTGCTATAATAAAAAACAGACAAATGGATCCTGCGTTGGCACACATAAAATTTTCTAATAATAGCATTAATGCAAGTATGTCTATAATCTATTCGAAAGCGTCTGAGTCTGTCTAGAATAAAAACTAAATACATTCACAACAGGAGGAAACAATATGAAAAGAATATTTATATTTGGGTTGATCGTTTTATTAACGGTTTCTGCCGGTTGCGTGATCAATGCGGACACGGTCCCCTCTGAAACTGATTTGACAGGCAATTCACCTGCCCTTTCGCCCGTTAAGCAGTCGCCTGTTACCGCGCCGAATCCGCCCGGCGAGCCCACAGCGCCGATTAACCATGTGGCAGACGCTGACGATATTGAACCAGGCACTTACGATTTATTCTTAAATAAGCCGATAACAACCTGGATCAACGACATAACCATCAAGATGGAAATCTCTCAATCGGACGGATCGCTGTTTCTTCTTTCTTCCGGGAATGCTTTTTCTTACGATTACCGTATCCCCATAGCAGAGATCCCCGCCGGTTCCCTTGTGAGCGCTTATTATGTACTAAGCTCTGACGGTTATCCTTTTGTGGTGGTAAGTTTCGACTACTGCTCCGACGATTATGTAACAAAAGTGTTTTCATTCTCCGGTTCCGAACCGCATGAAATCTTCAGTCTGCCGCTCCCCGTATCCCAAATTGACGAATATGGATTTAATGTAAACGGCTATTTAAATGCAGTCGGCACATGGGACGTCACGACGAGCGCTTACTTCGTTCAAGATACTGTAGAGTGGAGAGGGACATATGTGCTTGAAACAGAAAGTGAATCCTATACAGAAGTGACAATTGCCAAAGACCTTCCTGTGACGTTATTTCATGACACATATAAAGCAAGTACGCTGGGGCCGGGTGCTCCAATATCTTTTACTTTAACAGATGGGCAATCGTACATGGAATTTATTACTTGGGACGGTACAAAAGGTTCTTTCAACTTTGAATGGAGCAGCGATGGGAACGAAATGATCAACGGCGTGTCGGCTTATGATTATTTCGAGGAACTGCCTTCGTTCGGCTGAAGAACGACCGCAGGGAGAGTTCTTGTGGTTTGATATTCCGACGATTGCCGGTGCCGCTCCATAAAATGTAAACAGGGCTTTTTTGCGCGCAGCACTTGACAGCGAAGCTTTCCTAGCCACTTAACCGATTCTGTGAATTATAGAAAGAATGCCCGTCAGCAGTATGGTAAAAACTGCTGACGGACATTGCTTTATTTGCGCCGGACCATCACGAAAGATGAACGGGCGGATGATGTTTTGTGCATTTTCATTGGAACGATAAACCAAACTGAATTCAAGAATAGCGTGAAAAGAGGGACCGATTTGGCGATGGAAATGGTGACCTCGGAGAAATTCAGGGTTAACTTGCGTATTCAGTGGCTAAGTCGTTGGTTGATGAAATATCAACGATAAGCAAAATTATGATGTTCTAAAAGCGAGAAGAGAGATATAGGACGAATATACTGATTTGAGCACTATGGTTATTATTTAAAAGGAAGTGTGATTTATATGAAGAAAATTGTTACATTATTTATGTGTTTGACAATACTTTTCTTACTTTTTCCAATAATCGCTTATGCAGATATCGGGCCAAAAGAATCAATTGTAATCGATTTTAAAGGTCTTGAAAATAAAAATTACTTTGTAACATTATTATCCAAAGACCCACCCATTGGACCTCACACCGCTTTCAATGAAAATTCTGATTCTCAAGTTCAAGATGAAAATAGTATTAGGAGCAAATTTGTATCGTACATTGATGAAGATGGCTACTATTTTTTACAATTTTACAGTGATTGCTCTGATACGTCCCGATTTACTTGGCGCAATTTTCCTCCCTCTACTTTTAAAATTCTGATATATTTTCCCGATGAAGATAGTTTTATGGTTAGCAACGGCGTTTATGAGAAATACGCTTTTGAGCAGTAAACAACAACCGAAGAATGATGTTTTTGATTTGGACGGAAGCGGAGAGGATGAACAGGGATTTCTGAATTGGATGATCCGAGAGGTTTACAGAGTGCTGTGGGATTGGAAAGATTTGCTTCCGGGCAAAGAACCGACAGAATTTTTCCGTCGAAAAGTAAGCCGGTACGCAGGTTCATGTTATGACAATGGAGCACTAATGGGACCGGAGACCATGAATTCTTTCCGGACAACTTATTCGGCCGCCAAAGACACAAAAGATGCGGAGCTTTTGAAGTTGATGAGATGTTCGGCGAAATTAACGGGATGTATGGGCAACATGACTTTGACTTATAAGGGTTATAATCGATACGTTCGTTTGGATTATTGGGATTGCAAACTGCACAAACAATATCCGAGCGAGAAATTAGCGGGTTATGTAAACACGTTTTTTCTTTGGGATTATGTTCATGCGACTGATAATAATCTTTCTCGATCAAGTCGCTTTCGAATCCGACCTTTCAAGAAACATACAATTCCAAGGAGAATGACGGACACTCACGCTTCTTGAGGAACGAGCCGATAAGAGAATTTCTGATTGAAGAATCGGCTCGAAAGGACTATTACAAGAATGTCAACTGGGCCATCCGTCGCAGAGGGATATTCATAGCCCTGATGCTGAGTATTGCCCTTGGCGTTGCAAATAATGACAAGCGGATAGCTGATCCGGTCTGTCATTCGGAGTCGTTGCGTGTCTCGGAAGCCTATGCCAAAATCATGAGAGATGTTTTCATGAGTGCAGAGACCTATTCTGGATATGACGCCGTATTCTCCCGAATCGACAAAGCGTTGTCACGGGAAGAGCGCGAGAAATACGACGATATCCTGAAGGACGCAAGAGATAAGCTCAGGTAACAGGAAAGGAACCGATGGTCAACGGAGATCGATCCGTGCTATACCTTATCGTCGGTATCTTCGGATGAGGTTTCCCGTTTGCCCGTTTCGCTGATGATTTCCGCCTCCAGCTCGGCCAGGTTTCTCATCGCCTCTTCCTCGGCCGCGCGGACCCGCTCCGATTCCTCGCGTTCCAGCTCTTCCATCTCGAGATACATTTCCCTTTCCTCGGACTCCGACTTCAAGATCTCACGGATCTGAAGCGCGCTCTTGTCGGGAAAGCGAATCGCGTCTTCGATTCGTCCGATCGTATCACCGCAGTCCATTTTCATCTTCAGAACATCAAAGGTGTCCTTCGACATTGTGAGGCCGTTCCTGCATTCGGCGCAGGCCGCCCGATAATCTTTGCGGTAAGGGATGAGGCGGATGGATACTACTGAGTACCACGTGCGGGCGACACAAAGCAGCCATACGGTCTCTTTGTTGCATGTCGGACAATGCTTGGTTCCGAGGATGCCGAGGGATTGACAAGTTACCGTTTCTTTTTCGAAAATCGCCATATGCCTCATCCTTTCGTGATTCATTATCTCCATCATATCGCCGATAGAGCCGAATCACAATACAACGCATGAAGAGCCGGCCGTGCCCGGCGCTTTTCGTGCAAAATGCATAAGCCGCCCCGCAACAATTCAAACGATTTCCTTGTTATAATGATTTCAAAATAATGGAAGGATACATGAATATGAAGAGATTGTTGAGTGTTTTATTGGCTTTGTTGCTTTTTGCTTCTTTTGCGGTCGGTTGTGACGGCATCGGAGGAAAGAAAGACCCGTCGACCATTCGAATTGCCGGACTCCGGGGCCCGACGTCGATCGGAATGGTCAAACTGATGGAGGATTCGTCCGCTGATAAAACAGCGAACAATTATGAGTTTTCCGTTTATGCCACCGCGGACGAGGTAACCCCCAAATTGATCCAGGGTGAACTCGACATGGCGGCCGTTCCGGCGAACCTCGCGTCTGTTCTCTACAATAATACCGACGGCGCGATCCGGATCCTGGCGGTTAATACGCTCGGTGTTATTTATATCACCGAACTTGGCGACACCGTCGGATCAATAGAGGACTTGAAGGGCAAGACCCTTTTGGCGACCGGCAAAGGATCTTCGCCGGAATACACGCTTCGTTACCTTTTAGCCGAACACGGTATCGATCCGGATAAGGATCTGACTATTGAATGGAAGTCCGAGGCGACCGAGATCGTCGCGCACCTGAAAGAAAACGGAAGCGGAGTCGCGATGCTGCCCCAGCCTTATGTATTTGTTGCCAAGGGCGCGTTGCCCGAGCTTCGTGTCGCGGTCGATCTGAATCAGGTATGGGCGGACCTTGATAACGGCAGTCTGATGGTCACCGGCGTCATCATCGCCCGTAAAGATTTTATCGAAAAGAACCCGGAGGCCGTCAAGGCTTTCCTGAAGGAATACAAGGCTTCGACCGAATACGTGAACGCGAATGTCCGGGAATCGGCCGTATGGGTCGAGAAATTCGACATTTTTAAGGCCGCAGTTGCCGAAAAGGCCATCCCGTATTGTAATATTACATATATCGACGGCGACGAGATGCAGACGGCCATGGAGGGTTATCTGAATGTTCTTTTCGAGCAGAACCCCAAATCGATCGGCGGGAAGCTCCCCGACGACTCCTTCTACCACAAAGCTTGAAAGTGTGCTCGGCAAGACCGCGGCGGCGGCCCTGGCAATTCTGCTGTGGCAGATCCTCTCGATGCTTCTCGGGCAGAAACTTCTTTTGGTTTCGCCCGTAGACGCGGCGATCCGCCTTGCGCAACTGGTGACGACTATCTCTTTTTGGAGCGCTGTCGCTTTTTCGCTTCTTCGGATCACTCTCGGCTTCTTTCTGGCACTTTTTGTCGGCATCGGTCTGGCGGTCCTCGCCGGACATGTCAAATGGGTTGAGACCTTACTTTGGCCGTATATGGCGGCGGTCAAGGCGACGCCGGTCGCCTCGTTTGTCATCCTTTGCCTGATCTGGCTCGGTTCGAGGGGCCTTTCGGTTTTCATCGCATTCCTGATGGTCCTGCCGATCATTTACACAAATGTACTGCACGGGATCCGGAGCACCGACCCGAAGCTTCTGGAAATGGCGCGACTGTTCGGCATCAGCCGGCGTAGACGGCTCTTTTATATCCATATTCCGCACCTGAAGACCTTTTTGATCTCTGCGTGCGGGATTGCGATCGGCATGGCCTGGAAGGCGGGAATCGCCGCGGAGGTGATCGGCATTCCGACGGGTTCGATCGGTGAGCGGCTTTATGAAGCGAAGATCTATTTGAGCTCGGCGGATCTTTTTGCGTGGACGGCGGTCGTTGTTCTCCTGAGCATCATTTTCGAGAAACTCTTTGTTCGCTTTATTCGATTCGCATACGCAAGAATGGAGAAGGCCGGATGAATATAACGGTGAAACATCTTTCCAAAAGTTTCGGCGCCAAGCGGGTCCTCCGGGACTTCTCCGCGTTTTTCGGAGAGGGCGAAACGACCTGCGTTATGGGACCCTCCGGTTGCGGCAAGACTACGCTTCTTTTCCTGCTGATGGGCCTTTTGGAGCCCGATACGGGTACGATCGAGGGGGTGCCCCTCCGAAAAAGCGCCGTTTTCCAAGAGGATCGGCTCTGCGAAACATTTACCGCTGTTGCGAATGTTCGAATGACATGCCCGACCGGCGTCAGCCGGGAGACGATCGTCCGGCACCTGACCGAGATCGGGCTTGATGACAGCCTTTCTCTCCCGGTCTCGGAGCTGAGCGGTGGTATGCGCCGGCGTGTCGCCATCGTTCGCGCGGTATTGGCCGGCGGAGATGTCTTGTTTTTCGATGAGCCGTTCAAAGGCCTCGACGCGGAATTGAAAAGGCATGTGATCCGATACGTCACAGAGAACACGAAGGGTAAGACCGTCATCGTCGTCACCCATGACGAGGACGAGGCACGCGAATTGGGTGGCCGGCTGATCGACATGGAAATGCTTTCGCAGGAGTGAGATCGCGCGCAGGTGGCTCTTCACCTATTTCCGTGAAACACAGAATCAGTGATTTTCTGCAACGAGAGCGATGATATTTGCGAATAGCGATCATCCGGAGACGAGAGCGATGATGCGTGCGAAAAGCGATATTCCGGCAACGAATACCGACTAACTCGCCGAAATGCTTCTTTTAGTCGGTAATCATTGATCAANNAAAAACGAGACCGCGCGCCGCCCGAGCGCGAGACGGCTTCATGTGCGTACGAAACAAAGCTTTTCGAGTGGTTTCGTCCGTAGTTTCGTCTCATTTGGGAGCTCGAGACGGCTTCGAACACGTACCAAACCTCGACGAGAGAAGCGTTTCGTAGTTTCGCCCTTTCGTGCTGATTACTACCGACAGAAATCCGTCAATCGTACCATTTTGCGTGCAATAGAATGTGATGCTAATGCATACAAGCAGCAAAGTCATCGGCCGGGCACTCGCTTCGTGTACGCACTTCGAGTATTTAAGAATTCCGGATCATGGCCCGATTGGCCGCGGGAAAACGGCAACGGAGTGATCACGGACCGGTTTCCTGTTCACTTTTCACGGAATTAGGTGAAGAGCCCCGTAAGTCCGGTGCTTGAAAAATAGTACGTAATCCACTAGTATCATTCTATAGCCATCGGTGCCTCATTTTGAGGAGAATAGGGAACGCGGTGCAAGACCGCGGCAGCCCCCGCTACTGTAAGTGGGACGAAGCTCGATACAAAGCCATCGGAGAGTCGGATCGAACCGGCCGACCGAGAAGGTGGGATGCTTCGAAGGATCACGAGCCAGGAGACCTGCCGATGAGTATGTTTTTGCTTTTCCCGCGGAGGGCGGGACGGGCGAGAAGGAGTATCCCTTGAAGAAGATCCGAATCCTTTCTCTGGCTTGCGCAGCCGTTTTGTTGCTGTGCCTTTGTTCCTGCGCGCCCGATGCGCGGGCGACTCAGATGACGAGCGTTTCGTCTGCCACAACCGTTCTTATAACCGACCGGGAGACCGGGGCCGAATCTGTGCAGGAGACGACTCTGCCGGCGACGGATACCGTGTATCCTCTTTCCCTGGTCGACTCCTACGGTAATCAGACGGTCATCCCTTCCGAGCCGATGCGGATTGTCTCTTGCGCGCCGAATATCACCGAACTGCTTTTCAAGCTGGAGGCCGGTGCCAAGATTGTCGGACGGACAGATTACTGTAATTATCCTGCCGAAGTATCGGAAATTCCCTCGGTCGGATCGATTGATGTGCCCAGCATCGAGGCGATCGTCGCTCTTGAGCCGGATCTGATCATCGCTTCGTCGATTTTCACCGAAAGCTCATACAATGCGCTGACCGAACTCGGATATACCGTTGTTGTTTATCATGAGGAATATGATTTGAACGGGGTCGGCAAAATGATAAGATCCGTCGGAGAAATCGTCAATCGTATAGATCAAGGAAATGCGGCGATCGGGGAGATGGACGCGCTGATCGAAGAAGCGGTATCGCGAACGATCGGCAAAGATCGCCCGACGGTTTATTACGCAGTATCCTTCGGTGAGTACGGCGATTACACCGCCGGAGGGGATACCTACATCCATCAACTGATCGATAAGGCGGGAGGCGATAATATTGCCGCCGATGTCACCGGTTGGTCTTTTTCGATCGAAAGATTGATTGAAACCGACCCGGATGTCATTCTCGTCAATCAATATATGCTCGAGGATTTTTTCTCCACCGAACTTTACAGCGGCTTAAGCGCCGTCCGAAACGGGCGCGTATACGGGATCGATTCCGATCTTTTGGAACGTCAGGGCTACCGGAATGCGGAAGGAATAGAGCGGTTGGTATCGTTTTTTTACCCGGAGCAGACCAAATCGGAGGGATAATCCTTGAAACGCAAAATCGCCGTTCCGTTTATTTATTTTGCGCTCACGGTTTGCATTCTGGCGCTGATTGTCGGAGCATCCTCGGTCGGGGCGGCGGGCATCGGCGTATTCCGAAGCCTTCGGATTTTATTTTCTCGCCTGCCGCTTTTAGGGAATCTTGCGGATCAATCGGACTTTCGACCTTCCGACCTCACAATCGTCCTTATGATCCGCTTGCCTCGTATACTTCTGGCGGGCTTTGCGGGGTGCGGACTTTCTATGTCCGGAGCGGTGCTTCAGGGGGTACTTCGTAACCCTCTGGCAGATCCGCAGGTGCTCGGTATCAGTTCCGGCGCGGCCTTCGGCGCGGCGATCGCGATTGCGTTCGGGTTCTCCGTGACCGCCTGGGGGCTCGGAGGGATTGCGAGCTTCGCGCTGATCGGCGCGCTGCTTACCATTCTGGTCGTGTGGCGAATATCCTTTATCGGCGGGAAGGAGTCGGTAGTCGGAATTCTTCTCGCGGGGATATCGGTCAGTTCACTTCTGACCTCCGCGATTACGCTGATTATGGTTATGCGTCGCGAGCAACTCGAAAAGGTGTACATGTGGATGCTCGGCAGTTTTTCGTCCGCCACCTACCCGAAAACTGTTTTTCTCGGGGTGATCACCCTGGTGTCACTGCTCTTTATCTTGCCCTCTTGCTTCTCGCTGGACGTTCTCGCAACCGGGGACGACTCCGCCGAAAGTCTCGGGATTGATGCCCGGCGACTCCGAAGAAGGATGATCGTTTTGTCGTCCCTGTGTGTCGCCGCCTGTGTTAGCGTCAGCGGAATCATCGGCTTTGTCGGCCTGATCGTCCCGCACATTGTACGTCTCATGGCGGGGTCGCGCAATCGGCGCCTGATCCCGATGTCCTGTCTGGCCGGAGCGATATTCATGATCCTGTGCGATACGGTTGCGCGGACGCTGGCCGCTCCCGCCGAGATACCGGTCGGCGCGATCACCGCCGTGATCGGCGCACCTTTCTTTCTTTTCCTGCTCGCAAGAACACGCGGAGGGGGGGTGCGAGTATGAGCGGAAGAGACGATTTTTTGAAGCCTCCGCGGCAGATCACGGTCGAAAAACTGACATGGCGGCCCGACTCCGCGTGCGGACCGGTCCTGGATCACCTTGATTGCATTCTGGAAGAGGGGTGTTTTTACGGCATCATCGGACCGAACGGCTCCGGGAAGACCTCACTGATCCGACACCTGCTCCGGCTGATTCGCGTCGAAGAGGGTGAAGTCAGGATCGACGGGATCAATATCTCGCGTTTTCGCAGAAAGGAACTGGCGCGACTCCTGTCCTATGTTCCGCAGAAGATCGAAACCGGCATCCGGTTTACGGTCGAAGAGACTGTTATGATGGGCCGAAATCCTCATATCCGGACCTTCGGATACCCGGACCGCAAGGACCGCGAAGAGGTGATCGCCGCGATGAAGTCGACCGGGATCGGGGATATGGCCGCAAAGTCGATGTCGGTCTTGAGCGGAGGCGAAACTCAGCGCGTACTTCTGGCTCGTTCGGTCGCGCAGGGATGCCCGTGGCTCTTTCTGGACGAGCCGGTTTCAAATCTGGATATATACCATCAGTTCATGATGATGGATATGCTTCGCGATCTGAATCGGAGGGAAGGAAAGACGATCGTTTGCGTTCTTCACGATATCAATTTGGCTTCAATGTACTGTGATCGGATCCTTGTGATCGAAAAGGGCCAAGTCGCGGCGATGGGAGAGACTTCCGATGTTCTGACCCCAAGTCTGCTGGAGGGCGTTTACGGCGTTTCGTTTCGCGTCGCGGAGGCTTCCGGCGAAGGGACAAGGATGCTTGTTCCGATTCCGGGAAGCGCGCGATACAGGGGCGAAGAGCACCGCGGCGAATCTCTGTGCGGCGATCCGAAAAAAGCATGAAAATTTCAAATATTAAACGGATGTGTTTGGTCTGTCTTTCCGAATGTGATAGAATAAAGTTGTGGAGATGTCGATATCGTGTTATTTCCGATCAACGCACCAAACCGGGGACCATCGGAGGGCGATGAAGGGGATCGGGTGACACTGAATATGACCCGACAGACGCAACGGAGGAGCACATGAACGTAAAAATCGTATACTTTTCGAAGACCGGACATTCCAAGAAAATTGCGGAGGCGGTCGGAGAAGCTTTGTCGGTCGATGTCTTGAATATCGAGGATAAGCCAAGTTTGTTCGCCGTGGATCTCTTGATTATCGTCGGCGGAATCTATAACGGATTGAGTGCTCCCGAGGTGCTTCAGTTCGGCGAGAAGTTGAAGCCGTCCATGACACAGCGGGCGGCGATCATCACGAGCAGTGCTTTTCGAAAAGACTCCCAGGACCGTTTGTCGCTGACGCTGAAGAGCAATTATATCGAAGTTATGGGCGAGTGCATCGTGCGCGGCTCTTTCGCGATCATCAGCATGGGCTCTCCCAACAGGAAGGACTTTGATGTTGCGATCCAATTTACCTCGGACATCATTGCCGACATCGAGAGGGCTTCCCCGAACGCTTCGGGTTCCGAAGCGTAAAGTTCGTGTTGTGAGAGCCGCGAGGCGGCTCCCAGAATAATATTCGTGTTCGGATTCATGTGACGCATAATCCGACCGGCGAGACGGGTTCACCGAAAGCGGAGGTCGAGAATATGCAAGTAATGGAAACGAAGACCTATTTCAAAGTCAGATCATTCGACAATTTGCGGGAGATGCTTCGGCAGAGTGTGGCTCTGTACGGGAATCTGCCCGCTTTTCGATATCGTGAAAAGCCGGACGGAGAAGTGTTTAAGAGGACATACCGCGAGGTCGGAGAGGATACGGACGCGCTGGGAACCGCGCTTCTGAAACTCGGACTGGCGGATGAAAAGGTCGCGATTATCGGGGAGAACAGTTACCGTTGGTCGATTTCGCATCTGGCGGTCATCAACGGCGTCGGTATTTCGGTGCCGCTGGATCGCCTTCTGAAGCCCGAAGAGATCCTGCCGCTTCTGGAGCGGGGTAAGGTGGCGGCCGTTATTTTCGATCAGAGTTTTATGGATACCATGATTACCGCTGCCGAGCGCTTTCCGGCGATCCGGGCCTTCATTTGCATGAATTGCTCCGATGATTTTAATGAGAGGGTTTCCGGGGATTCCCGTTGGTATCGATTTGACACGCTGATGGCGTCCGGACGCAAGAAAATCGGGGAAGGCGATACGGAATATTCCGCCCGACCGATCGACCCGGAACAGATCGCCTCGCTTCTCTTTACATCGGGGACCACAAGCATGTCCAAGGGTGTGCTCCTTCGGAACAGAAATATTACTATGGATATCGTAGCTCTGGCCGGCGTCGTGAAATTTCCCGTCGGTACGCGGATGTTGTCGATATTGCCCCTGCACCATACGTTCGAGAATACCTGCGGGCTCCTGTACGGCCTTTATATGGGCGCATGCATATGTATATGTGACGGATTACGCTATATTCAGAAGAATATGGAGGAATATCAGATCAACCTCCTGATCGGGGTTCCGGCGCTTTTCGAGAGTTTCTACCGGAAGGTTCAGGATAATATACGAAAGCAGAAAAAAGAAGAACTGATCCGTAAGATGATCAAACTGACGGGTGCTTTGCGAAAGGTGAAGATTGATCTTCGACGCAAGGTTTTCGGGAAGATTCATAAGGCTTTCGGCGGAAAGTTCCACATCGGGATTTGCGGCGCGGCGCCGATTGATCCCGAGATCATCCAGTTTTTCGACGATATCGGCGTGCATATTCTTCAGGGCTACGGATTGACCGAGACATCGCCCGTGGTTGCCGGATGCAACAGCAAAGTGTTTGTACCCGGCACGGTCGGACACCCGCTTTCGGGGATTACGATCGCGATCGACAATGAGACCGACGGAGCGGAAGGTGAGATCCTGGTCAAAGGACCTGTCGTGATGGCGGGATACTATGAAGACGACGAGGCAACCGCCGCGGCCATTGACGCGGACGGATGGTTTCATACCGGCGACGTCGGACGAGTGGATGAACACGGGTGTTTGACGATCACCGGGCGTCTGAAGTCCATGATCGTCCTGAAGAGCGGCAAGAAGGTATTCCCCGAGGAGATCGAGCAGTTGATCACGCGGTATCCGTTTATCAAGGAGTCGATGATTTTCGGGGATGTGGAGGCCAGAGGAGACGTGGTCATCAACGCGAAATTCGTCATCGATCCGCAGTATATGAAGCGAGAGGGGATCACCGAAGAAGAGTTGGTCCGCCGCTTGGAAGAGGTTGTTTCCGAGGTCAATATGGAGATCCCCGAATATAAGAGTATACGGAACTATGTATACAGCTTTAAGGACCTGATCAAGACGACGACCCTCAAGGTTAAGCGCAATAACGAGATCTCCGGCATTCAGGAGGCTTTGGATCGCGCGAAGGTCCATTTGCGCAAGATCACCGGAAAGAATATCGATCTTTTGGATTCGATGTTGGAGACACGCCCGCTCGAGGAAATCGGGGGTGACCGGAACGACGAATCACAGGAGAAATCCGAGGCGTCGGAGAACGGATCGCAGGCGTGACCGGATCTTTGTGGGATCGATAAAAATACCAGAGGTATAGCGCTTTTCGGTTGACGATGTGACCATATTGATGATATGATTCTTCCGTTGATCATTAAACGGCGCCATAGCCAAGGGGTAAGGCAGAGGTCTGCAAAACCTTCACCCCCGGTTCAAATCCGGGTGGCGCCTCCACTTCAAGACCGGAGTCCGCAGTAGCGGACCCGGTCTTTTCGTTCCGGCTTGCCATCGGATAAGCCAATAATAATTCGGCTTGTCCGTAGGTGGCGCCTCCATTCAAGACCGTCTACCGAAACCCGGCCGGCGGTCTTTTTACTTTCTATCACAATGTGTTATGATCCCGATGTCGGAGGTGTGCATCGTGGCCATAAGAATCGATATTCAACGCTTGTCTGTTACTTATCGGATCCGGCGGCTGACCTGTGATGATACGGAGGAGATCCTGGCCCTGTACCTCGGGAACCCAAGGGCAATCTTCAGAGTGAGTCCTTCTGGCACAAGAATCATTTCGTCCCGACCGGGATGGAGAGTGTGAGGGATTCGTACACGGCTGTGGTGATGGAAAGACCGCTTGAAGGCGGCACTTCGAGCAAGGGGCGCCGGAGCAACGCTTGAGCCCACGCATGGCTTTGTGTATAGTGGTAATGAACAAATAAAGGAGTGACTGTTATGGATATCCGTGCGCAAGCGCAGTTTCTTTTCGAGAAGTATAACGACGAAATGATTCGGGCCGAAGAGGCTTTTTTATCACGCGTTTCCCGCTCGAGGGATGTATACACCGACGAATTTGAACGGGAAATCGGTGCGTATACGGACAGTGAGTCCGACGCGTTCTTCGGGCGGCCGCTTGAAGGGCTGTCCGCCGGTACACCGGAGGCGTTTTTCGCGTCTCTTCAATCGCTCGACGACTGTCTGACGGTCTTTTCCGTCGCAGCCGAGGTCTCGGATGTCGAGCCCCCGCGTGCTTTGACCGATCGGATCGCAAGTTTTGGGGAAGAGGCGGCGAGTAGGCTTATGGACTTGGCGATGTCGGAGTCCTGGGAGCGGGACGGCGACATTGAAGACGCCGATCGGAAGGATATCCCGGCGCCGGTATCAGCCGCGATTCGGCTTCTCGGACGATGGAAGATAGAGGGATCGATCGTGCCGGTCCTCGGGCATTTTTGCTCCGGGAAGCGACCCGACGAATACATGTCGGATGTGATCTCCGATTTTGCGGAAGAGATGGGCGATATGATCGTTCCCGAATTGCGGCGGATCTTAAACGTTGCCGAATCGATCCCGGCAGGCAGTGCGGAGGAGAGCCTTCTGGTCGCGCTTTCGAAGGCGGGCGCGAAGAACCGAACGGACGATACGTATGACTGTATGCGTGCGGCTTTTCGAAAAGCACAGCGCAAGGTCATCGGGGCGCTGTGCCTCGGCGATTACGGAGACACGCGCGCAATCGCGCTCTTGAAGGGATACTTGGATCGGAATCTCCATACGGTTGATCGGGAGATGTTCTACGAGTCAATGAGTGTTATCCGCAAGCTCGGCGGAGATATTTCCGATATTAACGATCCGTTCGGGGATTTCAATCGAAAATAGCCGGGTGCCCGTTTCCGGGACGGTCATCGCCGGAGAGAAGCGCCGCGCCGACGCGACGGATCAATTCCTGAAAATGCGATAGCCGGGAAGGGTTACTTCCCGGCTATCTTTTCTGCCGATAACTCATCCGAGTCACGGAGGGCTTGAAGAAGAACAAGAGCAATAATGTGTCGTTTCATCCGTGATGTCGGCAGCTGTTGTTCCGCTTCTGACCGATTCTTCTTCGCGCGTCTTCTTCATTGGTAAGGGGCCGACTGAATGGGACTTCGCGAATGGGATGAGAGGGTACCGGAGCGGAGCGGTCAAGATGTCGTTTCCTGAGGTGTAGTTGTTCCGTTCCGGTGATTTTATTATATCAAATCATTAGAGAATAAAGCGTGAATGAATTGTGTCCGCACTTTTTCCTTTTCGAGAAGATTCAGAACGCGTCTGTGTATGATCCCTATTGGAGCGTCGCGCCGATTATCATTGTATCCGCGACCTGCGTTTTTCGCGAAACTTTACGGCCGGAGGCACTGCCGCTTCTGATTGCAATTTGGTTCTGGGGTGTTCGACTGACCGCGAACTGGGCGTATACTCCCGGCATCCGAATTATTTCGGTGAGATCCTGATGTGGTGGGGGGTATTTCTGGTTATGCTTTCCGTCCGACCCGATTATGTATTTCTTGCGGTCGGTCCGCTGATCAACACGCTGATGTTTCTTTTCATCAGCATCCCGATGGCCGAGAAGCGCCTCGCTGCCCGTAAACTCGGGTTTGATGAGTATTGCGGGAAAACGCGACTCCTTCTTCCGATCCCGAAGTTCGGGAAGGGTGATTGATCGACTCCGCGCCATTTCCGCGGATCGTCTCGTCGGATATAAAGGAAAGCCCGGGTTTTACCCGACGATCAAGCGGGTTCCGGCGGTTATGATTTTCAGCCGTCGAGCCAGTCTGAACTGACCGCAAGCACATCGATGCCGGTCAGCTCCCGAAAGGCGATCCGCATCTTGTCCCAGCTGTCCGGGTACTCGTTGCTTCCGAATATTTCCTTCATTGTGCCGTCCGCGAAGGTGATCACCATGCTCCACTGATGTCCGTCGCAGATATCGTGGTTCTCGTAGCGCTCTTTCCAGTTGCCGAATCCGTGAAGCGTACATTGTAGAAGGAAAGCGTTCACGTCACGTTCCGAAAGATCGGAGGCGGTTGTGAAGCCTTCGTTCTCCGCCTCCGGATCGCGCGGGGCGTAAGCGTCGATGTTTTCGAAAGGGCTGAAAAGCAGGAAACTCCGCGTCTTCAAGTCAATACGGTATTCGCTTTCCGTCCTCCCGAACGAACTGTGGCGCACGTCGATACGCGAGATCCACGTTTTATCCGCGTCTGGACCCGTGGTTGCGGCGGATGTCGGATCGGCGGAAGTTCCGGAGACCCCGGATTCCGTGATCTCAATTCCAACGGTCGAAGGGGAGGCGGTGCCCTCCGCAGTTTCCGCTGTCGATTCGGTAGGATCGAGAGTGATTTCGGTGCTTTGCACGCCGCCCGGCCTGCCGGCCCCTCCGATCGCACACCCGCCGACGCAGCCTGCGATCAGCAGGCAAAGAAAGGGAATCCAGCGCTTATTCATATCTGTGCTCCTTTATATCCGTTAAGAATAATATACTTCTTTTCAATGATAAGACGAGAAAGAGAGGCAAAGCGTTTCGCCACCTTTCGAAAAAGCCTCCTTCCGGAGTCGGATGAACGGAGTCGGATGAACGCTCGATTCCGGTTGACATCCGTTCCGCGGGTCGATATAATACATCATGTTCGCGGGATTAACTCAGTGGTAGAGTGTCACCTTGCCAAGGTGAAAGTCGCGAGTTCGAATCTCGTATCCCGCTCCATGGAAACCCCCTTCGCTGTAAGCGTTCGGGGTTTTTGTTTTTGCGGGATACCAACGAAGATACCCAATGACGGGCCTTTTACGATGCCGATCCATCGCACTATCGCCTATTCCGGATCATTGTTATCGGCATTTTGGATTTTTCTCTTGTTTTCTCCACGGTATTCCTCTTCTCTTCGGAGAAAATTAAATCCCGTCCCACCGCGGCACAAAGGATTCCGAGCACGTACCGTCCCCTTGAATGTATGCATTCTCTTGGTCCCGTGAAATCAGATAGCGGATCATCGCCTCATAGTGCGCCGGGGGAAGCGCGTGATTCGGCGCGCCCGGGACCGGTTCGGCCGGCGGTGTATATTGGTTCATCAGGCTGATGAAAATAGTATTGCCGTAAGTCTCAGTAAGATATTCAAGAACTTTTCGCGAATCGAAAAGATACCCGGGTAGCATCAAGTGACGCACAATGACACCGCTTTGTAAGAGGCCGGCCCTCGAAAATCGCGGTGCCCCGACTTGCCGAACCATCTCCGCGAGCGCCTCGGCGCACCGCTCGAAATAATCCGGAGCTTTGCACATTTTGGAGGAGACTCCCGGCGCGAAGAACTTCATGTCCGGAAGGTATATGTCGATCAACCCGTCGAGTGAACGAAGCGCCCGGGCACTTTCGTAGCCGCCGGAGTTATAAATGACCGGGACGGTCAGCCCGATCGATTTGGCGATAAGGATTGAGCGCACGATATCCGGAAGAAACATGACGGCAGTGACCAGATTGATGTTATGGGCACCCTCGGACTGGAGCCTTAAGAAAATTTCCGCGAGGCGGTCGGCGGTCAGATCCGATCCGACCCGTCCGTGACTGATCTCCCGGTTCTGGCAGAAAACACAACTCAGATTACAGCCCGAAAAGAAGACGGTGCCCGAACCGCCGTATCCGGTCTCAGCGGTACCCGAGATGCACGGCTCCTCCCAATGATGGAGAGCCGCTCTTGCCGCCGAGGGCAGGGCGTACATACCGCAACAGCCGGTCTGTCCTGCGGTTCGGTCGACGCCGCATTCGCGAGGGCATAGCCGACAGGCTCTGTACCCGGGATCCGATGCGCGATTGATTCCGCTTATTTTGAACATAGAAAAAGCCCCCTCCTTCGGGTGTTGTCATGATTATATATGATTAAAATACGCGATCGTATTATTTCAATCGAATTACACTGAGAAACGAAACGGTTTGCGGTGCCGGGAAGCATTGACCTGCGATTCCTTTTTCGTGTAGGATGTAGCGGGAAAGCGGGGCGGATCCGATGGCATTCCTGGATCCGCTTTGAATGTATAACATCATGAGAAAGACGAATTTCTACATTACCGTGATCGTTGTCTCGACGATCTTTGTTTTGACGCTGGTGGTGTTCTCTCTGACGGGAGATGTCGGGGGTGGCTTCAGCACGCGTAACGGAGCACCGGAGACGACCGCCCCAAGCGTGACCGGAACACTTCCGATCGAACCGACGCCGAGCCCGACGCCCGGTCCTTCTCCGACCCCGACGCCGATCCCCGATTATATTCCGGAATTCGAGAGTCTGCCCGAGAAGTTCTGGATTGATACCATGACGACCACCTTAGACGGGCTTTCAGTCTCCGAGAGCGAGTTGGGCTACAGCCTTTTCTGGACGCTTGATGAGAAAGCCGATTACTATATTTTCTGTTCATCGGAGAACGGTGCGGAGTATCACCCGCTTCAGATCCTTTCACCGGAAGTGGGGCAATGGGAATATATGGCTAAAGACGTCGCCGGCTTTATGGTTCTTGCCTACACCGATGATAATCGGGAAGGCACAGAGGACGACGAGCTGATCCTTGCGTACCGGTCGCCGATGTACGAACCGGTGATCGATCCGAATGCTCCGGCGGACACCGGTGACAATCCGACCGATAAATACAAGATCATCGTCGATAAGGAGGACTGCGCTTTCGCGGTTTTCGAGAAGGACGGGGACGGCGAGTACACCGTCATGGTCGCGACCTTCCCGGCGGCCTTGGGCGGCCGCAAGACCCCTCTTACGACCGAAAGGCGCACGTTTACCATCGGACGGAAGCTTGAATGGCGCAGATGGACCGGTTTCAGTCCGGACCGCTTCTCGCCGTACGCGTCCCAATACAGCGCGGGCATCTTTTTCCACGGTCCCATTTACCGAAGGCAGAGCTTTGATACGCTGATGAAGTACTCTTATGACGATATTGGATCGGACTATAAGACCGGCGGATGCGTTCGGACGACGGTTGCCGGCGCGCGATTTGTCTATTATGCCTGCCCGGCGGGCACTGTGGTCGAGGTCTTAAGCAGTACCGATCTGGTTTCTTATCCCGACAAATCACCGATTGATCCGGATTTCCCGTCCTGGGATCCCACCGATCCGCAGAAGCCGACACCGAGCCCGACTCCGAATCCTACGCCGACCCCGGTAACGACTCCGACATCTATAGATGATTGACATACTCAGAGAAGCATTGACCGATTTGCTCGTTTTCGTGTACGATATTTGCAGTAGTGGGGAGAATCATCGGCCTTGTTCTCCGATAAAGGGTAGGACATATACAAGATGAGAAAGACAAATTTCCTGGTCACCGCCGTTGTCCTCGCGGCTTTGTTCGTGATGATACTGACGTATTTCTCCCTGACGGGTGACGGAAAAAAGCGTGAAGCCGATACGACCGACTCTGTCGGGCAAGCGGATCTGTCCGTGACCGTGACCGTTGCTCCGACCGATACTCCGACGCCGGCACCGACCGAGGTTCCGGTATTTATTCCGGGCGCCGATGAGCTTCCGATGAGCGTTCGGCTCGAAGAAATTTCCCTCCCCACAGAGGATATGATCGTTACTGACACCGGGTCCGGATGTACCGTCGAATGGACACCGGTCGAAGGCGCGGATTATTATGTGCTATTTAATTCGCCGGACGGTGAGGAATTCGGCATCAGCCAGATCGTCAACGGCACCGATTCGCATTGGGAATACATGGAGAGCACTCCGTTCGGATTTTTGGTATTCGCATACAGTGACGATGCGCAAAGCGGCGTGGAGGACGATGAAATTCTTGCGGTATTCCTCAATAACTCGCTGATCCCGACGCCGACGCCGACTCCGGAGGCGACCGAGGGTCCGACTCCGACCCGTAGACCGACCGCGACCCCGCGCCCGACGCGCCCGCCGACGCCGACGCCGACCCCGATGCCGTATATGATCATCGTCGATAAGGCCGACTGCGCGTTTGCGGTGTTCTCGAGGGATGAGAACGGCGACTACACGGTCAAGGTTGCGACATTCCCGGCAGCTTTGGGCGGAAGCAAAACGCCGGCCGGGACGCACAAGATCGGCTCGAAACAAGCCTGGAAAACTTGGCTCGACGGAACCTACTCTCCGTTTGCGTCAGGATACCGTAGCGGCATATATTTCCATGGCCCGGTTTATTATTCCAAAGACTTCGGTGACATGAAGGTGAGTACTTATGAGGCAATCGGAACGAATGCATCTCAGGGTTGTGTCCGTACCACGGTAGCCGGCGCGCGTTTTGTCTATTATAATTGCGGAGCGGGCACCGTCGTTGAAGTGGTCAGCAGCAGCAGTCTCGTCTCCTATCCCGGCAAGCCGGCGATTGATCCGAATTATCCGACCTGGGATCCGACCGATCCGAGTCCGAGGCCGACACCGACCGGAGGTCCGACTGCCACACCGACTCCGACATTAAATCCGGAGCCGACCGCTACACCGACGAGCGCACCGACAGCGACCCCGACCGAGACCCCGGCTCCGACGGAGACGACCGTCGCGGCCACGACGGCCGGGTAGCGTTTTTCGAGTGTTTATAGTATAACGGAGGAATGAATATGAAAAGAATTCTCCTGTCGGTTCTATTGATCACCGTTTTGTCGGTGCTTTCCGCTTGCGGTTCGGATCCGGCGGTCACAACGGCCTCCCCGACGGCCGAGCCGACGACGGCGGAAACAACGTTTCTGACCGGCCCGATCAGCGAGAAGGATTTGCTGTTCTCGAAGGGCGGGAAGGATTTCGCGCTCCTGTCGGACGTTCAGGCGATTTTAACGGCACTTGGGGAGGGGTATAAACTGGAAGCGGCACCCAGCTGTATGTTTGTCGGCGAAGACAAGCATTTCATCTACGAGAACGGTTACGATCTTTTTACCTACCCGATCGACGGGATGGACCAGGTCGACGAGATCATGATCACCGATACTTCTTATATAACGGCGAGAGGAATCTCCGTCGGCGACAGCTATGACGAGGTGGTTTCGGCCTACGGCGACGGAAACTTCGATGATGTGATCCTGACCTACGTCGTTTCCGGGGAAGACCCGATGACCGCCCCGAGACTTTTTTTCGAGATCAAGGACGGGAAGGTTTCCTATATCAGCTATTATTCCGCGCGCAATATGCGTTGATCGGCGTTAAGCGAGGGGAGAGACAGCATGGTATTCAGTTCGCCGATCTTTCTTTTCGTGTTTTTACCGGTTGTTTTTGTTGTCAATAAACTCCTGCCCGGGCGATTTCGGAACACGTTTCTGCTTCTGGCCAGCCTCTTGTTTTATGCTTGGGGCGAGCCGGTCTATATTATCCTGATGCTTCTTTCGGTCACGATCAATTATGGGGCCGCGCGGCTGATGGGACCTGTCGAGGAACGTTCCGCGCGCGCCAAAGTCTTCCTGATCCTGAGCGTGATCTTCAACCTCGGTATGCTCTTCGTGTTTAAATACGCGAACTTCTTTTTTGACAATCTGAATCTGATTATCGGAAATGCGCCGGAAATCCCGCTGATCCGTCTTCCGATCGGCATCTCCTTTTTTACGTTTCAGGCGATGTCCTATTCGATCGACGTGTATCGCGGGCATACACCGCCCCAGAAGAATCCGGGTAACGTACTCTTGTACATCTCCTTCTTCCCGCAATTGATCGCCGGGCCGATCGTCCTCTATTCCGACATCCACAAGCAAATCAAGAAGCGTGAGGAGACGATCGAAAAGACCGTGTCCGGTCTGAAGCGCTTCACGATCGGGCTCGGAAAGAAGGTGCTGATCGCCAATACGCTCGGCGCGGTCGCCGACAAGGTCTTCGCGGCTGACCTGCCCCTGTCGGAGGTCAACGCGCCGATCGCGTGGCTCGGGGCGGTGTCGTACGCGCTTCAGATCTATTTTGATTTTTCCGGATATTCAGACATGGCGATCGGGCTTGCAAAGCTTTTCGGGTTCGAGCTCAAAGAGAACTTCAATTACCCCTACATCTCCGGAAGCATCAAGGAGTTCTGGCGTCGCTGGCATATTTCACTGTCGACATGGTTCAAGGAGTACCTCTACATTCCGCTCGGCGGAAACCGGAAGGGCATGGTGCGGACGGCAATCAATCTTCTGATCGTCTTTTTCTGCACCGGTATCTGGCACGGAGCGCAATGGACCTTCGTTGTATGGGGCTTCTACCACGGACTGTTTATCATGCTGGAGCGAATCGGAGTGATCCGGCCGGAGAAATGGAAATTCAAAGCACTCGGGAGAGTGTACACACTCCTGGTTGCCGTGACCGCGTTCGTGATTTTTAGAGCGGATTCGATCGGCCGGGGCTTCTCGATGATCAGCAAGATGTTTGCCGGGTGGACGATGAAGCCTGAGATGCTTACCTTCCTGTCCACGACCGTTACGCCGTCGGTGATCCTCTTTTTGATTATCGGCATCATCGGAGCGACCGATCTTCCGAAGAAATGGACCGCGAAGATCGCGGGGAAAGCTCCGGTGCCGGCGATGGCGCGCGAGATTGTATCGATGGCCGCCGTTTTGATCATCCTCGGCCTTTGCGTTTTATCTCTCTCGAGTACCGCGTATAACCCATTCATCTATTTTCGATTCTAGGAAAGGAGGAGACCGGCATGAAGAAAATGATTTATTACATCTTTACCGCGATTTTTATCGGGGCGTGCTCGGCTCCTCTGCTCGGGCTCCTGTTCGGTTATAAGAACGAGAACGTTGAGAAACGGGCGCTCGCGCCCGCACCGGTGTTCTTTGTCGAAAAGGGTTTCAACGCGGCTTTCCCGCAGGAAGCGGAGGACTACCTGTCCGATCATTTCGCGTTTAAGCCTCAATTGGTGACCGCGGATGCTTTCCTTCGCGGAGCACTTTTCGGGGAATCGGTCAATGAGAAGGTCATCATCGGGAAGGATGGCTGGCTCTATTTCGCGCCGACACTTCCGGATTATCTGGCCGTCGAGACACTGTCGGACAATGAGATCTGTCGAGTCGCGCGAACACTTGAAATTCAAAAAGAAGCCCTTGCGCGCCAAGGTGTTGGATTTATCTTTGTCGTCGCGCCGAATAAGGCGTCGATCTATCCGGAGTATATGCCTGCGGCGTACCGGCCGACCGGGTATGACAACAACTACGATCGCCTTTACGGGCGGCTTGAGGGTTCGGGACTGGAAAGGCCGGATCTCAGAGCATTGCTTCGGGGCTACGCCTTAACTTCCTCGAGTATTCCCCCGATCGATCCGATCTATCTGAAACTGGATTCGCACTGGAACAACAAGGGAGCGCTGATCGCGTATCGCGCGGTCGCCGATGCACTGATATCAATGGATCCGAATCTGACACTTACCGATTTCCCGGATATTCCGTTCGAGAAAAGTACCGTCCGGAACGGGGACCTGAGCATCATGCTTTATCCTTCGACGGAACTTTTCGATGTACAGTACGAGTATGTGCTTGCGGGTGCATACACCTCCGCGCGCCCGATCCGATCGATGGAGGATATTCTGATCCGAACTTCCTGCGAGGGAGGTTCGGGCGATATCCTGATGTTCCGCGACTCGTTTGCGAACGCTTGGATTCCTTTCTTTTCGAACGCTTTCGCGACCGCGACGTATTCGAGGGCGATTCCTTATGATTACGGCCTCCTGACCGAGGAGACCGACGCGGTCGTTTTCGAGATCGTCGAGCGCAACCTTTCAAACCTTCTTTCCGCCGCGCCGCTCCTTACATCCTTCGAGGTCGCGTCCGTCCCCGACGTCCCCCCGGACGACATCACACTCGACTGCCGGCTCGAGCGTACGGACGACACACTGCGCCTGTACGGGACGGCGATGCCTTCCGATTACGATACCGACGGATACTACGAAATTTATATCCGCGCTGATGGCGCCAACGGGTCCGGGACGTTCGTCACCTTCCCGATCCTCGAAAAAGAATTTCTTGATAACTCCGACGACCCCGATACCCTGGCACGCCGCGCGAACGTCGCCTTCTCGGCACGCTTGGATTTATCACTGCTTGATCCCGGAACATACGCGCTGTCGGTCATCGTTCGCGGCCCGGCCGGGTCGGTTTCCGCCCCGATTGAGACGATCGCCGTTTCCTGATACTCACGCAGTAAGAAGTCCCGTGATCCGGTTGCCCGATGGAGATCTCACACAGACGATATCTGCGGACTGAATAAAAAGAATTGATTTGCGAAAAAATCTGAAAAAATATTGACAAATTTGAACCGGGTGATTTTCGTAAGCCAAGGCGGAAAGACGACCGGAACGACCTATGACGCCAACGGCAACCAATTGACGGTCACCGACTGGCTCGGGAACACCCAAACCAATGTCTACGACGGCCTGAATCGCCTTGTGGAAAAACGCGATGCCTTCGACCTTCCTCAGGAGACCTACTTCTACGACGAATCCAGTCGACAGATCGCGGCCGAAGACGTTTACGGCAGAAGGACTACCTACGAGTACGACAGTAATAACCGCCTAATTCGAACGGTCGCGCCGGACGGCTACACCGTCGCGCAGACCTACGACCGCCGCGGGAATGTGATCGCCCAAACCGATGCGCTCGGCAACACGACCCACTATGCCTACGACTTCCTGGGCCGCCTCGTGTCTGTCACCGACGCGCTTGACCAAACCACGACCTATACCTATGACTTAAAGGGCAACCTCCTTTCGCAGTAGGGGATCAGGAGAAATCCTTATCGACCTGAGGACCCCTTCATCATTTTCGAAAATCAACTTGTGCGGAGGCAGGATTTTCGAGCGTTATGATGTGTAGATGATCTTAACCTGCTCGTACAACTTGTGGTCCGTGGTCAGATACAGATCCGATTCCAGATCCGTGAAGTGCCACCATTCGCTCGCGATCGTGGTAAAACCGCACTTGCGCATGATGTCTGCCATGTAGTTCATATTTTCCCGGGCTGTTTTGGTCATGTTGGGGTTGGAGCGGTTCGACCGTGAGTCCAGAGTGTGGATCGGTGAAGGCATCTCGACCGGCAGACCGGTGCTCAGATCGATCAGAGACATGTCAACGGCGGTTCCCTTGTTGTGGATAGAGCCGAATCGCTTGCCCGCGACATAGGTGCCGTCCTGATGGATGTCATACATCTTGCAGGTGACGCTGTACGGACGATATGCATCATATATGATGATCGAATAGCCGTCCTTCTTGAAAAGCTCCTGAGCTTTCATCAGCTTATCGAGTGTATCCCGCTGAAGCAGACAGATCTGCTGTCCGTAGACGTTGCCCCCGGCGATGTTTTCATCATCCTTGCCCAGAAGCATGTCAATATAAATGTCGTCCGTATAGCGACGGACGTCGACCAGAGTATCCTTTTGAAGCGCCGGCTCGAAATAGTAACCGTTCTCGATCACGATCTCCATATCCGGAAGATCGTATTTCCCTTCGGAGATGATTACTTCCGCCTCCTCAAAAAACATTCCTTCGTACGAGATGACCTGTCCGCTCTCGGTGACAACATGTCCTTTGTCCTTACCGATCTTGAAATTCACATCCTCGTCAAGAGTAACGCCCTTGATTGTTGAAATCTTGCCGTTTCGGATCACGATCTCGACCGGGATCGGTGTCGGGGACGGAGTGGGCGGTGTCGTGCCGGTCGGCTCCAGGAGCGCATTTACTGCGTAGGAAGGCTTTCCCGCCGAAAGCAAGGCGATATTATTCGCCGTAGCCCCCGGCGTAAAACCAACCGTTGTGGCGGCCGGCTCGCTTGAAGGGGTGGGCGCGGTCGAAGGCGTCGGTTCGGCGGTAGGTCCCACGGACGGACTCGGCGTGACCGAAGG
>LSQX01151718.1_pt1 | contig 24991 bp, 19 predicted proteins | sample 654561 | NCBI WGS metagenome assembly LSQX01 (sample SAMN04489861, study PRJNA283612) | anaerobic digester metagenome | isolation source: 4 biogas reactors fed with cattle manure at either 37C or 55C with and... | place: Denmark: Kongens Lyngby | collected 2014 | reverse complement strand
AAGTGGAGGATAACGGACTCGAACCGATGACCTTCTGGCTGCCAGCCAGACGCTCTCCCAACTGAGCTAATCCCCCGGGATGGGTAGCGCGGACCGCCATCATGCGGCCAGACGCTGCAAGCATTCAACTTTACCGGCGCCGCCGGAGATCGTCAAGGCGGTCCCTGGGGCCAATCGAGCCGCAGAACTTCGGCCCCGCTTCGACGCTGATTCCGGCGACCGGCAAACCTCTTCAATGATCGGCAAACAGCCGCCGCCGGGGCCGGCTTTTGTCTGCCCATTTTGCGGCGATCGGAATGGTTCGGAATGGTATTGTCCAGGCAACCTGGATCGGATAGCATGGACCACGCTGATTCGCCCATCCCGCAAATTAGGGGGGCTGGGAATAATCGATCTGGAAAGGATTCCGAAGGATGGAAGCGACTCTCGCGCAACTGGCGGCGCTGGTCGAGGGAGAACTTCACGGCGACGGAGAGGTGCGGATTCGCGGCGCCGCGCCGCTCTGCGAGGCCAAGCCGGGCGAAATCACCCTGCTCGATCGCGCGGATCGCGAGCCGTGCCTGAAACACTGCCAGGCGTCCGCCATTCTCGGCCCGGCGGATTTGACGCCCAACGGTCGCCCGCTGATCTGCGTCCAAAACGTGCATGCGGCGTTTACCACGATCGTCAAGCACTTCCGCCCGACGCGCAACGCCCCTCCGCGCTCGATCAGCCCCCAAGCCGCCGTCAGCCCCACGGCCAGGCTGGGCAACGACGTCGCGATCCACCCCTTCGCCGTGATTGGCGACGACGTCGTGCTGGGCGACCGGGTGACGGTCCATTCCGGCGCGCGGCTGATGGCTGGATGCCGCATCGGCGACGATGTGACGATATTTCCGAACTGTGTTCTCTACGAAGACACCGTCGTCGGGCCCCGCTGCATCCTGCACGCCGGCGTCGTCCTCGGCGCGTTCGGCTTCGGCTATGACAGCTCCAGCGGCATCCACAAGCTCTCTCCCCAGTTGGGCAACGTGGTGCTCGAGGCGGATGTGGAGGTCGGCGCGAATAGCACGATCGACTGCGGCACCTACGGCGCCACGGTCATCGGTCAAGGCACGAAGATCGACAATCTCGTGCAGATCGCACACAACTGCCGGATCGGACGCCACAACCTGCTCTGCGCCCAGGTAGGGATCGCCGGCAGTTCGAGCTCCGGCGACCACGTCGTGATGGCCGGCCAGGCGGGAATCAAGGACCACGTCCACGTGGGCGACATGGCGATCCTGGGCGCAATGGCGGGCGTGATCAACGACGTGCCGCCCGAAGGGCGGTTTGCCGGGATCCCGGCCACGCCGATCCGCGAACAGGCGATCAAGCAGGCCGCGCTGGCCCGCCTGCCCGAAATGAGAAAGCAACTTCGCCAACTCCAGATTGTCGTCGAGAATCTCGCACGGCGGTTGGCCGGGTCGAATGATCCTGGAGATTCGCCGCGGCAGCCGCGGCGAGGGTCGCGGGCAGACTCGCAGCCAGAGGATTGGGAGGCCTCCGCGTGACGGCCGGCCAGCACAGCTCGACAAAGGCAACCAGCCGCGGCGCATCGGCAATCCGCCGCGTGGGGCTCTTCGCCGGCTGGGGGCGGTATCCGATTCTGGTTGCCAAGACGCTCCGGCAGCAGGGCTGCGAAGTCTATTGCCTCGGCGTGCTCAACCATGCCGACGCACAGCTTGCCGAGATTTGCAGCGACTTCCGCTGGCTGGGCCTGGCACGGTTCGGCAGCGCCTGCCGCTACATGAAGCACCACGGGGTCGAGTACGCGACGATGGCCGGCAAGGTCTTCAAACACCTGCTCTTCCAGCCGTTCTTCATCCTCCGCCAGATGCCCGACTTGAAGACCTCGCGGAAGTTTGTCCATCATTTTTTCACGCGCCGCAAGGACTGCCAGGACGATACGCTGCTGGCGGCGGCCGTCGAGATCTTCGAATCGGAGGGAATCCACTTGCGCCCGGCCACCGATTTTGCACCCGAGCTGCTTGTCAAGGAGGGTCTCTTGACCCGCCGCGCCCCGACGCCGGCCCAGCAGCGCGACATCCAGTTCGGCTGGCGGGTGGCCAAGGAGATCGGCCGCTGGGACATCGGCCAGAGCGTGGCCGTGAAGACCCAGACCGTGCTGGCCGTCGAGGCGGTCGAGGGGACCGATCGCTGCATCACGCGGGCCGGAGAACTCTGCCGCTCCGGCGGGTTCACGATCATCAAAGTCGCCAAGCCGCAGCAGGACATGCGATTCGACGTGCCGACGATCGGCGTGCAGACGCTCGAGGTGATGGTTGCCGCGGGCGCACAGGTTCTCGCCGTCGAGGCGGGGCGAACGATCATCCTCGACGAACAAGAGGTGGTCGCTTATGCAAACCGCCACAGGCTGTCGGTTCTGGCGGTCGGCGGCGGTGGAGCCGCGTCGGCTCGGCCGGAATCGTAAACCGCCCAGGCAGACCCGCGGGGACCGGCCGCTTCCGTCCCGCCAACAAAAAACCCTCCAATCCTCTCGGAGCCCCAACAAGCAACCGCGCTGCGGAAAGGAAGAAAAATTGAGGACGCCGGGCATTCCCGCAGGCGTGCCAGGCATCCTACCCGCAACGTCTCCTGCACAGAGACGCTTCTCCCTTCCGATCTGGAAACGCCGGCGGAAGCGGGGCTCCGAGATTCTTTTCTTTTGCGCGACGGCAGGACTTCAACGAGGGCGTTGTGCCTTCTCTTGGGCCCGCTTCTTCCGACGCGCGATCCATTGCGACTTCGACGTGCCGCCGTGGTAGAGGTCGTAGTTGGAGTCGGCATCTTCTTCTCCCCAACCTCAAGGGAAGCGCCGCCCGCCGTCAGCCGCCCGCGCCCGGCTTGACCTCCTTGGACTCGGCCTCCTCCGGCTTGGTTTGGGCCGGCGCGGGACTGCTCTCGGGTCCCTCCGGTTTCTTTGCGGGCGGATCGGGCCCGGTCGCGGCCGCGGCCGGCTCCGCCTTGCCGAGCAACTCCTCCAGCTTCTCGCCCAGCTCCTCGCCGCGCGGATCGAGGGCCAGCACCTTGCCGTCCTTGCCGACCAGGACCAGGCAGGGGATCCCCATCACGCCGTACCTCAGCGCCATCGGCTCCTTGCCGTCAACCTCGCGGGCCTGGTCGAAAACGATCGTCCAGGGCAATTCGTTTTCCTTGAGAAAGGCTTCCAGGGCCGACCGCTCCTCGTCGGTGCTGATGCCGATCACCTCGAAGCCTTTCGCATGGTACCGTTCGTAATACTTGCGGATGTTGACCATTTCCTCCAGGCACGGTCCGCACCAGGTGGCCCAGAAATCGACGAGCACGACCTTGCCCTTGTATTGGTTCGGATCGAGCGGTTGGCCGGCGAGCGTCGTCCCCTCAAGCGGCATCTCCTGACCGACGAGCCGCAGCCGACGCGCGGCCCCACTGAGCACCGCACCGTAGCGGCTGACCGTTTCATCCTCCGATTTGAGAAACGCCTTGCCGAAGCGCTCATAAAGCCCGGCGGCCTCTTCGCCTCCGGCGGTCTGCTCGGCGCCCTGCAAGGTATTGAGCACCCAACGGACGGCGTTCGAGTCGGGAGGATACTTCTCGAAATGAGTGGCCAGGTCCTGGGCAAAGTCGACCACGGAATCGCGATCGAGCTGCTGGAATCTTCGCATCAGCGCATCTTCGTCGATCAATCCGACAAGCCGGCCAAACCCGGCCGCTTCCAGTTCAGCCGGCACGGCGCCGCGTTTCTCCTGAATCCCCTCCTCACCCAACTGTTCGAGAATCCCAAGCCCGGCAAGCTTGATGCGAACGCCTTGTTCCGCCTGCTCCTCGGAGGGCTTGGAGCTGAGGATTCGCTCGCCGGCAGTCACCAGCGCAGCGGCCAGCTTGACCCCATGCTCCTGCATCGCGGCGGGATCGTCCGGCGGCTCGAGGTTTTGGAGTTTCTGGAGGTATTCGAAGATCACTTCGGGTGATCCTTCCGGCACAGCAAACGGATCGGATTTGTCGGTCGCCGTTTGTCCGGCCTCGGCCGGGACAGGCAACGTAGCCGGGGCGCCGGGGGCCGCGGGTGCGGTGGGAGCAACCGGGCCAGCCGCCGCAGCTTGCGCCTCTTCGGGCGCGGCCGCCTCGGGCGGCGACGGTTTGTCGGGCGTGGCGGCCGGCGCCTCGGGAGGGGACGCCGCCGGCCCCTTCGCCGACGGCTCGCTTCCAGAACAGCCGGCGACTACGAGCAACGCCGCCAATGCCAGCCCCGTGGTGATCGATCCCAAATTGTGGTCAGTCCATCGCACGAATCGCTTCTCCTGTGAAAAAAAAACGCCTGCCCGGAAGGCTGAGAATCGCCACAACGCCCGGCCAGACCCGCCTGTAAGCTATCGGAAACCGATTGGCCGGACAAGGCGGCTCGGGGGGGGGGTGCCAGCCGGCCGCCCATCTTCGCCGCTTGTCGGCACGCGATTGCCGCCCCAGCCGTCTTCCCGCGAGCTGCCGCTGAATAGAGGATGCGGACTCTCCGCGAGCGGTTACAATGGGAGCCATGAATGAGGCGGGATTTGAGATCTTGTACGAAGAAGGCCCTTGTCTGGTGGTCTGCAAGCCCCCCGGCCTGCTCACGCAGTCGCCGCCCGGCATCGATAGCCTGGAGGGCCGGATCAAGCAGTTCTTGAAGCAGCGCGACGCCAAACCGGGCAACGTCTACCTGGGCGTGCCCCACCGGCTGGACCGGCCGGCGAGCGGCGCGATCGTGTTTGCCCGGCACGTTCGCGCGGCCCGCCGGATTGCCGAGCAGTTCGCATATCGGCGGGTCGAAAAGGTCTATTGGGCGTGTGTGGAAGGTTGCGTTTCGCCCGACGAGGGAACCTGGCGCGACCAGGTGAGGAAGATACCGGACATGGCACAGGCCGAGGTTGTCGCGGCCGATCACCCCGACGCGCGGGAAGCGGTCATGCACTACCGCACAATTGCCCGGTTCGATTGGGGCACGTGGCTGGAGATCCGCCTGGAAACCGGCCGCATGCATCAGGTGCGGATTCAGTGTTCCAGCCGAGGCCATGCCCTGTTGGGCGACGAACGGTACGGCGCCGCACGTCCATTCGGGATCCCGTACGAGGATCGGCGGCTGCGGGCGATTGCCCTACACGCGCGGAGCCTGGCCTTCGACCACCCGATGACGCACCGCGCGGTCCACGTGGTGGCTCCCCTGCCGCTGGTCTGGCTTGAGCAGGGCATCGATCCGGGGCGGGCACTCTGCCAATCGCGGCCGTAGCCGTTGCCGCCGGATCGCACGAGCCGGCCGCTTTCCGCAGCGCGAGCGACAGTCTTGCCGGGAGGCCCAACCGGTTCCCTGAAATCGCCCCTCCCTGTAAGATTTCTAGAGAGCCCCGCCGGTTGGGCTGGCTTCCGTCCTTTTGAAGGCGCACTCTGCCTGCGCCGCCGAGTTTCCCCTCAAGCAGACTGGCCACGCAATGACTTCCAAGCAGATCAGAACGGACCCTTTCGGCGCACGCGGCAGCTTTGAGACACCAGGAGGCCCGGTGGGCATCTACCGGCTCGCCGCGCTGGAAGCGGCCGGCCTGACGCGGGTGGCGGAGCTGCCGTTTTCGATCCGCGTCCTGCTCGAGTCCGTCCTGCGGCAATGCGACGGCCGCGCTGTGGGCGAGGCGGACGTCCGCAACCTGGCCGGCTGGGCCGAGCGGACGGGCGACGCGGTGGAAATCCCCTTCCTGCCCGCTCGCGTGATCCTCCAGGACTTCACGGGAGTGCCCGCGGTCGTCGACCTGGCGGCGATGCGCAGCGCGATGCATCGCTTGGGGGGCGACCCGGAGCGGATCAACCCGCTGATCCCGGTCGACCTGGTGATCGACCACTCGGTGCAGACGGATCGCTACGGCAGCGCCGACGCGCTGGCGGCGAACGTGGCCCTCGAATTCGAGCGGAACATCGAGCGTTACGAATTGCTCCGCTGGTCCCAGAAGGCCTTCGACAATTTCCGCGTGATTCCGCCGTCGGTCGGGATCATCCACCAGGTGAATCTCGAATTTCTCGCCAAGGGCGTCTTCCTCCGCGAGGATGCCGCGGGGCCGCTGGCGCTGCCCGATTCACTGGTCGGCACGGACAGCCACACGACGATGATCAACGGCTTGGGCGTTCTGGGCTGGGGCGTCGGCGGGATCGAGGCCGAGGCGGTGATGCTCGGCCAGCCGCTGAGCATGCTGATTCCCGACGTGATCGGGCTGGAGCTATCCGGGCAGCTCCCCCCCGGCGCTACGGCGACCGACCTCGTGCTGACCGTCACGGAGTTGCTTCGCCGGGAAGGGGTCGTGGGGAAATTCGTCGAGTATTTCGGGGGCGGCGTCGCGGCGATGAAGCTCGCCGATCGGGCGACCCTGGCCAACATGGCCCCCGAATACGGCGCCACGATGGGATTCTTCCCGATCGACGCGGAGGCGATCGACTATCTCCGCCAGTCGGGCCGCTCGGCCGCGGAGGTGGAACTGGTCGAGCGCTACACGGCGGAGCAGCAACTGCTCAGGACTCCCGCCAGCCCGACCCCCAAGTACACGAAAATCCTCACGCTGGACCTGGGCCGAGTGGAACCGAGCCTCGCCGGCCCGAAACGCCCGCAGGACCGGGTCCCGCTTTCCCGGGTGCGGAGCGGTTTTCGAGCCGCGCTGGCCGCGCCCCTGGCCGCGCGGGGATTCGCCCTATCCGAAACGGAGCTCCATCGGACGGCAACCGTGCGATGGGACGGCCAGGAGGAGCGAATCGGGCATGGAGCCGTCGTCATCGCCTCGATCACAAGCTGCACGAACACGAGCAATCCCAGCGTCATGCTGGCCGCGGGGTTGCTTGCCAAGAAGGCCGTTGAAAAAGGGCTGAAGACGCCGCGGCACGTCAAGACCAGCCTGGCGCCCGGGTCGCGCGTCGTGACTGACTACCTGGAGGCCGCCGGCCTGAACCGGCCGCTCGACGCGCTGGGATTCGCCACGGTTGGCTACGGATGCATGACGTGCATCGGCAACAGCGGCCCGTTGCCCGATCCGGTGGCCCGGGCGATCGCCGAAGGGAACCTCGTGGCGGCGGCCGTGCTGAGTGGGAACCGCAATTTCGAGGGCCGGGTCAATCCGCTGGTCAAGGCCAACTACCTCGCCAGCCCGCCGCTGGTCGTCGCCTACGCTCTGGCCGGCACGACGGACATCGATCTGGCCACCGAGCCGATCGGCCAGGGGGCGGAGGGGCGGCCGGTCTACTTGAAAGACATCTGGCCAAGCGCCGCGGAGGTCCAGGCGGTCGCCGCCGAGGCCGTTCGCGCCGAGTTCTTCCGCCGCCGCTATGCCGACGTCCTCTCCGCCAACCCGCAATGGAATGCGATCGAGGTCGGCGCAGGGAGCCTGTTTGCCTGGGACGCCGAGAGCACCTATATCCAGGAGCCGCCGTTCCTGATCGACCTGGCCGCCGAGCCGGGTCCGATCCAGCCGATCCGCGGCGCGCGGGTTCTGGCCGCCTTCGGCGATTCGGTGACCACCGACCACATCTCGCCCGCCGGCGCGATCAAGCCCGACGGCCCGGCGGGGCGATACCTCCAGGAGCATGGAGTCGCCCCGGGGGATTTCAACAGCTTCGGGTCGCGGCGGGGCAACGATCGCGTGATGACCCGCGGCACCTTCGCCAACATCCGCATCCGCAACCTTCTCGCCCCGGGAACGGAAGGTGGAGTCACGCGCCATCTGCCCGACGGCGCCGAAACGACGATCTACGAGGCAGCCATGCAGTACGCCGCCGAGCGGGTCCCGCTGATCGTGCTGGCCGGCGCCGAATATGGCACCGGCAGCAGCCGCGATTGGGCCGCCAAGGGAACCCACCTGCTCGGCGTCCGCGCCGTGATCGCCGCCAGCTTCGAACGCATCCATCGCAGCAACCTGGTTGGCATGGGCGTCCTGCCCCTGGAGTTCCTCGGCGGCGCGACCTGGCAATCGCTCGGCCTCGGCGGCGAGGAGCTGTTCGACATCCCCCTGGGAGACGACACGCTCCGGCCCGGCGGGCGACTGGCGGTGACCGCGACGCGGGCTGACGGCTCGAAGGTTGCGTTCGAAACGAGAGTCCGGATTGACACGCCGGTCGAGCTCGAATACTACCGGAACGGAGGCATTCTCCAGACGGTGCTCCGCAAGCTGCTCGCCGCACCTTCCCTGTAGCCGAGTCGTTGTGGGACCGCCGCCCCCCAGTTGCCGGCCGGTCCGGGACCGCGGGCGGGCATTTTCTCGGGCGCCGCCTCCGCCGTGCGGGCGGCCCCCTTCCCCAGCGGCCGTCTCCGATTCATCGCCGCCAAGGCCCGGCTGGCCCGTTTGCGTTGACCATCTCGCCCCAAGCCGGTAAATTACAGTCGGCTGAAGCGTCGTTCGGACGATGGGCGAGCGAAATGGGTCTGACCTACTTCAAACGCTACCGCATGGAGATCGACTTGCGGGCGAGACGTGGGCCGCCGATCGAGGTGCCTGAAGGCTACATGCTCCTGCCGTGGAGAAAATCGCTCTTGGATGTCCATGCGGAGGTGAAGTTCCAGAGCTTCCGCGACGAACTCGACGCGAACGTCTTTCCCTGCCTGGGCGAGCTGGCGGGGTGCCGCCGGCTGATGCGTCAGATTTCTCGAAGAGCAGGATTCCTGGAACGGACGACCTGGCTCGCGGCGCGAGTTGACGCTGGCCCGGAACCGCAGGAGTACTGCGGCACCGTCCAGGGGATCCGCGATCAGATGGGAATCGGCGCCATCCAGAACCTCGGCATCGCGCCCGCCCACCGCGCCCGCGGCCTGGGGGCGTGCCTGATGGATCGGGCCCTCGATGGATTCTGGGATTCGGGCGTCCGGCATGTCTATCTGGAAGTGACCGCAGAAAACGAAAGAGCCATTCGTCTCTACCGGCGTTTGGGGTTCCAAACGGTGAAGACCGTCTTCAAGGTGGCGGAGGTGGCGTACACTTGATGGGCTGCCCCCCCTGCCTGGCCCCGCCGAGCCCGTGGACAATCACCTCGCCGGTGGTTGCCGCCGGGGTCGTGTCGCCTTTCGCCCGCCAACACCCTTTCTGTCCCGAGAGCAGATGATCCAATCCCACATTTTTGACAACGGCCTGGTCCTCGTGGCCGAACCGATGGACTGGCTGGAGTCGGCGGCGTTCACGATCCTTGTGCCGGCGGGCTGCATTCACGAGTCGCCCGACCGGGGCGGTTTGAGCGGTTTCACCTGCGAAATGGCGCTCCGCGGAGCCGGCCCGCGAGACAGCCGCCAGTTCATCAACGACCTGGATTGCCTGGGTGTTGAGCGGAGCGAATCGGTGGGGGAATCGCACACGCGGTTCGGCGCGGCCACCCTGGCGGGCAATCTCCACGAAGCGTTGGGGATCTTCGCCGACGTGCTGCGGCGGGCCCATCTGCCGGCGGCTCAACTGGAGGCGGGCCGGCAGGTGATGTATCAGGAGCTGCGTTCCGTCGAGGACGAACCGGCCCAGAAGGTGATGCTCGAATTGAGGCGCCGCCATTACCCCGACCCCTGGGGCCGCCCCAGCCAAGGCGATGCCGCCTCGCTCCAGGCGATCTCGCTGGAGGACATCCGCAACCATTTCCAGCGCGTGTACCGCCCCACGGGGACGATCCTCGGCGTTGCCGGCCGCTTCCACTGGGAATCCCTCAAGGACCACGTCGGCAACCTGCTTGGCGACTGGCAGCCGTCGGAGGCGGTCGATCCGGCCGAGTCCCATCATCCGGCCCCCTACCAGCACCTCGGCTACGATTCGAACCAGACCCAGATCGGTGTCGCCTACGCAAGCGTCCCCTACCGCAGCGAAGATTACTTCCCGGCCTGGGGGGCCGTGGGAATTCTCTCCGGCGGGATGAGTGCACGGCTGTTCACCGAGGTCCGGGAACGGCGGGGCTTGTGCTACAGCGTCTACGCAACACATCACACGCTGCCGCACCTGGGCGGGGTCTTCTGTTACGCGGGGACCAGTGCCGAGCGTGCCCAGGAGACCTTGGACGTCCTCCTGGCCGAGTTGCAGCGGCTCGGCGAGGGCATCGAGGAGCACGAGCTGGAGCGCCTCAAAGCGCGGATCAAGAGCGCGCTGATCATGCAGCAGGAATCCAGCTCGGCGCGGAGCGGTTCGATCGCCCGCGATTGGCATCATCTCGGCCGCGCGCGGACGCTGGCCGAGCTCGACGCCTTGGTCGACGGCTTGACCAGCGAGCGGATCAACGCCTACCTGGCCGCCAATCCGCCCCGCCGGTTCACGATCGTCACGCTTGGCCGGAAAGAATTGGAGGTGCCTCTTGGAGTTTCTTAAGCACACGCTGCCCAACGGCCTTCAGATCGTCGCCGAGTGCAACGGCCAGGCCTGGTCGACGGCCGTCGGGTTCTTCGTTCGCGCCGGCGCGCGCGACGAGAGCGAGGAGCTCGCGGGCGTCAGCCACTTTCTGGAACACATGATGTTCAAGGGCACGCCGTCGCGTTCGGCCGACGACGTGAACCGCGCGTTCGATGAGGTGGGGGCTTCCTACAACGCCTTCACGAGCGAAGAACACACCGTCTATTACGCCGCGGTTCTGCCGGAATACCAACTCCGCGCGATCGACCTTCTGGGCGACATCCTCCGCCCTTCGCTCCGCGGCGAAGACTTCGACGTCGAGAAGCAGGTGATTCTCGAGGAAATTCGCATGTATGAGGATCAGCCGCCTTTTGGGGCCGACGAAAAGTGCCGTGCGCTCCACTTCGGGGGGCACCCCCTGGCGCACAGCGTGCTGGGAACGGCGGAGCGGATCTCCGCGCTCTCGGTCGACGCGATGCGGGCGTACTTCCGGCAACGCTACTCCGCCCGCAACGTCGTCCTGGCCGCGTCGGGCCGCGTCGATTTCGACGGCTTGGTGGCCGCGGCCGATCGGATCTGCGGCTCGTGGGAGCCGGGCAGCGGCGACCGCCAACTCGCACCCGCCGCTCCCGCCTCGCAGTTTCATGTCGTCCGCAGGGACAGCGCTACCCAGGAGTATCTCGTCCAACTCGCCCCCGGTCCGTCGGCCAACGACGACGACCGCTACGCCGCCAAACTGCTGGCGACGATCGTCGGAGACGAAACCGGCAGCCGCATCTTCTGGGAATTGATCGACACGGGCGTCGCCGAGCAGGCCAGTCTCGGGCATTTCGAGTACGACGATGCCGGCATCTTCATGACGTACCTCAGCTGCGAGCCGGGGCAGACGGCCAGCAACCTCCAGCGTCTCGACGATCTGTTCGCCAAGGTGCAGCAAGAGGGGATCAGCGCCGCGGAACTCGCCCAAGCCAGCAACAAGGTGTGCTCGCGGATCGTCCTGGCCAGCGAACGTCCCAAGGGGCGGCTGTTCGTCGTCGGCGGCGACTGGGTCCAGCGCGGTGAATATCGATCCGTGCGAGACGACCTCGACGCCGTGGGGCAGGTCACCCTGGAACAGATCGAGGCGGTGATCCGCAAGTATCCGCTGCGGCTCTCGACGACGATCGCCATCGGACCGCTCGAGAAGGTCGACCGGCCCCACTAGGCCGGACGGCCGTGGTGGAACGGAACCGCGTCGTTTCCAGCCGCCCCGCTGGTTACGATTCCGCGCCGTTGTCGTCGAAGCCGATGTCAAGGATCTCGAATCGGGTGATCCCCGCGGGCACCTCGATGTCTACGCGCTGGCCGATCTTCTTTCCGAGCAGGCCTTGGGCCAGCGGGCTGGTGACGAGAATCTTTCCGGCCATGTAGTCTTCCTCGCCAGCGCCGACGAGCGTGAACTGCTCCTCTTCGTCGAGGTCCAAATCCTTCACGGCGACGGTGCAGCCGAACACGACCTCGTCCTTGGGCAACTTGGAGGGGTCGATCAGCACCGCGTGGGCCAACTGATCGCGGAGGTGATTGATCTTCGCCAAGAGCAGGCCCTGGCTCTCGCGCGCTCCGTGGTACTCGGCGTTTTCGCTCAGGTCGCCCTCCGCCCGAGCGGCGGCGATCCGCTGTTCGATTTTCGGCATCTCTTCATTTTGAAGATGTTCAAGCTCGGCCTTCTTCTTGCTGTACCCCACTTGGGTCATCGGAATTCGATCCGCCATTATGCTTCTCCTAGCGCGCGAAAAAAATTGCGGTCCCTTGAGCTTGTCAGGGACCGCTGGTCGTGCGACTTGGCACCCTCTCTCCCCATTGTGGCCAAGCCCCGCCGAAAGTAAAGGTCACTCCGGGGATACGGATCGGCGGTCGGCCACCAGCGTTCCCCAGGCGGCCCGCGTCGGAATCGCGCGGCCGCAGGATTCACGCGCCGGGCGCGGAAACGCGTTTTCGGCCCTCGCGCGAAGATTCCGCGCGGGAAAAATGGTGACAATTTGCACCCAGCCTCAGAGGGGGTATTAACCGGTACGATGTATCCCCCAAGCGGGCAGTCCGCTGCGATACGAGCCAGAATTGGCCAGTGCGACTCGAAACAGCGACTTTTGAGGCGGAAAAGACGGGCAGAGTTGCACAGAAATCTGGAAAACCGCGCGCAAGAAAGTTTACAGCGCGGCCACAATCCACTAGAATGCAACATTCGCGGTCAAACACGATAGAGCAACCCCTGCGACTCTGGATGGAACGGGCAGTTGGCGTCCAGAGGGGGTATTTTCGAAACGCGCGGTCCCTCTCTGCTTCAAGGGATTCCCTGCCCCGTCCCTTTGAGGGGGGCCGCGTTTTTCCGTTGCCATTGGCCGTGTCCATCTTGGCCGTCCCCGTTCAAAGGATCGCCAGTCGATCCTGGTCGTCTGCCCCGTGCGACCGATCTGGCGTCAAGCACGGTTGGCCTGATCCCTTCGGCGGAAGGCGATGGATTGCCGCTTTCCCATGCTTGGCGACTCCCGTGAGCGCGGATTCGCCCCGCGTGCCGACTTGGAGGCGTGCGGCGCCGGGGGGACGTGACGATCGGCCGCGCAAATCGGCGGCCACGCCCGCGGGGCTAACTGTCGCGCGCCGCGGCCAGCGCGTCCAGCGCCTCGGCAACCACCCGATCCGCCGTCAGGCCGAAATGCTTCATCAACTGCCCAAACGGAGCGGATGCCCCGAAGCCGCCCAACCCGACAAAGCGGCCGCGGCAGCCGATGTATTTCGACCAACCCTGCTCGACGCCGGCCTCGACGGCCACCCGCGGACGGATTTCGGGCGGCAGAACGCCGTCGCGATAGGCCTGTTCCTGGGCCTCGAACAACTCCCAGCTCGGCATGCTCACGACGCGCGCCCGGACGCCTTCCGCGGCGAGCCTGTTCTGCGCTTCGAGGCACACTCCGACCTCGCTGCCCGTGCCGATCAGGATCACTTGCGGCGCACCGCCCGCGGCCTCGGAAAGCACGTATGCCCCCCTGGCGGTCCCCGCGGCGGAAGCGTAGCGGGAGCGGTCGAGCGTGGGGAGGTTCTGCCGGGTCAGGACCAGCGCCGCGGGGTGGTCCTTCAGCGCAAGGGCCGCGCGGTAGGCCTCGGCCACCTCGTTGGCGTCCGCCGGCCGGATGACCACCAGTCCGGGGATCGAGCGGAGCGCCGCCAGGTGCTCGACCGGCTGATGCGTGGGCCCGTCCTCGCCGACGCCGATCGAGTCGTGCGTGAAGATGTAGAGGACGGGGAGGTTCATCAAGGCCGCCAGCCGGATTGCCGGACGCATGTAGTCGGCGAAGACAAAAAACGTGGCGGCGTACGACCGCAAACCGCCCAGCGCCATGCCGGTGGCAATCGCCGCCATCGCGTGCTCGCGGATGCCGAAGTGGAAGTTCCGCCCGGCCGGCGTATCAACGCTGAACTGGCCCGCCCCCGCGAAGGTCAGGTCCGATTTGTTCGACGGCGCCAGGTCGGCCGAGCCGCCGAGCATCCAGGGCAGGTTTTGGGCGATCTGGTTGAGGACCTTGCCCGAAGAGACGCGGCTCGCCATCCCCTTGGCGTCGGGGGCGAAGGCGGCGATGTCGGCGTCCCAGCCCCGGGGCAGGTCGCCGGCACGGATCGCATCGAGTTCGGCGGCGAGTTGCGGGTTCTTTTGGCGATAGGCGGCCAGCCTCTCCGCCCAGTCGGCGTAGAGCTTTCTTCCCTTGGCTCCAACACCGTCGCGGAAGTGGGCGACGACTTCGTCGGGGACGAGGAACTTCGCGTCCTCGGGCCAACCGTAGAAGCGTTTCGTCAACCGGGTCTCTTCCTCGCCGAGCGGCGCCCCGTGCGCGCCGGCGGTATCCTGGGCATTGGGGGCGCCCCAGGCGATGTGGCTGCGGACGATGATCAATGTCGGCTTGTCCGTGGTCTGGTCGAATCGCTTCAGCGCCTGGCGGAGCCGGTTCAAATCGTTGACGTCGTCGACCTCGATCACGTTCCAGCCGTAAGCGGCGAACCGCCCGGCCACGTTCTCGCTGAACGCCAGGTCGGTGCTCCCCTCGATCGTGATCCTGTTGTCGTCGTAGATCCAGCAGAGGTTGGCCAGCTTGAGATGCCCGGCCAGCGAGGCCGCTTCGGCTCCGAGGCCCTCCATCAGGTCGCCGTCGCTACAGAGAGCGTAGACATTGTCGTCGAACAGTTCGAAACCGGGGCGGTTGTAGCGCCCGGCCAGCCACTTGGAGGCAATCGCCATTCCCACACTGTTGGCGATCCCCTGGCCGAGCGGGCCGGTCGTCGTCTCCACCCCGGCGGTGTGGCCGTGCTCCGGATGGCCCGGACAGCGGCTGCCCAACTGGCGGAACCTCTTCAGGTCGTCAAGCGAGACGGCCGGCTCGTCGAGCGGCTCGCCGCCGGGGCCCGTCTGCCGGACGCCGGCCAGGTGGAGGACCGCGTAGAGGAGCATTGAGGCATGGCCGCAGGAGAGGACAAACCGGTCGCGCGCCGGCCAGGCGGGCTGCGCCGGGTCGTAGCGCATCTGCTCGTTGTAGAGCACGTAGGCGACCGGCGCCAGGGCCATCGGCGTGCCCGGGTGCCCGCTGTTGGCCGCCTCGACCCCATCGATCGACAGCGTTCGAATCGTGTTGATCGCCAATTGCTCAATCGGATGGTCAACTGAACCCGACATAATCCCTCCGTCTACAAAACGGCGCCGCACTCGCCCGAGCGCTAGCCAGAATCGACCCCCGCCGCGATGGACCCGCGCACCGGCGCGGTGAACCGCAAGTTTAGCGGGTGCAAAGGCGGTTCGTCAATTAGCGGTCAGCTTTCAGCCGTCAGCGATCAGATTTCAACAAGCAGCTTTCAGCCATCCCACGAGGTTCGTAGCGGACGTATTGCCCTCCCGCGGAACGCGAAAGACTGATTGCTGACGGCTGACCGCTGATCGGTGACGGCTACTTACTCATCACGGCGATCACGACGTTGGCGTTCAGATTCGGCTCTCCATCCACCCGGCAGCCGGCGTGCGTGTCGAGAGCGACGATTTGGTGGATGGCGATTCCCTTTTCGGCGCAGAACTCCTCGAAGTCGGCGAGCGAGAGGAATCGCACGTTCGGCGTGTTGTACCAGCGGTGGCCTTCCTCGGCGCCGATTTGCGGCGCCCGGCCTTGCTTCAGCCGGCGGCGGTGGTCGCGGTAGGCCATGTTGGGGAAGCTGACGATCGAGCGCGCGCCGATCCGCAGCATCTCGCCGATCAACCGCTCCACGTCGGTCACCGTCTGCAACGTCTGGGAGAGGACGACGATGTCGAACTGGCCGTCCTGGAAAGCCGCCAGGCCCTGGTTGAGGTCGGCCTGGACGACGTCGAGGCCGCGCCGCAGGCCGTGGACGACCGACTGCTCGTTCCACTCGATGCCCACCAGCCGCTTGTGCCCGCGCGCGGCGAGCCGCGCCAGCAGCCTGCCCGTCCCGCAACCCAGATCGAGCACGCTGGCGCCGGGCGGTATCAATTCCACGATTTTGTCGTAGTCGAGGCGATGGCGGCTGTGAAAGATGCTCGTCGGACTGAGGGCCGCGGTCTCCGCGTCCGCCGGGTTCGCCGCCGGCAGGGTGTAGATCGGGCGGCCGTCGAGATTGGCCAGAAACGCCCGGATCAGCTCCCCGTAGACGGGCAGGTCATCCGGCAGCAGGAAGGCGTCGTGGCCGCAGCGGCTCTGGATGTTGCAGTAGCTGACCGGCTGACCGGCGGCAACCAGCGCGTCGACGATCTCCTGCGACTGGAACGGAAGGAACAGCCAATCGCTGGTGAAACTCATCAGCAACCAGCGGCAGCGGGCGGCGCGGATCGCCGCGGCGAGTCTTTCCCGGGTGTACCCCAGGTCGAACAGGTCCATGGCCATCGACAGGGCCAGGTAGCTGTTGGCGTCGAACCGCTCGCCGAAGCGGTCTCCCTGGTGCGCCAAGTACGAGCCGACGGAGAACTTCGTCTCGAATTCGGACCGGACAAGCCGCGGCTTGAATCGCTGGGCGTCGAACTTCTCCATCATGCCTTCGCGGGAGAGATAGGTGATATGTCCCAGCATGCGCGCAATCGCCAGGCCCACCAGCGGCGCCCGGCCGGTCCCGTAATACTGCCCTGCCTGGAAATCCGGATCGCGGAGGATCGCGTTGCGGCCGACGACATCGAAGGCCAGGGCCTGGCTCGTCAAGCAGGCCGAGGTGGCGATCGGAACGGCGCCGGCCAGCCGGTCGGGGTGGCGCGTCGCCCAGTGGAGGACCATGTGGCCGCCGAGCGAGCCGCCAACCACGGCCAGCAACCGGTCGATGCCCAAGTGATCGACCAGGCGCCGCTGGACTGCGACGATGTCGCCGACGGTGATCACAGGGAAATCGGCGCCGTAGGGTCTGCCCGATTGCGGATTCAGGCTGTTCGGCCCCGTCGTGCCGCGGCAGCCGCCGAGGACATTCGGGCAGATGACGAAATAGCGGTCCGTGTCGATCGGTCGCGCCGGGCCCACGACGATGTCCCACCAGCCGGGATCGTCGTCCGCCTGGTGGCGCGCCACGTGCGAATCGCCCGACAGGGCATGGCAGATCAGCACGGCGTTCGTCTTCTCGGCGTTGAGCCGGCCGTAGGTCTCGTAGGCCACGCTGATCTGGGGCAGGCGGCCTCCGCGCTCCAGCAAGAGCGGCTCGTCGAAGACCGCCTGGCGCGCGAATTTCAGCGGCTGGGCGTGCCGGTTGCTGTCGCTGCTTTCAAACGGGGCAATCGCCATCAACCGCTCACTTCTGCGACGTTTCGAGAGCCTGCTGGAGGTCGGCCTTGATGTCTTCGACGTCTTCCAGGCCGACGCTCACGCGGATGTAGTCCGGCGTGATCCCCGCCGACCGCAGCGCCTCCTCGGTCTGCTGGCTATGCGTCGTCGACGCCGGATGGATGACGAGCGTCTTGGCGTCGCCGATGTTGGCCAGGTGCGACGCCAGCCGGCAGGCCTCGATGAACTTGCGGCCGGCCTCGACGCCCCCCTTGATGCCGAAGCCGAGAATCCCGCCGACTCCCTGGGGAAGATATTTTCGGGCCAGTTCATGGCCGGGGTGCGAGGGGAGGCCGGGGTAGTTGACCCAGGTGACCAGCGGGTGGGCTTCGAGCCACTCGGCGACGGCCAGCCCGTTCTGGCAGTGCCTGGGCATCCGCAAGTGGAGCGTTTCAAGGCCTTGCAGGAAGAGAAACGAATTGAACGGGCTCAACGCACCGCCGAGGTCGCGGAGCCAGTGCGTCCGGCAAGTCACGATGTAGCAGAGCGCACCGACCGCCTCGTGGAAAACCGTACCATGATACGACGGATCGGGCTGGGTGAACTGGGGCCATTTTTCCGGTTCGCGCGACCAGTCGAACTTGCCGCTGTCGACGATCACGCCGCCGATGCTCGTGCCATGCCCGCCAATGAACTTCGTCGCGCTGTAGACGGCGATATCGATGCCCTGCTCGAAGGGACGGAAGAGGATCGGCGTCAGGACCGTGTTGTCGCAGACCAGCGGCAGGCCGCGCTCGTGGGCCACCTCGGCGATCGTCCGGTAGTCGAGCACGTCGTTCTTCGGGTTGGCGAGCGACTCGATGTAGACGGCCCTCGTCGTGGGCCGAATCGCCTCGGCGATCTTCCTCGGATCGGTCGCATCGACGAAGGACACGTCGATTCCCAGCCGTTTGAAGGTCTGGCCGAGGAGCGTGATCGTGCCGCCATAGAGCGCTGCGGCGGAGACGATGTGCTGGCCGCTGTGGACCAGGTTCCAGAGCGCCACGGCAATCGCCTGCTGGCCGCTGGCCACGGCCAAGGCGCCGCCCCCCCCTTCCAGGGCGGCCATCCGCTGCTCGAAGACATCGGTCGTGGGATTCATCAGCCGCGTGTAGATCCAGCCCATCTCCTTCAGGGCAAACAAGTCGGCCGCGTGCTCCGTGCTCTGAAAACAGTAGCTGGTCGTCTGGTGGATGGGCGTTGCCCGGGAACCGGTGTTCGGGTCGGGCTTCTGTCCGGCGTGCAGCGCCCGGGTTCCCAGGCCGGAAAAGGGTGGCTCGTGAGGGTCCATGCAGGTTCCTTTGCGTGTTGCGCGGCGATGCAATCGTCGTTCGGGCGGACTGCCGCGACTCTGGCGGCAGGCCCACCTGTTTAGGGGCGGGAGAATTCGATTTGTCCGGCAGGCGGGACCTATCGCCTCGCGGCCGAGCGCCAGCCCTTCCACCCCGTGAGCGGGCAAAACGATGAATTCTAGCGCTGGGGCCCGTATGGGACAATGACCGCCGGAGGGAACGCCGCCGCGCTGGTTCAGGTGGAGGGAGAATGCTCACGCAGAGGCGCCAAGACGCAGAGAAGGAAAGGTGAAGAGCGGGGAGGGAGAGTGGGAGATAGGGAAAGGCAGGCGAGCGAGAATCGGGGCGGAGTGGCGATTGGCGGCCAGCGGGGATACCGGTTGCAGCACATTCTTGGCTCCGCAGACAGTCCGCATGGGGGCGCGCGCTTGAGAAAGCGTCATGGGTGGCCCCCTCTTTTGTTATGGGTGGCCCCTTTTGCATGGGTGGTGGGCTTGAAGAGACTTGCGGGTGGCCCTTTTTTTGTGCTTTTGTGGGAAGAAGGTTGTGGGTGGCCCCTTTTGCTTTTGGCCCCTTTTGTGCTTGCGGCTGTGCGTTGGCGGATTGGCGCGGCTGGATGCGTCCGGGGAGACTCCGGCTGTCAATACTCCCGCTGCGTGAGGATGCCCGGCTGGGGGACGGGGTAGCGGCCATCCGCGTCGGCCTGGACAGGGGCCGGCGAATCGGCGGTGAACTTGTCGGCGCCGGGCGCAAACTCCTGGTCGTCTTGCAGCGCTTCGTCAAACGTAACGATCCGACCGGTATGTGCCGCGCGGCGGCCCATGTTCGACACGACGCATGCCTCGACGCCGCTCTTGACCTCGTTGTACGGCTTGTCGTTGCGGATCGCGTCGACAAGATCGTTCCATTCGTTGTTATAGGGGCTCCGCTCGCCGGGGGCCGTCTCGGATCGCCAGATCAGGTCGGCCGGATCGAACGTGTGGGACCGGTAAGTGCTCGAAGGCGGCCCGCAGTCGCCCGACTTGGAGATGACCGCCGCGCCCCGCGTGCCCTGCGCGCAGCTCGAGTGGTCATTGTGACAGCCGGGCATGCAGCGGCCGTCGACCATCAGTTTGGCGCCGTCGGCGAACGTGTATTCCACGCCGTACGTGTCGAAGTTCTGGTCGACGTACGGCCGGCCGTCGGGGCTGGTGCGGTAGTGGCGGCCGCCGATCGCCTGGGCCTTGACCGGCCAGGCGTCCTTCATCCAGCAGGCGTTGTCGATCACGTGGATGTAGAAGTCGTTGAAGCATCCGCCGCTGGCCCAGATGAAGCTGTGAAAACGCTGGACCTGCCAGAGCAATTCACTGGGCGTCCCCGGCCAACGATGCGAGAACGCCGTCGCCAGCGGCCCGATCAGCCGGTAGGCGCGCAACAGGAAGATGTCGCCGATTTCCCCGTCGCCGATCCGCTGATGCAGCTCTTGGATCGGGCGGCTGTGGCGCGACATCAGACCGACGCCCACCTTGAGGTTCTTGGCGATCGACTCTGCTCCCTGGTTCAACATGCGGCGCGACGTGGGACCGTCGGACGTGAGCGGCTTCTCCATGAAAACGTTCAGCCCCTTCTGGATGGCGTAGGCGAAATGCACCCAGCGAAAGACCGGCGGCGTGGCCAGGATGGCGATGTCGCCCGGGCCCAGGCAGTCCATCGCCTGGCGGTAGGCGTCGAAGCCCACGAACCGGCGCTCCGGCGGAACGTCGATGCTCGCCGCCAACCCATCGGTCGTGGTCCGATCCCAACTGGCCTGGATGCTGCCCCGCAGGTACTTGAGCCGGTGCTCGATCACGCCGGGAAACACGTCGGCCATCGCCACCAGTTGGAGCGGCCCTTGGTTGACGATCAGGGCATTGGCCACGGCCCCCGTGCCGCGCGCCCCGCAGCCGATCAGGGCCAGGCGGATCGTGTTGTTCTCGGCGGCGTGGACTCTCGGAACCCCTGCGCCCGCCAGGGAACAGGCCGTGGCGAAGCAGCCGGCTTTGTTCAGAAAATCCCGACGTGACTGAGCGTTGCCCGTGTTGTTCGACATGGCGAAAGTTTCCTCCGCGGTCTGGCCGTATTTGTCCATGCGGATGGGCCGCCGACTCTTGCGGGCGGGCAAGCGACGCTGCGCCCCACGGCGGCACTCGCTGCCATGATAGCGACTGCCGCCCAGGCAAGCTATCGCACACCGGCGCCGCGAAAACCGGCGGAGACGAAGCCGTTGTCCCGTCGAGAGCAGGCAGCTCTTCCGCCGCACGTGCTGGCCAGGCTCTCCGTGCGCGGGAGATTCGAGACGATGTCCTGCCTAAACACTGCGCATCGATTGCCCGCGACCGCGGACAGCGAGCTCGGCCTCGCGGTCCAATCGCGCTGCGCAACCCACTGGAATTTCAGGCTTTGCGGTTTCTTGCCGAGCCCGGAACCGGCGGTCTGGCACACCAGTTGCACTGGCATGAAACAACGCAAACCAATTGCGAACAGCGCAGAGAATGCGAACNNGAGAATGCGAACAGCGCAGAGAATGATGCGAGAACAAACGGTCCGTAATCGTCGGCGGCTGCCGATCTGGCTGCCGGCTGCCGCATGGGCGGCGTTGGCATGCTGCCGAGCGGCCGCCGGCGCCGAGAGGGAAACGCCCCTGCCCAGGCCGCTGGCGGCGGCGGACCGGCCGGTCCTCGACTCGGGCGACCATGCGGCTGCTTACCCGTTCGGCCCTCGTCCTGATGATGACGGCGGCGCATGGGTCAACCAGATCGTGGCCACCGCGATCGCGTGGGGATTGGCGATCGCGGTGACATTGGTTCTCCTGAAATTCCTCGATGCGACGATGGGCCTGCGCGTCTCGCACGATGAGGAAATCCAGGGCTTGGATCTCAGCCCGCTCGGCGAGGAAGGCTACATCTTCATCTAAACGAGCTGCCGGCCGCCGGTGCTCGGCTGCCAGCCCGGATTGCCGAACAAGGCTGCCATTCGAGGAGGCGCTGCATGAAGAAGATCGAAGCGATCATTCGCCATTTCAAACTCGAAGATGTGAAGAGCGCCCTCGATGAACAGGGCGTGCGAGGGATGACGGTCACCGAGGTCCGCGGGTTCGGGCGCCAGAAAGGGCACACCGAGATGTATCGCGGAACCGAATACACCGTCGACCTGGTGCCGAAACTCAAGCTCGAGATCGCCGTGGCGGAGAGCGCTGTCCAGGACGTGATCGACACGCTCGTCCAGGCGGCGCGGACCGGCCAGGTCGGCGACGGGAAGATTTTCGTCAGCGAGCTGACGCAGACCGTGCGGATTCGGACGGGCGAGGTGGACGGCGACGCGATCTGATTCAGGCGGCGCGGCGCGGCGCGGCCACGCCCGACCGCAGGGAGACGATCGTCTCGTAGAGTTGAACAAGCTGGTCGATGCTCCGGTCCAGCGTGTGCCCGATCGCCATCCGCCGCGCGGCACGGCTCATCCGCTCGCGCCGGGATGGGTCAAACAGGTCGACCAGCCGGGCGGCCAACGCCTCGTCGTCGGCCGATTCGATCAGGAAACCATCCACGCCGTCGCTGACCAGTTCGCTGGCGCCGTCTGCCCGCGAGGCGATCGAGGGCAAGCCGCAGGCGGCGGCCTCCAGGAGCGTGAGACTGAACGGATCATGGCGCGAAGGGAGGATGAATGCGTCGGCCGCCGCATAATAGGGGACCAGGTCGGACTGGTTGACGAAGATCGCCCGGTCCGCCGCGCCAAGATGCCTGGCAGACTTCTGGCGGGCCTGGCAATCGAGGCCGCCGACCGCCACCAGCCGGACCCGGCGTTCCGCGGCAGCCAGACGCCTCAGTGCGCGAAGGGCCGTATCCAACCCCTTGCGATAGGGGTCGCTTCCCACCCAGAGAACGAGAAACTCGTCCGTCTCAACGCCCAATTTGCGGCGGGTCGTATCGCGCCGCAGGGGGCGGACATGGGGGGAGTACTTCTTGATGTCCACGCCCGGGTAGACCACATGGAGTTGTTCCGGCGGGATTTGGTGGCAAGACCCGTAGATGCCGGCCACCATCGTCGAGGGCGCGACGACCAGCGTGCGGGGATCGAGCGGTGGAGGCGCGGCCCGTCGCCCCGGCTGAACCGCGAGCGGGAAGAGGCGGCGAGCCAGGCGCTTCAGGAGGCCGGCGAGCCGAGGGCCGCCGGACAGCTCGCCCTGGCCTTCCAGCCCGGCCGGTTCGGCGGGCGTGAACACATCGGCGGATCGGCCCAGCCCGATGCCGTGGACAATGTCGGCTCGGAGGCTGCCCAGGGCGGCCTCAAGATGTGCTTCGCGGGCGGCAGGCGAGCCGGCACGGCCGGCCGTGTGCGCGTGCACGCCCGACGGAACCGCGGCAGTGAACAGGCGGGCGAGCAGATGCACCTGGTGACCTCTGCGCAGCAGCCTGGAGGCAAGCTGGCTGAGCCAGGCTTCGGTCACCCCACTGCGTGAGGGGAAAACGTCGACGGCCAGGGCGATCTTCATCCGTTGGGCTCCCATATTCTGGCCTGAGACATCCAGACAGTCAGCGTAAACCATCGGCATGCAACGCGGTAAAACTTGACGATTCGATCGATTATGCCTCTGGCCGGCGGAAAAGACCGCATGCCGTCGGGTTCCGACCAGGATCGCCACCCGGCTCCCAGGCGGGCGGATAGCGCTTGACCTGGGGTCCATGAGCGGTGACACTGGTAGGCTCACGAGCGAAAATGGTGCAGTTGTCCTAGCCTTTGGGAGGGTACCCCCCTCTCCGTTCGGGTCCCCGGCCTGGTTGCGGGAAAGACACGGGATCGGGGGGGATTGCCGGCGCGCCGCGGGCGACCGGAGGCGGGCAACCAGGCAGAGGCCCCCGTTCGACCAACAGATCAACCAGCGCAGAGGAGACGATTCGAGATGGCCAGCGTGGAAGATCGAGTGATTGCGGTGACAGCCCGAGTTCTTCAGTTGAATCCGCAGGAGATCAAACCGGAGCACGTCTTCACGACTGATTTGGGCGCCGAGAGTGTCCAGTCGGTGGAGTTGGTCGCGATGTTCGAGGAGGAATTCGGCGTCGAGATGGACGAGGACGAGGCACTCAGCGTTCAGACGGTGGGTGATGCGGTGGCGTACATCGCCAAGGTCTGCGAGCAGCAAGGCATCGATGTCTGAGTCCGACCGGCGCCGCGCGGGAAGAGCGCCGGCAGGAGAGCGCCGGCGTCCCGGGCGGGCCCGAGCCTGACTGGCTTGCCGAGCACCGGGCGAGCAGGTTGGCGTCGGCAGAAGTCTCCTTGACAACTCAAATTCACGCAATTTTCTGACGAGGCGCGATTATGCCCAACCAAGAAAAATTTCCCCTGATCGACGCGACCGAACCGAACCTGATGGAGGAGACGTTCGGATACGATCTGCCGCCGCGAATCAAGTTCGACGGCCCGCTGGTGGAATACGTCGACGGCAAGCCGGTCGAATTCTCCACGGAAGAGTTCCTCAAGCGCGACTTTTACGTCACGGATACGACGTTTCGCGATGGGCAGCAGGCCCGCCCGCCGTATACGATCGAGCAGATGGTGCACATTTACGACCTGCTCTCGAAGCTGGGCGGTCCCAACGGCATCGTGCGGCAGACGGAGTTCTTCCTCTACACGAAGAACGATCGGGAGACTCTTGACCGGTGCCGCGAGTTGGGGCACAGGTATCCCGAGTGCACCGGCTGGGTCCGGGCCGTGAAGGCCGATTTCCGGCTCGTCAAGGAGGCGGGTCTGAAAGAGACCGGCTTGCTGACCAGCTCGTCCGACTACCACATCTTCCAGAAGCTCAAGTTCAAGAGCCGCAAGGAGTGCATGGACTCCTACTGCGAGGTGGTCGATGCGGCATTCGAAGCCGGCATCCGGCCGCGGTGCCACATGGAGGACATCACCCGCGCGGACATCGCGGGGTTCGTGCTGCCGTTCGCCGAGCGGCTGATGCGGATGAGCGAGCAGGTCCCCGAGCAACTCCGCGTCAAGATGCGGCTCTGCGACACGATGGGATTCGGGGTGAGCTTCCCCGGCGTCGAACTGCCGCGGAGCATCCCCAAGCTGATCTACAAGCTCAACCGGGAGGTGGGCGTGCCGACGAGCAGGCTGGAGTGGCACGGCCACAACGACTTCCACAAGGTGCACGTCAACGCGGCCACGGCATGGCTCTACGGATGCGATGCCGCCAACGCGACGCTTTTCGGCTACGGGGAGCGGACGGGCAATCCGCCGCTCGAAGGCGCGGTCATGGAATACATTGCGCTGCGGGGCGACCTCTGCGGGATTCAGACCGAGGTGATCACCGAGCTGGCCAACTACATGCAGTCGATCGGGTTCCCGATTCCGGAGAACTATCCCTTCGTCGGCCGGCACTTCAACACGACTCGGGCCGGGATTCACGCCGGCGGGCTCCGCCAGGACGAGCGAATCTACAACGTGTTCGACACCACCAAGCTGCTCAACCGGCCTCCCCGGGTCGCGCTGACGGACAAGTCGGGCGCCGACGGCGTGGCGCACTGGATCAATG